>TBL_comb48_EPIDRAFT_1002185_pt1 | contig 13719 bp, 9 predicted proteins | sample TroBogEpilimnion_37_FD_10681 | JGI IMG/M metagenome (IMG submission 10681)
ATCAAAACGCTCATCAGCGCGTTGGCCAGAAGCACAAGGTTGAAGAACAGAGTGCGCTCAAACATGCCGCGTCCGGCGGCCTGAATGGTTTCCGCCACCCAGGAGCTTGGCAGCAGCGGATGCATGCAGATTTCCGTGTGCCGCAGGATCTGGTTCAGACTGGCACTCAGATCCCCTGAGTTCAGCGTTTCCACGCTCGTGTGCCAGATGGGCAACGTTTGAATCAGCAGCAGCACGACGACTGCCAGCACGGGCTTCCACATCCAGCGCCGCGCCCAAAGTACCAGAGCGATCAGCAACCAGGTCGATGCATTGGCCGCGATCATCACCAGCGCCAGCAGCGCGGGCAAGACCGCGAGCATGAATTTCGCATCTGCCTTATAAGTCTGCGCCAGCGCCAGCAGGATGGGGGTGCTCAGCAGCAGCAGTCCCCAGCTAGCCAGGAGCATGCCTTCCAGAGTCTTCCACAGCACCAGGCTGCGCGGTGGTAGCGGCAGCGCGATCTGCCATTCCATATCCTTGCGCCGAAACAGGCTCATGCCGGTGATGGTGCCATTGGAGATGATCAGCATCACGAAGAAGAAAAAGAACAGCAGAAACACCAGTCGCTCCGTGAGCAGCGGACCGATCAAGGGCAGCTTCATCATGAAGTCCAGACCGCGTGCCACCATCAGATAGGCAGCAAGGCTGTACAGTCCGAGGAACCCGCCCACCGTCACGCTAAGCAGTTTGTTTTCCCGCATGCCAAAGCGCAGCTTGTGCCGCAGCATGCGCCCATGCGCCTGGGCCAGCAGCGATGTGGCAGATGCGGTGGTCATGGCCTCGCTTCGCAGTCTATTTATTGCCGAGCATGTTTTGCTCGATCAGGTTTCTTTTGCCGCCCACGATGATGAGAGAGGGCTCCTTGCTCCGCAGTTCCTTGTCGCGGTCATCCTGAATGAGGTTGCCGGTGATGAGGCTGTTCGTCACCTGCTCCAGCCGAATGCCCACGCCATCGGAGTCCAGCACGCTGTTGTGGCAGATTTGCAGCCGGTTGCAGGCTTCCACGTCCACCGCCGCACGCTGCTTCCACACGCCGCTGATCACATTGTTGTTAAAGATACTGTCTTCACAGCGCAGGAAGACGATGCCGTTCTTCTCCGCGTTGTCGTTGCCATTGACGAGATAGCGCGGATTGCGGTCAAAGTTGTTCCCCGTGACCACGACATTGCCGCTGTCTTCCACGACCAGATCGTGCTGAAAGCCTTCCCAGAAGGTGTTACCAGTGACCGTCACTCCGCGTGAGTGGTGGATGTCCACATTCACCTGCACATCGCTGAACACATTCGCAGTGATCGTCACATTGCCTTCGCGGGTGTGCTCGCGTCCGCCGCGCCGCAGCAGGGAGGCATCCGTGCCGGAGCCAATGATGCGAATGTTGGCTGAGTCAGGTGACTTGTGCGTGTGCTGCAGAGTGCAGCCAGTGATGGCCACTTCGCCGATGGAGCCGCCGCGTGAATCAAGCATCACGTTCGCGCTGGGCGGGCCATCCTTGGCGTGATTGCCTTCGATGTCGCAGGTTCCGATGTGCAGATTGCGCACATTGCCTCCCACGGAAACGACCCCGCCACCGCCATTGTAGCTGATGTGGCTGCCCACGATGTTGGACTGGTGCAGGTTCACATTGTCGTAAAACACGCCGATGCCTTTGTTGTGGTAGAAATGGCAGGCCGAGATCAGCACGTTGCGGTTGCGGTTGGTCAAATGCACCGCGTGCCGACATTCGCGAATGACGACACGACTGAGCGTGATCTGCATCGTGCCCGTAGCCTCGATGCCATCCGCCTCATCATTCGCCCCCACGATTTCGATCCCTTCCACCATCGGCGTGCGCTGGCTCTCCCAGACTTCCGGTTTAAACGTTTCCGGTGCTGCCGAGCCTTCGTGGGTGCCGACGAACAGTAGCGCGGGTCCAGTTCCCGCCATGACCAGTCGTGCCGTGCCGTCGCCGGTCAGCGCCGCGTAGCCAGTTTTCGCCAGGTCGATCTTAATCGTTTGCGAGATCAGATACATCCCCTTGGGCAGTTTCACGCTGCCCTGAGTGTCAAACATGTGTTGAATCGCCGCCGTATCATCAGTCTTGCCATCGCCTACGGGTTCTTGTGCCAGTGCCAGATTTGCTGTGGCCAGCAGCAGAAGGAGAGATTTTGTGAACATTTGCCAAGCCTAGCTGGCTGCCGGGGTTTTCGTCAATTTGAAGCTGCGGTCGTCATTGAGAAATCGTCTCAGGCGGAGTAACTTTGCAATCACTTGAAACCCGCGTCTTCCACGCGACGTATCGACCTCGCAGCATCCAATCACATTCTCATGCAACCCACCGCACGCATCCTTGCTCTTATTGTCGGCTTGAGCACGGCCTCCGCTTTCGCGCAGGCTGATCTGTCCGAAGCCTTCCTGCCAATGTTCAAGCCCTTGCCTGCCGAGGCTCCGTCCCCCACCAACGAACTCACCGAGGCGAAGATCAATCTCGGTCGCCAGCTCTACTTTGAGACCCGCATCTCCAAGGGCGGCAAGATGTCCTGCAACTCCTGCCACGTGCTCGACAAGTACGGCAACGACAATCTGCCCTTCTCCCCCGGTCATGAAGGCAAGCTCGGTGGCCGCAGTTCTCCCTCGGTGTACAATGCTGCGCTGCACATCGCCCAGTTCTGGGATGGTCGTGCGCCCAGCGTGGAAGAGCAGGCCAAAGGCCCGGTGCTCAATCCCGTCGAAATGGGTGCCCCCAGTGAGGAATTCGTCATCAAAGTGCTCAAGAGCATGCCCGGCTACGTGGAAGCCTTCAAAGCTGCCTTCCCTGGCGAGGCCGACCCTGTGAACTACAACAACTTCGGCAAGGCCGTGGGTGCCTTCGAACGCAAGCTGCTCACGCCCTCCAAATGGGACGCCTTCCTCAAAGGCAACAAGGAAGATCTCAGCGCCGAGGAGAAAAAGGGTTTCGCCACTTTTGCCAAAACCGGCTGCGTCACCTGCCACAACGGCGTGGCCGTCGGCGGCATGATGTATCAGAAGCTCGGCCTCGTGAAGGCTTGGCCTGATCTCAAAGACAATGGCCGTTCGGACGTTACCAAGAACGAGGGCGAAAAAAGCTTCTTCAAAGTCCCCAGCCTGCGCAACATCACCGAGACCGCCCCCTACCTGCATGACGGTTCCGTCAAAACCCTCGACGACATGGTCAAGCGCATGGCCGAATACCAGCTCGGCAAGCAGCTCAGCGATGAAGAAGTGACTTCCATCATCACCTTCCTCAAAGCCTTGAAGGGTGATCTCCCCACCGATTACATCAAAGCTCCCAAGCTGCCCGAAAGCACCGCCGACACACCCAAGGCCTAATCGGTCAGTCCAGTTCCAATGTTCTCATCAGCCGGGCCCTCAAGCCCGGCTGATTTGTTTTGCGCCCCCCCTGCGAGCGCATTTTTAGAGTCTTGACTCCGTCCTCAATTCCAGAATAAAAAGCTGGGGTGGTCGCGTAATGGGTTCCTGTCCACATTCGCGGTCATTACCGCAACGCGCCAGCCAACCCACAAGGAGGAAGTACCATGCATGCAAAGTCCACACCTCGGCATTCAGTCACAAGGTTGAGCTGTTGGGTCATGTTATTTTTGAGTGCATGGCAGCCTACGATGTGGGCACAGTCGCCAGCCAGTGCTCCTGCGGCGGAGATCCCCCAGGTCACTGACGCTGATCTGGACTACGCCACGCGAATGGCTCTCGCGCAGGGCGTGCTGACGCTGAAAAAATTCGCTCAGGCAGATCCGCAAGGCTGGATCATCCCACCCATCCAGAAGGTCACCCTCACGGGCTACAAGGACGTGCCACTCAAGTACCGGCTCATCGAGCGCGATGTTCCCATTTATGAATACACCGACCTCGTCGTTCTCACGCCCGGTCCTTCGCCAGGTGATCCTCCCGTTCGGCGGATCGTGCAGCAACCGACCAAGCAGATCGGCACACGCAAAGAATCGTACATTCGTTATGACCCCACGGGTCCGCTCGAAAGGATCTACAAGCAGCCCATCTACGAGCATGTGGGAGACACCTCGTGGAGCTACAGTCTCATTGGCGACTCCGCCTTGGCGCTCACCGCACTGCGTGCCGCCGGGGTGCCCGAGAATGATCCGATAGTGTACCACATGGTGGAGAACATCCTTCTCTATCTCGACACCTACGGCCCGCCCGATCAAACGTGGAATCTTGCCTGGGTGGCCGTCGCGATGGCTCAGACGGACGACAGCATTGCGTCGGATTGGACGGAAAAGCTCGCGTCACGTTTGCTCGACGGTCAGATCACGGACGGAGCCGCACGCGGTCTGTGGGGACCGATGTGCCTTCATCCTCGCCTCATTTCCGTGCTGATCAGTGACTACCTCGCCAGCGATGCCGAGGTCACTCGCATGAAGGCCAAGCAGAAGGAACGCCCCACCAAAGCCAACCAAGTGCTCCTCGCCCAGGCCGAAGGCGCGCGCAATCGGTTGAAAAAATATGCCGACAGTTGGACTCACCTGGCGCTGAAGTTTGCCACGGCCGAGTTTCCGCTGACCTGGGAGGACATGATGACTGAAAAGGTGCAGTTCGCCGGTGCCACCGACTTTTTCTACAATCAGCGCTCTGCGGACATGGAGAGCACCTGGGTCGCTCTGCATGCGCTGTCCGTTTGTGCAGAAATGAAACGCCTGCCCAAGGTCTCGGAGCGCCCGCTCATGCCGGCGGCCTACGACGCCACGCATAAGATCGGTGTCACAGTGACCGGTCCCAAGGGCACCGCTGCGGGCTCTCAGCTCAATGAGACCACAGTGCCGCCAGAGGCCTCCATGGCCGTGCTCGCCCGTGCGGCCAACGCGCTCGTGGGTCTGCTGCCAGAGAAAGGGGGCTGGAACGAGTGCAACTTCCACCAGCCCGTCAAAGATTTCGATGCCTTCAGCCGCTTCCTCGCCGTGCCAGCGGATCCATCGAGTTTTCCGCCGCTGGCATCACCCGTCACGGCAACGAGTGCTGCGATGGGCTTCGCTGCGTTTGACAGCATTGGCCGCGCCGTGGGCATGGACAAACTGGCGAAGTTTCAAAGCAAATACAATGCGGGAGCGATGGGTCGGCTCGCCGCTCAGCGGGAACTTCTCAAAGTTCTCTGGCCCAAGCCCACGCAGCGCCCGCTTGGGATCACCAACGACCGCATGGATCTCTTCCTGCCCCTCATGCGTCCGCTGCACGGTGATGAACCTGACACGGTTCTTTCCAGCGAAATCGCTTTCGAGCTTACCCGCTACCTCATTCTCGGGGCCGATCCCGATGGTGGCTGGGGCTCGAAACTCAATCGGACCTACATTACCAGCAGTTCGCGCGAGCGCTTCAAGGCACTGGAAAAACTACCGGGCCAGATTTGGCGAGTATGGCGGCTGGATGTGCCGGTCGATCTGAACAAGGCGCACATCGGCCTCTGGCATGTGACCCCTTCCAACAACGCCTATTACAACAACATCAGCCCCGGCTCCGCGTACGCCACCGCCATTGCTGTTCACTTCCTTGCCTCCCGCCTCAAAAACCCCGGAGCCATATTGGAAAAACTCTGCGCTGATCCCACCCTCGCTGATCAGCGCCAAAGCGTCGATGCCCTCCTGCTACCACAACCCAAGCCCAAATCGAAACCAGCGCCCGTGGTCGCCACCAAGCCAGCAGCGCCCGTCGTGAAACCGGCTGAAAAAGCCATCGTGAAAGCCGAGGAAATCATTCCCGTCATCCCCATCAAGCCCGCCGACACGCAGCCCAAGAAGGACGAGTCGTTTTGAAGCACTGCGAGGTCTGGAATGCAGCCGCCTCACGGCTCTTCATTGATCCCACGCCTGCAAGCCCGTCACCGGCAGCAGTGCATCCGCAGCCGCTCGCCAGGCGGGAGTTCCAGCTTTTTGAAAGAGTTCATAGATGACTTTTTTGCTGTGCGGATCGGCGATGGAATTTGGGGCGTTGCGCCATAAGCCCAGCCTGAGTCCACCCTCGTGAGCATGATCCACATGACGATGGTAAATGAAAGCATCCACCGTCGGCAGGGTTTGGATCTTCTCCCAGGCATACGCATAACCTGCGGCTTGCAGGTCTTCGCCATCGGGCTTGTTCAGGGTGTTGAAACCCTGCTCGCTGAGGATGATGCGGCCTGGCTTGCCATTATACAAAAGCTCAGGCCGTTCGAGATGCTTCGGCAGCACCTCAAGGTTCTTGAAAGTGACTTTGTTGCTGTCGTCATCATGCGTGACGGTTTTATCCGCCCACGCACGAGGATTGTTGAGATCCTCGGGGTAGGGGTGCCACGCCACGTTCCAGTCGAAGTCGCCGCGCTCACGCACCAGACGCGCAAAGGTATCGAGGAAGTCTCTTCCTGGCGTAGCTTCCTGCGCACTCACATTCGCCATGCTACTGCGCCAATGATGATCGGAGGAGAGGTAGGTGCGCGCGTTTTGCGAGTGCTTGCGAATCGCTCGGTGCATAATGCGAAAGGCCTTCTCATACTCACTCGCGGCCGTTTCCAGCGGCACCAGCCCCATGTTGTTCCACAGGAAGTGCGAGTTGACCTCATTGCCGATGATCCAACCCCAGGCTCGACCATGTTCAGGATGCGCACCGCTCCAGCGCTCGGCCAGCATACTCATCACGGCATCTAGAAAACCACTCGTTGTGTTCACAGCCCCAACGCTGAACTTGTAATCCTTCCGATGTCCCGGATGCAGCACGACCGCATCAATGGCCGGGTTCTTCGATGGGTAGGCAATGAGGATGAGATAAACGAGCACGCCCTTGTCGGAGAGCGGTTTGATCTGGCGATCCAGTGAGGCGAGATAGTTCTGATTGAACACAATCTCGCCCGCCTCGGGCTTCGATTTGGGATCATATAACGCGGTGAGGTTCACATTGATGCCCGCATGGTGAATGCCCAGCGCCAGCGCATCATCCATCATCTGCACCTGCAACCCCTTCTGATTGGGCGGCGAAGGAAAAGGATCCATGTTTTGCGCACAGGCGATTTGCGCGAGGAGGAGGCCGAGAAGAAGATGACGCATGAGTGACGACACAATCACCGCAGCAAATGAACCGCCGCAAGCTTTCTGCGAACGCTGCGGCAAGCCTGATGCGGTCAAGTTTGGGGACGAGCTTATCTGCGACGAATGCTACACCGCCTGCGGCTCCTGCTGCGCGGGGGATGAATAATGCAATCCAGAGCTTGAGCTCGTTCCGGGAGCACTGCCTCCACCAGCAGAATGCTCCCAACAAAGCACAACATGCGTTGAGACGCCGCGCATTCCTCCCGTAGGTTCCCGCATGTCTCTCTCCTCCTTCTTCCAGCCACGCAGCATCGCTCTCGTCGGAGCCACCGAACGTGAGGGAAGTGTCGGGCGGGCGATCTGGGAAAATCTGCGCGGCTTCTCAGGCCTGGTGTTTCCGGTGAATGCCAAGCGCACCGAAGTCTGCGGGGTGAAGGCTTATCCCAGCATCGCCGCACTGCCCGATGTGCCTGAGTTGGTCATCATCATGACGCCAGCCAGTACAGTGCCCGTGCTCGTGGAGGCAGCAGGTGAGGCGGGCGTGAAAGCGGTCATCGTGATTTCAGCAGGGTTCAAGGAAACCGGGGCCGACGGTGCCCAACTCGAAGCCGAAGTGCTGGCCGCAGCGAAGCGCCACGGCGTGCGTCTCATCGGCCCCAACTGTCTCGGCTTGATGAATCCGCATGTGGGCCTGAACGCGACCTTTGCCAGCAGCATGGCGCAGCCGGGAAAGGTGGCGTTTCTGAGCCAGAGTGGGGCGCTCTGCACCGCCATTCTCGACTGGAGTCACGAGCAGAAGGTCGGCTTCAGCGCCTTCGTTTCCACCGGCGCGATGGCCGATGTGGGCTGGGGCGATCTCATCCGCCATTTCGGTGAAGATCCGCACACCAGCAGCATCGTCATCTATATGGAATCCGTGGGCGATGATGCAGCCGCATTCCTGGCCGCGGCACGCGCCGTGGCAGCGCAAAAGCCCATCGTCGTGATCAAGGTCGGACGCACCGCCGAGGCCTCGCGTGTGGCGGCCTCTCACACCGGTGCAATGACCGGCAGCGATGCCGTGCTAGACGCGGCACTGCGCCAAAGCGGCGTGCTGCGCGTGGACACCATCGAGGAGCTGTTCGACATGGCCGAGGTGCTCGCCAAGCAGCCGCTGCCCACCGGACGAAGGCTGGCGATTGTGACCAATGCGGGCGGTCCCGGTGCGCTCGCGACGGATGCGCTGGTGCTTGGGAAAGGCGAACTCGCAGAGCTGTCGCCGCAGACCATGGCCGATTTGAACGCCTTGCTGCCCGCCTGCTGGAGCCATCACAATCCGGTGGATGTGCTGGGCGATGCCGATGCCGCGCGCTTTGCCCAGGCCCTGCGCATCGTGGCCCGAGACCCCGCCGTGGACGGCGTGCTGGCCATTCTCACGCCGCAGGCCATGACACATCCTACCCAGATCGCGCATGAAGTAGCACAAATGGCTAGCGAGTTCAACAAGCCCCTGCTGGCCAGTTGGATGGGCGCGCAGAGCGTGCAGGAAGGGCGCCGCCTGCTCAATGCAGCCGGAGTGCCCACCTATGACTACCCCGATGAAGCCGCGCTGGCCTTTGTGCGCATGCGCGAGCATCGCCTCCGCCTCATCTGGCTGAGCGAAACCCAAACCGCTCATGCGGACGAGGATGATGCCGAAGCCCTGCCCGTGGTGAGCGAGATGATTGACGCCGTACTCAAAAGCGGGCGCACCCTGATGACGGAGCTCGAGGCCAAGCAACTGCTCCAGGTCGTCGGCATTCCCATCGTGGAAACCCGTGCCGCCTACGATGAAGCCGCCGCCATCACCGCCGCCGAAGCGCTCGGTTATCCCGTGGTGGTTAAGCTGCTTTCCCCCACGATTACCCACAAGAGCGACTGCGGCGGCGTGCAGCTCAATCTCCTCAACGCCGCTGCCGTGCAGCAGGCCTGGCGGCTCATCCGGGACAACGTCACGCACCTGCACGGCCTAGCCGCCTTTGAAGGCGTGACGGTGCAGCGCATGGTCACGCAGAAAGGCATCGAACTCATCCTCGGTCTCAGCACGGACGCACAGTTTGGTCCCGTCCTCCTCATCGGTGCCGGCGGCACGCTCGTGGAGGTGCTGCAAGACCACGCCCTAGCCCTGCCACCGCTCAATCACGCCCTCGCACGCCGCTGGGTCGAGCAGACCCGCATCGCCAAAGTCCTGCACGGCGTGCGCAGCCAGCTAGCCGTGGACCTCCCCGCCCTGGACGACGTCCTCGTCAAATTCGCCCGCCTAGTGCAGCACGAGCGCCGGATTGTCGAACTCGACATCAACCCCCTGCTAGCCACCTCCGAAGGCATCCTCGCCCTAGACGCACGGGTGGTAGTAAGAGCATAAAGCCCCACCCAAGTACGATGGGCACTCCTGCCCGTCGATCAGCGCTCCCTTTCCTCCCCAGCCCTCAAGGACCACGGATTGTCACGGATCAGAAGCGTCGATCCCAGCGCTGTTCGTTCAATGTTTGGCATTGTGCGGTTGATGCTCCTCCGTCAGATGACTTCGAGAGAATAACATCCACGAAACTCAGCAGGCATGCTCATGAGGTAAGAATGCAGCTCTGCATAACTAAGGCTGACCACTTTTGAGGACTCAAGCTTGTTCTCCTTTCGCCAGCACTCGGCTTCCTCATAGCGTATCCATGCGGCTATCTGGCGTTTATTATCCGCCATTTTCCGAAAGGTCAATGTGTCCAGATTTTTGGCTTCGGTTGCAGAACCAATGCAATAGAGTTCGCGTTCACCCCGACTGAATTGATCGAAGGCAGCTCTTTGTTCGGCGGGGCTATTCATATTGCGTATGATCTGATTTCCTCCGGTTCAGGAAAATTGCAATTCACGAGCAGCGGCAATGAAATCTCAGATGGCCTGAGTAACACTGCTTGTATCCGGTTTGCGCGGTACGTTGTTAAAGCAGGTCATGGTTTGCTTTTGGGCTGTTCGGTCGCTGCATCCGATTGGAGTTCCTGCATTCGGATCTTCATGATGAGATGGTGAGCGACACCGCTGAGGCAGAACGCCGCAAAGGCTTCCAGATTGTCGGCGGTTTCTTTGAGGTTACGGGCAGGTTACGGGCCTGCTCGCGAAGACTCATCAGCAGCCGCTCATTGGCCGCAAAATCATCATGGTCTTGAGGGGGCAGTACAATGCCCAGATCGGAGGTGGTGCCGCTCCAGCAAGGCAGCAGAAAATCATCGCCCTCGTAGGGCTCGCCAAGCCCGGCGAACAGAATCACCCGTTCGCCGACGGCTCGCTTTCTGAAATCGCCCGACTCGATGATCCGAACATCCTTGAGGTGCCCGGCAAAGCGGTCTGCTACATGGATGCGTTCATCAATGCGCAAGCGGACATTCCAATAGGGGCTTTCATACTTGAGCCCTTCAGTGACCTCCACCACGGAGCAGAGCAACGTCATGCCAGCCAAGCCAGGCTCCAACACCGGATGATACCACGTCATCACCCCCAGACTCACCCCTCTTTCACCGTCGTCACCAGCACGGAGAATATGTGCCCCGACCAAGAGTAGCGTTAGGCTGGCGATAACATGACGCATGGTGTGGCGTTGGCTGCATTGAGTTTGTGCGCCTTGGAGGGAGTCGGGCGGGTCCTCCATGCGTTATTTGCGGGAAAGCTCATATGAAACGTTGGGGACACCTGCGTCTCCGAGGACATTGAGCAGAGCTTCAATTTTCTTGAAGGACGTATCGGGCAAGGCGGAAATGGTGACATCGGGAAACTTGCCGTTTTTGAAGACCTGCTGAATGGACTTTTTGAGGCTGTCAGTATCGATAACCGCATCGCCAAGTCGCATCACCCCAGCGGCATCCAGCGTGATCTTCAGCGAGGTCCAAAGCTCAGGCCGTTCGAATCTGGACGGTGGGAGTATCTCTTTGGCAGTGAGGAGCGCCTCCAGTTGCTTGATGCGCTGTTCGAGGAGAGTGACACGATCTCGGAGCAACTCCGTCTCGCTCTTCGGGGGCCCCTCATCCCGTGCAAGAATGCTGCCCGTCGAGAGGATGAAGCCAACGGCCATCATCCTTGGAATCCAATTTGCTTTCATCGCATCGAGAGAGGTTGAGTTCTAGGTGGCTTAGGCCTTGGGGCGCTTTTTGTGGATCTTTCGAGTCTTGATATCATCCGCAATCAAGGCGACGCACTCTTTTATCGTCGGGATCGTGCGCTCGGTGAGGATTGTATGCCACGCACCGCAAGCGGGATCAGGGCATCCACAAGAAGTGACCTGCACTGGATGAATTGTCTTGCCTGATCGTTTGCGGATAGGGTTCGTCCGCTGTTCGCTTCGGACAGTGTCGGCAATCGCGCCGGGTCTTAGAAATTTGCCAGCCATAGATGGTGTGTTGAGTGAACCAACGCATTGATGAGAACCAATTTCGTCGAAATCGTCAACACCATTTACTCAGGCTGTTTCTTCGGCTCCAATTGAACCCCGCCTACCGAGTACTTCCGCAGCAACTGTTTCCGTTCATACGCAAGATCCTTCAGTATCTGTTCCCGCTGGCTTGACAGCTTGCGTGCCGAAATCGCTGCAATCTGCCGATCAATCTTGCCAAGCAGGCTCTCTCCTCGCCGTTTGATAAACGCCTCTCGTGAGGGTTCGCTTTGGGCGATGATCTCGGCTAATTCTGCCCATCCCTTCGTATCTGTCTTCCGGGGAATACGCCATTTGTGACTGAGTTCCCAAAGTGGCCCGCTACAAGAAGCGCACCGCAGGTCAGTCTTCAACCACCCCGCAGCCTCAGCACGCTTTGCTGTGTGGCATTGTGTGCAAATGTAGGTGCGATTGGACATGATGTTTCTTCACGAATGAACGGGCCTATTTAAAGCGAGAGTGCCGCACGTCTTCATGAGAACAAATCCCACCCACCACGTCAACGGCATTGTCGCCCCCCTCACCCCACCAGCTCCCCAATCACCTTCCCAGCATCCGCCACATGGGCCGAAGGCATTCGCTTTGGACGCTCCACTCAGATCAACTGCCGGTTCTTTCGCCCGACCACCCAGGCGCCGTTTGGTCATTGTTTGGCACGCAGACGCAGTTTCCAGCTACTTTTCCTGAGGGCGGCTGCAGTGAGCGCAGACACCCCAATTCCAGCCACGGCTGCCCGATGACTGCTGCGTCACGATCCGCTGGCCGCACTTTTCACACTTCAGAGTGAAACAGATGATGTTCGCGAGGATCACCCAGGCAATGATCAAAGGGACTCCATAGGGGAACAGCATGGCTGAGATGAGGCAGCCCACTCCTGCGAGGACGATTCCAAGATGTACTTTTTGTGGGGTGCTCAAAGGCATGATCTGGATGTGCGAAGAGCGAAGGTTTTGTCAACGCCCAGACTGAAAAGCATCAAGAACACACCTCACCCCACCAGCTCCTCAATCGCCTTCCCCCCATCCGCCACAATGGGCCGGGGCCGGCCCTGGGGATCAATCCAGTTGGAGTCCTGCGGGATGCCGAGATGATGAAACACCGTGGCCGCGAGGTCGCCGGGGGCGACGCGGCGGCTGGCGATCTCACCGCCCTGGCGGTCGGTACTGCCGATGACTTGGCCGTGGCGCATGCCGCCACCCGCCATCACCATGGACATCACGCGCGGCCAGTGATCGCGCCCAGCGTTTTTGTTGATCGTGGGACTGCGGCCAAACTCGCCCATCATGAGGATCAGCGTGCTGTCCAGCAGGCCGCGATCTTCCAGGTCGGTGACGATGGCGTGCAGCGTGCGGTCCACGCTGGGCAGCAGGGGCGTGAGGCCTTTTTTGATGCCACCCCATTTCACCTCATCGCCATGATGATCAAAGTAACCCCAGGCACCGCTCACGGTCACGAAGGTGGAGCCAGCCTCCACCAGGCGGCGTGCCAGCAGCGCTTTTTCGCCTAGGCTGTCGCGGCCATAGCGGTCGCGCATGGCGGCGGTTTCGGCATCGAGATTGAAGGCGCGCTGCGCATTGCCCGTCATGAGCACCTCATAGGCCTGCTGCGTGTAGCGATCCGTCGCGGCGATCTGCGCATTGCCATCCACACTGCGCTTCCAGTCGTCCATCTGCGCCAGCAGTTCACGGCGGTTGCTCAGGCGATCCACCGTGAGCCCGGCCGAGAGCTTGAGCCGACCGGACAAGTCCTTGCCGCTGACAGGTTCAAAGTCGCCGCCCATGTGCCCCGCGCCCCAAACGTCAGACACGAGCGAATCCGCCAGCGCCACATAGCCGGGAATACCAGGCGCATTCGGCCCGCGAAACTTAGAAGCAATCGCTCCCATGGAAGGCCAGCCTCCGCCATCGCGCCCGTCGTTCGTGCGCCGGGCCAGCGGGTTGCAGGCCTGCATGGTGATCGGCGTGTGATCGCTCGCCGTGCAATCGACCGAGCGGATCAGCGTGAGCCGGTCCATGATCTTCGCCGTCAGTGGCAAGTGCTCGCACACATGAATGCCCGGCACCTTGGAGGCGATGTGGCCAAACGGCCCGCGAACCTCGCTCGATGCCTCCGGTTTCGGATCCCACATGTCGATGTGGCTCGGCCCGCCGGAGAGCCAGAAGAGGATGACGTTCGACTTGCGCGTCGCCTGCCCCGCAGCCGCCGCCAGCGCCTGCTGCTGCA
>TBL_comb48_EPIDRAFT_1002188_pt1 | contig 13710 bp, 13 predicted proteins | sample TroBogEpilimnion_37_FD_10681 | JGI IMG/M metagenome (IMG submission 10681)
GACGGGTACGGGCACCGGAGATTGTGGAACCGGCGGTTCCGATGTGCGCCCTGCCCCGACGGCAAAATTCCCGGCAGCAGCTGTCTCCATCGGCCCATCGGCCATCAGGACGGTTTCTTCCAGCTCTGCCTGCACTTCCAGCTCTGCCTGCACTTCCAGCTCTGCCTGCTCTTCCGGCGATGCCGACTTATCGGCGCCCACGACGGGCATGGGCTGGCGCTGTGCCTTCACCGGCGTACCGCACCCGCGGCAAAATTTCGCTGTATCGGAAAGTTCTTTCGCGCAGTTCGTACAGGTCATGACCGGGCTCCGCAGCTATCGGACAAGTCAGCTCACGCCCGACAGGAGGCGGCTGGCTTCATACTCGGCCCAGTCCGCGAAATGCCTTGCGCCGTCCCAGTCGCTTTGCGCGATTGCCGTGAGAGCGCCGTCCAGATAGGCATGCATCTTTTCGGCGGATTCGGCCTTCAGGACGTCCAATGCGTTGCGTGCGCGCAGACGGTCGGCCTCAACCTGCGCGGACTTCACGCTCTTCGCCACCGCGTTCACTCGGTCCTGAATCTCTCGGCCGGCATTGATGGCCGCCGGGGGCGGGGGCGGCGCTGCCGGCGGTAGTGGAGTGCCCGCGTAGCCTGCGGGTGCGGCGGCGAAGGACTGCGGATGCGTCGCCACTTCATTCAACTTGCCGAACATGAGATTGGTGAAAAAATCCAGCCGACGAGTCACAATCACCACAATCATGGCTATCGGCGCCAGAACGATGGCAAGGAAGATCCAGTTATAGAGTTCGGATTGAGACGGCGCCAGCGTGATGAACAGTACCTCATAGCCGCTGTAGGCCAGAGTCGCTACCAGCGCACATCCGGAGAGCAGAATCACACTGGCGATTTCACCCAGATGCGGACGCAGCGTCCGGATGGCATCGTTCAGCGCGATGCAGAGCCGGATGATGAGGAAATATATGACTGTATCGAGGCTCGCCTTCATCAGGACCAACGGGGTCAGACCGAGGTCGCCAATTGTTCCGGCATTTTTAATCATCGGCAGCGAGGCGAGCACCAGTCGGAGAATGAAAAGCCCGAAGACCGGGATCAGCGTGGCGACAAATATCCTCGAAACGGTTTGTCCGAGACTGTCGCTTGTTTTCTGTGTGTGGGGTGTCATATGAGGTTTTCGCAGCTTTCAGCGGCCCGTTACGTTCATTACCTTCCCGGTCTCGTACTCGGCGCGTTCGATGTTCACCTTTGCCTCGTCCCACGCGCCAGTCTGAAGCGCTTCGGACGCCATTTCCAGATATAGCTGGATGTGGGCCTGAGCAGCCGACGTCTGAATATTCAGCTCCATACCCCTCGCCCGCAATCGCAGTCGAAGTGCTTCCGCTGACTGCCACGCCGTTGCCGACCGTGCTGCGACCGCGTCGTACCGGGAGCGCAGTTCTGCTGCCCGCAACCGATCGGAATCGGCGGGTTTGTCCCCGGCCGGTGCGCGCAACTGAAAGGGCACAGGGGCGATCAGCACGGGCTGCGGCGGCCCGGCCGGTGATGCGCCCTCCTCAGACTGCGCAAGCGCGGGTGCGACGAAGCGCCGGTTTGCCCATCTGGCGGCGAGCCGAAGCTGAGGATCGCGCGACCATACCTCCCAGCCGGCTTGCCATGTATAAGTCTGCCGGGCGATTTCGCGGTTCGCTTCCTGTAGGCCCGCCGCAGTGGCCAACTGGCAGACACCACAGACACACAAATGTCTCCAATTCACGTCAGTACCCTCCGATTTTGTTTGCGAACTGGTCGATCAGCGCCTCGGCCCGGGCGATCGACTGGCGAGCTGACGGGAAGTCCGTCTTGCGAAGTGCCGCCTCGCACTCGTCGAGTGCCGATTCGATCCGCGCCCGCAGCGCGATCACGCCGGGATGCAGTAAGTTGCCGTGACCGCGCAATCGCCGGTCAACCGAATCGGCCGACTGGAAACCGGCAATCGCGCGGGTTGCCGCCTGCCCGAAGCGAGCGCTGAGCGCCCGCTCCTCCGTGTCCCCCGGACCGCCTGTTATCTGCGCGGGAGCAGCGCACGTTAACCCACCCATCAATGACAGCGACGCGGCTAGAATCTTCAACCGCCTCATCGCTACTTCCTGACGACGTCGCCAACCACGGGCGCCGTCGCGCCGCTGTAGGTTCCCGTGGCGATTTTCTCGCGCACCACGGTCAATGTCAGCTGGCCAATTGGCGTTGTCTGCACATCCAGCACCTCGCCGGTTGCGGGGTCTTTTATCTCGCGCCCCTTGTGAAACACGGTAAACGTCTGGCCCACCTGAAGACCCGCGCCGGAGCCTGCGTTGATCGTAAGACTCGCGCCATTCACGTCGGCCACACGGGCATCGATGTCAGCCGCCCGGTCCGTCGCTCCGCCGGATAGATTTACACTACGGATCTGGACCGCCAGTTTGTCGACCGCGTCCATCGTAGCTTCGCCAATGATGGTCTCAGCGAAGTTGGAACTGGTCATATCGAAGGCGCCCCCCATACCCACGAGACCCGCTACCAGAACAGCGCCGAAGCCCTTACTCGTCCGCTTGGACTCCCCACGAGCTTCGCCGCTGGCAACAACTTCGGACGTCTCTACATCGACAATCCGATAATTGAGAACTACGACCGCCTTGTTATCGCTTTGATAGCCGCCTGCCGCGCCCCCGGCTCCGGGTACGATGACGCCCACAACGCCGCTCTTTCTGCGGTCGTCCCGGCCGAAGACCACGATGTCGCCCATCAATGTGAGGTCCGCGCCCTTTATCTGGCCGATGCGCGCGCCCGAGCCTCGCTTGACGCGGTTGCTCGCCGCGAAGTCCTGCTCGTTCATAATTTCATTCACCTTGCGCCGTTCCACGATGGTGAATCGCCCGTCCTGCTGGACCCGCTTCGTCAACATGGCGTTGATTCCGATGCCGATGTTCTGCTCGGTTCCGAAGATTGCCTGCACTGCGGTCTTCACCGCGGAATAGTCGAAATTGTCAATAGAGAGCGTCTTTTTTTGTTGTCCGAAGGCCGCTGTCGCAGTGGCAGCAATCAGGAGCAATGCCGTAGTTATCTTCATGGATGTCCTCTTCCGGGCCGATTCGTTACTGCTGCGGCGGAAGCTTCTTCCGCGCGACATATTTGACTGCCGCCGGGGCGCCAGTGTAAGTGCCGGTGGCGATCTTGTCCCGAACCGAGTTCACTGTCATTTCACCGACCTTGGTTGTAATTCGGTCGAGTACTTCATTGGTAACCGGGTCTTTCACTTCCCGATCCACGCGCATGATTTCGAATATTTCCCCGAGATTGACGCCGTCGCCGCTGCCCGCCGTGATCGTGATGCTGTTGCCGGAAATGTCGGCCACGAACGCTTCGACCTCCCGGACCGTCTTTTTCATATCCGCAGCCTGTTTGTTCAGGATTTCGGCGAGCTTGTTAACGCAGTCCTGAGTCGCTTCACCGACGATCGTTTCAGCAAAGTTGCTGCTGCTCATGTCGACCGCGGCCCCCGCGCCCGTACCGAGTGCCGCGCCAATCCCGGCCCAGTTCGTGCTGGTTCGTTTTGACTCGCCGCGAGCCTCGCCTGTTGCAATCACTTCGGTGGTTTCCGCGTCAATCAAACGGTAGTTGATGGCGACCACGAATTTTTCTTCTTTCTTGGACGCAGCTACCGCACCACACAACTTGCAGAATCCACCGACAAACGCCGCGCCGGCGCTTTTCTTCTTGTCGTCGTGGCCGAAGATCACGATGTCGCCGGCAATGATGGCATCCGCCCCGCTGATTCGGCCGATCCGTGCCCCGGTCCCCTGCTTATTCCGGTTGCTGGCGTTGTTGTCCTGCTCGGCCTCGACTTCTTTGACTTTTGTGCGATCGACGATCACAAGCTTGTCTCCCTGGTGGAGCCGAGTGACCATCATCGCCTGAATACCTTTACCGATGTTTTGTTGCGTGCCGAAGACGGTCTGGACGGCAGTCATTACGGCTGAATAGTCGAAAGGATCGACAATCACGCGCTTCTTCAGCGCCCTCGCCGGTGGCTGCGCCCCGTCCGCGGCCGGCGCGGAAACAGTAGCCATGGCCGCCTCTCCGGATGAAGCATCACGCGCAGGCGCGGCGCCTGGCGCTGCAGCTTCGGGGAGCGTCTGCGGTACCGACCGGGGAGCGGCCGCTACAACCTCCGGGGCCGCCGCGGACTGCGCGCCCGGCACGGCGCCCCCGGGATCCTGCATAACGCTCATCACGGTTTCCGACACGCCCGCCTGCTTTAGTCGTCCCATATCGGCAGGCGAAAGATTGACCGGCGTGTTCGCCTTCTGCAGGTCTTTAATGATGAAGGCCTCCGACATCCCGTTCTTCGCCATTTCGATTACCCGCTCGACCTGCGGACTGGTCTTCGGGGCAACAGGAGCTTTCGGGGCTGCGGGTCTTGCGACGGCCGGGGCCGCGGTTGCCGCGGGCGGAACAGTGGCCGTCTGCTTCGGTGCCGGCGCGGGCTGTGCTGGTGTCTGGCCGTTCCCGAGGCCGGCCATCCCAAGCATCGCGATTGTCAGTAGCGTCATTGGTTTCATATGTATTTCTTTCCCACTTGTTTCAGCGGCACTCGTGTACCCGATTGCTCAAACTTTCTGCAATTGGTTCTGGTTTACTTACACCGCATTACTGGCAGGCATTCGATGGCGCAGCCAGGAACGAGCAAACTCCCAGTCGCGGCGCAGCCGGGGCACGTTAATTCCCATTACCAGCGCGGCCTCCTTATCAGTTAGTCCGCCGAAAAATTTCAATTCGACGACGCGCGCCGCTTCCGTATCTTTTGGGGCCAACAAATCGAGCAGCCGGTCAATCGTTTCGAATTCCAGTTCGCCGGTTTCGGCCGCAGCGCGCAACTCGACGTCGGAGAACTCGATCCGGACTCCGAAGTTTCGTTTCGCGGCCCGCTTCTGGCGCGCGTAGTCGATAAGAACCTGCCGCATCTGTTTCGCGGCGATACCCAGAAAATGCGCGCGACTTTCCCAGTCCACCGATGCCGGAGTCCATTCGTTCGAACTTTCTTTTCCGGGACGAAACAGGCGAAGAAATACTTCGTTGACAACTGCGGTTGGCTGCAGCGTGTGGCCGGGACGTTCCTGCGACATATAGCGTCGGGCGACCAGCTTCAGGTCGTCGTAAACCGCTTCCATCAGCCGCGAGGCGGAGCCATGGTCGCCTTGGCGCAGGGCCTGCAGCATGCCGGTCACGTTCTCGGCGCGTAAGACCATCGTTCAACCCCGCACCGACGGGATAGGCCACGTTCCGCGACTCCATGCGTACATCGACAGCTCTCCTCTGTGAACTCCCGGGGCCGGGACGATCGACCCAGTATCGGGAAAAACATCACAAGTCCGGAAGTTACGTAACGTCTCGCGGTCAACGCTACTGAACGTTACCTGTTTCGCGCGCCACAGTTCGACTGACCTCTTCATACAGCCTGTTCATGTCGTCAGCTGGCGGGCCATTACAGGGTCGAGAAAAAAATCCCTGCGCCCAGGCTGCCGGGAAAAGAATGCACAGGACAAATTTCTTGAGCAGCTTTCCTTCGATGTCACGCACCCACCAGCGACCGGACAACCGGTACTGCAGCCGGGTGCGAAGGCACGGCGGAAAGGAGAGCTACTCAAATGGGTATATTCACGTGGATCCTCGGATTGCTGGGAATTGATGCCGTTCAGCAAGGCTCCGATTCGGGCGACTAGTCCGGACGGTTGGAAACTGCGGTGCCTCGGCGCGGGAAGGGCCTAATCCTTCCTGTGCCGGGGCACTCGAGTGAAGGCCTTGGACTGAATGCCGTGGTTCGAACGCGCTGGTTTGAATCCGGTGGTTAGAATGAAGATCGGCCCGAAACAGATTGGGTCCCGGGGTGATTGATTTGCGCGCCGCCGCGATCGACGTATGCAGGATCATGCTGCTTGGTCCGTGCCTTGCTGCACTTCTGGGCGCGTGCCCCCCGCTGCGGTCCGGCCAAACGATCAGACACGAGAATTCCGGCTCTGCTGCAAATTGCGTACTGGTCGATGTTGCGCCCGGTGAAGCCACGCAGGTAATCGTCTCGCAGCCCGAGGATATCGAGATTCGGTTGCGAAACGGAGAGACATCCGGAGTCGCCGATGGTTTCGACTTTGGCTCCGAAACAATGACGATCGTGACCCCGGGACAGAACTATGTCGAGGTGCGGCAGGCTGCCAGTTCGGGGAAGGGCCGCTTATCTTTCGTAATGTCGCGAACTCCGCTTCCGTTACCGAGGGCGTTGGTTTTGCACGAGGCGGAGATCCTCGCCACCAATTCGAAGCGATCCGCACAGATCGTTGATATCCGTGACTCACTGGCATCGTGGCAGGCAATTGGCGATCGTTCCGCCATCGCACGCACGTGGCTCAAGCTCGGCGATGCCATGCTTGGAGCCAGCGAATTCGAACCGGCCCGGGAAGCGTACGAAAAGGCGCGGGAGTTATGTCGGGACGATTCAGATGTGCGCTGCAGCGCCGAGGCCGCTAATAACAGCGGATTCACGGCTCAGCAACTGGGCCTCTTCGATGAGTCGCTCGCAAGGCTGAATGAGGCTTCCGCGGAGTGGAAGAGCCTCGGCGATGCGCTGAAAGAAGGTCAAACGCTTTCAAACATGGGGCTGCTCTACCGCCAAACCGGCGATTACCAGCGCGCCCTCAGCCTGTACGACCGGGCAGGCAGAACTTTGCCCAAAGGGGCGGCGCTCGCGCACGCCATCGTACTCAATAACCTTGGCTTTTGTTACCAGTTTCTTGCCGAATACGACACGGCCCGCCTCTACTTCGAGCGTGCGCTCACCGCGGAATCGGCCTTGCCCGGCGGCGCGCGCGACGCTGTGCGGGCACGCCTGAATCTGGGGCATAACTTTTTGTTACAGGGCAACACGGTGAAGGCGATTTCAATTCTTGAGCGTGCGGTTACCGACGCGACCGCCCTGCGCGACCGGACCGCCACCGCGAATGCGCTCAATAACCTCGGTCAGGCATTGCTTTCCGCAGGCCGTGCCAACGAGGCGGAGGACCGTCTGCAACAAGCACTTGGGCTGCACAGGGCCGCCGGAGACAATCGGCTGGTCGCGTCGGATCTTCATAATCTCGGCCTTGCTGCCTGGAATCGCGGCCAGCCAGATGCGGCACGGGAACGACTGACGCAGGCTCTTGCTCTCCGCAAACAGCGTTTATTCCGTGATGCTGCTGCCGAGTCTCTCTATTCGCTTGCCAGGCTGGAGCGCGAAAGCGGCAACCTGGCGGAGGCGAGGGACTTCGCGGAAGAAGCACTATCGCTGCTGGAATCGCTTCGGACGGAGGTACCGGGGGCGGCGCTCCGTGCGTCGTTCTATGCGAGGAAGCGCAGTGTCTTCGATCTGCTCGTAGAACTGGCGATGGTGCAGCAAAACGGTCACGGTGCAGAAGCGGGACTTTTGGCCGCCGAACGCGGTCATGGTCGCGCATTGCTCGACATGCTCGCCGAAGGGGCACTGGTTCGCTCGCTGCCTGTCGAACTGCTGAATCGGCGCTCGGCGATCCAGAAGCGGATCGATCTACTTTCTGTTCAGCTCACCGGCTCCACTGCTGAGCGGGAACACGTCCTGCTCCAACAGATTGGTTTGCTGGTGGCCGAGGACCAGACTGTTGAAGCCGACATCCGCGAGGAGTTTGCAGGAATAACACCTGCGGCGACCCTCGCGTCGGTTCAGGAATTACAAGCCGAGCTTCCGTCCGACAGCGCCCTGCTGGAATTTCATTTAGGTCGGGAGCGCAGTTATCTGTGGCTGGTGTATCCTGCCGACATTCAGGTATTCCTCCTCCCCGCGCGTGCCGACATCGAGGCTCAGGCGAGGCTGGCTGCTGACCTGTTTGGCAATATTCTGGAGCGCCGCCGATCACCCGAAAAGCAGGCGGCCTTTCAACGAGCGCTGCGCAGCCTTTCCAGGAGCCTGCTTGGTCCCTTGTCCGGGCGGAGCCTCCCGAATCGCCTGATCATAGTGCCGGACGGCATCCTCGGCAGGGTTCCGTTCGCCGCACTCAATTTGCCCTCGGCAACGGGTGGCATCGGATTGACGCGCGATCTGATACAGATACCGGCTGCTTCATATCTGAGAGCCGGCAAGGTCCCGCGGCCTGTATCCAGCTTTCCGAAGGCTTTGCTTGCCGTTGCCGACCCTGTGTTTTCCCTCCGGGATCCCCGCGCCGCAGCCCTCGCCAGTCCCGCAGTCGCCACGACTAACTACAGAGCAGACCTCGCGCGTCTCCCTTTCGCCGGCGAAATCGAAACAGCGGCATCGCTGATACCCGGCTTCAGGCGGACCACACTGAGCGGCTTCAATGCCTCGGTCGCCGGCCTCGGTAAGCTCAGCCTGAAGGATTATGCGGTTCTCCACTTTTCCACGCACGCGCTAATCGAGGATCGAATTCCCGAGCTTTCGAGAATTGCCCTTTCGATGCTCGACCGCTCGGGGCGGCCGGTGAATGGCTTGCTTCGCCCGTATCAACTGGCGGAATTCGGGCTGAACGGTTCGACCGTAGTGCTTTCGGCCTGCGACACGGCACTCGGGAAAGAAGTCTTAGGAGAAGGGCTGGCCGGGCTGACCGCCAGCCTGTTCCACGCCGGTGCCTCTCAGTTACTGCTCACGCTGACTGAGATCGATGCGGAGGGTTCATCGGAATTTCTAAGTAAGGTGTACGGCAACTTTTTTTCACCGGCGCAGGTATCCATGGAACACTCGCTGACTCTGGCGCGGCGCGCGCTTGCCCGGTCCGAGCGCTGGTCTGATCCTTACTATTGGGCTTCCTTCGTACTCTACGGCCGTCCCTACCCGCTATAATCTGGGGTACGATTCATGCCGAATTGCCGGTCGATCCAGCCCGCAGCATGGGAACATGCCCGCAAAGCGCTGGTTTTCTATTTCTCCCGGCGACACGGCATCGCGAATGCGGAAGATCTGGCCCATGAGACTATCACCGCGGTCCTGACCCGTGATGATTATCAGTTTGCGAGCGATGAAGATTTTCTGCGCGTCTGCTACGGGTTTGCCAGCCGGATATCTCAGAGCGGTCACCGTCGGACGCGCCGGGATTCCACCGAGTCATTACCGGACGACTGGCTGGCTCCACAATGCCGGCACGTCTCTCTCAATCCCGCGGAAATGACCATTCTGCTCGGCGAAGTGATCTCTGCCGGAGAAACGAAGCTGAGTACCACGGATTGGGAACTGGTCCGCCGGGCCGGCACAATTGACAGGGCATCGCTCGGTCAAGAGTTGAAGCTTGGCGACGCGAATAATGTTCGGGTTCGCCTTTTCCGTGCACGGAAAAGGCTGGCCAGGCTGACCGGATGGTATAAGGAACCCGCGGCAGTGGAAAGCGCAATAAAGAAGGATAATCCAGTCAGGACGAAGTAATCGTGTAATGAGGCATGGACGAGGTGCATAAATCAGAAGAGTCCGTGAGAGCCTACCTGTTGGGGACGCTCGACGAGCGCGATGCCGCCGAACTTGAGCAAAACTATTTCGAAAACCCAGCGTATCTGGCGTGGATGCAGACGGTGGAAGATGCCCTGATCGGGGACTATCTTGACCACGAACTTTCGCCCGCCGAGCAGCGACGATTTGAAGAGCGATATTTGGCCCTGCCTGATCTGAAGAACAGGCTGAACGAGGTCATTGCCGGCAGAAGTCTCCGCCCGCGGAAGATTTGGTGGACACAAACCCGGCTCGTCGCCACGGTGGCATTCGTACTTACACTGGCAGTGATGGCTTCGCTTCTGGTGCGCCAGCGCTCGGCGGAAGCGGTTCCCGGCACCGTTGCGCGGATCGAATATCCGGCAAAGCCTGCCGTATTCGAAATGCAACTCTCTCCCGGCCTGACCAAAGGCCCGCGCGCAACAGCTAACGAGTTCACTATTCCAACCGGGACGGCTACAGTGAAGCTCACGTTCGAACTTCCTGGGCGCAGTTCTAATCAGCAACTGGCAATTCGTTTTCTAACGATAGATGCCGAGGGGCACCGCAAACTTGCATGGACAGCAACGGCAGCTTCGGAAGCATCGGGTAACGACAGCAAAGCAACCGTTGAGTTGCAGCCTACCGTACTTGTACCGGCCGACTATCTCGCCGAGATATCGGGGCGCGAAGGCAACGTTCTGGAGACGTACGCCTTCCGGACGATCCCGTAGAATTCGAAAAGTCGGCCGAAGCGCTTTTCAGGCCCCCTGGCGCAGTAATTGTGCAATTCGCCGAGGCGGCTTCGACATCGGATCGGCCCATCGCGATTGGCCAGATTGGGATCGGGCATGATCAGGACGTTTCCGATGCCCCCGATGATTTCGCTCGCAGTAATAACGCGCGATGAATTCCCTAACGGCGGTCCGGAGCGCCTCTTCGCGAAACAGGATCATCCGATCCAGGCAGGCTTCCTTAATGCTGCGGACGCGCCGTTCGGCGTAGCTGTTCGGGTTCGGTGAACGCGGCAGTAGTTTCACCGATTTCGTGCCGACCTCCGCGAGGGTGGACAGGAACTCCGCCGTGAAAAGCGGATCCCGGTCGTCGATCAGGTCAGCTGATTGCGCCATTCCGCCGTCAGATGCGCAGTGACGTTGGTGTGCAGAATACGGCGCGATCCGATCTCCATCGCCACCACAATCCTACGCTCGAACTCCGATCCTTAGATAACGCCATCCGGTACGAAGCTGGTCGGCGTGAATTGTCACACCGGGGAGCCAACAGCCTTGTCGTTTGAGCAAAGCAAGGCCGCCGCGCCGCGCGCACAGACCCACGTCCCATTCGTAGCGGCACCTCTGGACTTCAGCCGCTGCGCACCCGTTCCGAAACAATCGTCACCTGCATGTCCCGCGCGAGCTGCACGAGGTTGTGAATGCCTTTCGCATGACGCGTCACGAAAATCTGTGTAACCTGGTGTGCCCTCGCCCATTCGGTCACCGCTTTTGCCGCGTTCGATCCTGTTATCAGCTGGGTATCGATGCGCAGATTCCGGCAGAAATTCAGATGCCGGTCCGCGGTAGCGCGGTCCTCCGGGGAAAGATCGGACAGGCCGGCATCGCGAGCGACGAGGACGGCGGCGCAGGTGGAATTCAGGAAGTCCGCCACGCGCCGCCCGCGGCGAATGAGCATGGCTGCAGCGGGATCGGGTGTCAGCCAGAGCAGAATGTGTTCCTTCCGGCCCGAATGGCTTTTGCGCACGGGCACGGGGGAAAGCAGTTCGTCGCGGCGCTCTTCGAGCTGGTGCGCGGTCTGGCGTAAGGCCAGTTCGCGAAGCGCCGAGAGATTCGATTCGGTGAAGAAGTTTTCCAGCGCCTGCAGGGCTTTTTCGGGAGCATACACGACACCGCGTTCGAGACGATGCAGGAGCGCGCGCGGCGTGACGTCAACCATAACGACTTCGGTTGCGTCCTGCACCACCCAGTCGGGCACGGTTTCGCGGACACGAATTCCGGTGACCTGCCACACCTGATCGTTGAGGCTTTCGATGTGCTGAATGTTCAGGCTGGTGTAAACGTCGATACCGGCATCGCGGATGGCTTCGACGTCTTCCCAGCGCTTGGCTCGTTCAGCGCCGGGGACATTGGTGTGGGCGAATTCATCGACAACGGCGATGCGCGGATGCCGGGCGATGACCGCGGCAGTGTCCATGTCTTCGAAGCTGGCGCCGCGATAAGAGAAGGTCCGGCGAGGGACGGTCTCGAGGCCTTCGGTCTGGGCGATGGTTTCCAGACGGCCGTGCGGTTCGAAATAGCCGATCACGACATCCACACCCTGCCGCCGGAGAGCACTGGCCTCCTGGAGCATTTGATAGGTCTTGCCGACGCCGGCGGCGTAACCTAAAAAGATTTTGAGGCGGCCGCGACTTTTCACCGCTTCGGAGGGAGACATCTCAGACCGCCTGCGGCGCCGGCGGAAAAATCCGGACGTCCATTCCTTCCGCGGCTTCAATCAGCCGGTCCACGGCGCTGGACTTCCAGAACTTCCACGCAGCCTGCCGGGTGTGGCCGATGAACAACTGGGTGATCCGCTGTTCGCGGGCGAAGCGGATGATCTCACCGACCGCGTCCGATCCTTCGAGGAGATGCACATCCGCATCGAGTTTACGGGCGTAATCGAGGTTATGACGGAGAGCCTCTTCATCGGCCCGGCTCAATTCGGCGGTGCGAACAGAGACAGCCAGCAACTGACCGTGAAATCGCGCCGCTGCGCGGGCGCCGCTTTCGAGCATGGTGCGTGCCGTCTTCTGCGTTGTGACACAGACGAGGATGCGTTCCTGCGTTCCCCAGCTCTGCACGATGCCGTGGAGGTCCATGTAGTGCTGGAGTTGGCGTTCCACCACTTGGGCGGCGAGCAGAAGCGCCGCCTCGCGAAGTTCCGAAAGCTGTTCCGGAGTCAGGCTGCTGATGCCGCCCTTGTGCTGCCGCAGTTCCTCGGCGGGCACATCGACAATGACGATTTCGTCGGCGGAATGCACGAAACTTTCCGGCACCGAGTTCAGGGCGCGCTTGCCGGTGATGCGTTCGACGACGGGCTGCTGCTCCGAAATGTGCTGGAGGTTCACGGCGCCGACGACGTTGACGCCACGTTCGCGCAGTTCCTCGACATCCAGCCATCGGTGAGCGTGACGACTGCCGGGCGGATTGTCGCGGGCCAGTTCATCCACGAGGCATACCTGGGGAGCACGGCGGACGACGGCGTCGATATCCATGGTTTCCACGCCGTCGACCTTCACCGGGGGAATGATTTCGAACTGCCCAATGAGTTCGCGGAGTTCTTCGGAACCCTTGCTCTGGATGGCGCCGATCACCACGTCCTGGCCCCGTTTGAGCCGGCGTCGGCCTTCGTCGAACATGCGCAGCGACTTGCCCACGCGGGGAGCGTAGCCGAGAAATATCTTCAGCCGTCCGCGCGCCTCCTGCTCATCCTGCGCCTGAATTCTGCGCAGCAGTTCTTCGGGATCCGGACGAGAGAAGTCCTGCGAAGCCATATCTGATTCTGATGCTATCGCTTCACGGGCAGGGAGCGGTCGAGCGCGAGATTCAGTTTCAGCACGTTGACGCGCGGTTCACCGAGCACGCCGAAGTCGCGAGACGCCGTGTTTGCACCCACCAGCGATTCAACCTCGGCGCGGGAAGCATTCCTCGCCTTCGCAACGCGGGCTGCCTGGGCGCGTGCATTGGCTGGGCTGATTTCCGGATCGAGGCCGCTCGCTGACGTGGTGATGGCGTCCGCCGGAATCGGGCCGTCGAAATCCGGATTATCCTTACGAAACTGCGCGGCGTCTTTCGTCAGACGATCAGAGAGCGCGGGATTGGTGGGGCCGAGGTTGCTTCCGCCGGATGCCGTTGGGTCGTAACCATTCATGCCTGCGGCCGAGGGACGGGGATGAAAATACTCGGGTTTGGCGAAGTTCTGCCCGATCAGTTCCGAACCGACCGGCTCGCCGTTCACCAGGATGAGACTGCCGTTTGCCTGCCGGTGAAACAATGCCTGGGCAGCGCCGGTGATCGCCAAAGGATAGAAGATACCCGTCAGCAGGGTGAAGAACATCGTAATCAAAATGGCGGGTTTCAGTTCGCTCAGCATAATTCCTCCCTACACAAGATGCAGAACACCCAGCAAACGGTCGACGAGCCAGATGCCGGGGAACGGGGCGACGACGCC
>TBL_comb48_EPIDRAFT_1002193_pt1 | contig 13688 bp, 9 predicted proteins | sample TroBogEpilimnion_37_FD_10681 | JGI IMG/M metagenome (IMG submission 10681)
TGCCTTTACGCCAATTGGCTTAAAGATGGCGGCATAATTATAGATCAACCTTATGGCATGGAAAAGCTAGATAGAAAACTAGCTTTTCAAAGGGTCAAAGAAAGTAAATTCGAAGGTTTTGGAAACAATTTGCAAAATCTCATTATGCTTATTCAACAGCATAAACAAAGTATGCTCATGGTAGCTTTTTTACATGCTAAGCATAATAATTTTTGTAACAACAGAACCGACTTAACAGGCCTTACAGATGCTTTCTTTATGGCTTATGATAAATCAGACTCCCTGATGAAAGCCCTGGGTAATGATTATCATGTGCCTTTTATGAAGCCTGACAGCACAAAATACCATGCAGATTGGTTTTTTGACAATTGCCATTTAAACGCCACCGGAGACTCAGTAAAGGCTAATGAAATTTATGAGAAAATTCTCGAATTGAATCTAATAAAATTTAACCCTTAGGCAAACTTAAATCATTAATTGGCAAGATCTATAATTTTAGGAATAAGTGCGTTTTATCATGATGCAGCAGCAGCTATTATAATTGATGGCGAAGTATTGGCTGCAGCACAGGAAGAGCGTTTTACCCGCAAAAAACATACTCCCGATTTTCCCGTAAATGCTATTAAATTCTGCCTGCAATTTACAGGTCTGCAACTTACCGATATAGAAGCTGTAGTGTTTTACGATAAACCATTTTTAAAGTTCGAGCGTCTGCTGGAAACTTATTATTCCTTCGCGCCAAAGGGTTTGGTTTCCTTTATCATGTCCATGACGGTTTGGATGAAGGAAAAATTGTTCATAGAAAAACTTATTAAAGATGGCCTTAAAGAGGTAGCAGATTCTAATCTAAAGCACATCAAATTTCTTTATCCCGAACACCACCTATCTCATGCCGCCAGTACATTTTATGTCTCGCCATTTAATGATGCGGCTATATTAAATATCGATGGTGTTGGCGAATGGGCTACAGTTAGCATTTGCCAAGGGAATGGTAAAAATATTAAAATACTCAAGGAATTGCATTTCCCCGATTCCGTTGGCCTCTTGTATTCGGCTTTTACTTACTTTTTAGGTTTTCGTGTAAATTCCGGCGAATATAAGCTTATGGGCCTGGCACCTTATGGCAATCCCGGGGCACCGGAAACAGAGCATTTTAAAAGTATTATTTATAAGCATCTGGTAAAGGTTTATCCGGATGGTTCTATTAAACTGGATCAAAAGTATTTTACCTATGCTACCGGTTTACGTATGATAAAAGACAAGAATTGGGAACAGCTGTTTGGCATCTCTTGCCGCAAACCGGATGACGAGTTGCAACAAGTTCATTGCAATTTAGCTTTGGCAATACAACAGGTAACAGAGGATATTGTGCTTAAATTATGCGCACATGCCAAATCTATAACCGGTGCCCAAAATTTGTGCTTATCGGGTGGGGTAGCGCTTAACTGTGTCAGTAATGGTAAAATACAAAACAGCGGCATTTTTAAAAATATTTTTATTACACCTGCTCCCGGCGATGCCGGCGGAGCTCTGGGCGCCGCATTAGCTGCTTACCATATTTACTATGGCAAAGAAAGGGTATTACCCCAATCTCCTGCACTTGATGGTCTTAAGGGCGCCTATCTGGGCCCCGATATTTACGAGCAGGATGTTCTAGCGCTTGCACTTAAATACGATGTTCCTTATACCAAGTATAATGATAATGAAGGCTTAGGCGCAGCAGTAGCTAAGCTTATTAGCGAAGGTAATATTATTGGCTGGGTGCAAGGGCGCATGGAATTTGGCCCAAGGGCTTTAGGGGCTAGAAGCATTTTGGCCGATCCCCGAAATGAAGAAATGCAAAAGAAACTAAATCTTAAAATTAAGTACCGAGAATCCTTCAGACCTTTCGCTCCATCAGTGCTTTGCGAAGATGTAGCACAATATTTCGAATACGATGGCATATCGCCTTACATGCTTCTGGTTCATGGTGTAAAGGAAAATCGCCGCCTACCCGTACCGGCAAATTATAGTAATTACAACCTCAGGGAAAAGCTTTACTATAAACGGTCCGATATGCCTGCCATTACTCATGTCGATTTTAGCGCTAGAATACAAACAGTTCATAAGCATACTAATCCGGCCTATTACGAATTGATAAATCAATTTAAAAAAATAACCGGTATCGCAGTATTGGTAAATACCAGCTTCAATGTTCGTGGCGAACCTATTGTATGTACGGTAGCCGATGCTTTCCGATGCTTTATGAGAACCGAAATGGATTATCTTGTGCTCGGCAAATTTGTTTTTAAAAAATCAGACTGCCCCAATTGGGATAAAGATGAAAAATGGAAGGAAGAATTTGTTTTAGATTAAAACTTTGTACTGATGAACATCTTTAAAGAATTATGGCAATTTATTAGGCAAAGAAAAAAATTTTGGCTGGTGCCAATTATTATTGTCTTGCTTTTATTAGGCCTTTTAGTGGTTCTTGGCGGCGGCTCCACGCTCATGCCTTTTATTTATACTTTATTTTAATAGCCATGAAAAAAGCAGCTTCAAATGCCTACAAATCGGTGCTAACTATGGTGGTGGGTTTCCTTATTTTAAGTTACCTGTTTCATGCCCCTAAATTGGCCATGGGTGCTTGTGGTCTGGGTGTCGCTGCATTATTACACAGCACCATTTGCAACTTTATTGTTTTGGCTTGGGAAAAACTCGGGCATGCCCTAGGCTGGCTCAACTCCAAAGTACTACTGTCGCTTATTTACTTTATCATTCTTTTGCCATTGGCATTATTACGCAAATTATTTACCGGAAAAGTAAAAGAAGCTAATACCAATTTCTATGATCGAAATGTAGAATATACAGCCACTCACTTGCAAAACAAGTGGTAAACACATCCTTAGCTTTAGTAAGATAAACTAAGCTTTTTCCGCTGTGTTATCTTCTTCTTTCGCTTTGCCTTTCTTATCTATTTGGCTCAATTCCTTTTGCACTTGTTCCAGCTTCTCGCGCTTCTTAATAATAAGCTGCTCGCCCTCTGCAATTAAATTTTGCAAGTGTTTACGCAGCTCTTCTGCTTTACGACCCGGACTAATATTCTCCAATCCATTCTTAAAGTCAATAAGCTTTTCTTCCTCTTCTTTTATTTCTTGCTCTAGTTTGCTTACAAAATTGCGTGTTTGCTGGGTACGCCCCTCTGCTTGCTTCTCAGCATATTTTCGGCGATCTTCAAAATGGGTATCCTTCCTATCAAAAAAGGTGCGGCGTGCAGCAATAAATGCTTCCCATATTTTGTTGCTATGTTCGCGTGGCACTGCGCCTAAGGTTTTCCATTCGTCCATTAGCTCATTCAGCTCTAAGGTAGTTTCGCGCCATTGGGTGCTGTTCTTCAATGCTTCAGCCCTTTGCAGTAAAGCGCGCTTTTTTACCAAATTATCTTCCAGCGATGTTCTTACCGAATCAAAATGGGTACGCTTATTATTAAAAAAATGATCTTTAGCAGCATTTAATTTTTCCCAAATCACATCACTGAACTCTGCCGGTACACGACCAATTTTTTTCCATTCCTCCATCAGTTCCACATANGCCTGGGTAGTTTGGGTCCAATCGGTACTGTCTTTCAGCATTTCTGCTTTTTCTAATAAGGCTTGTTTCAAAACCAAATTAGCCGTTTGCTCCTTTTGTATTTGGTCAAAATGCTCCTTCTTTTTATCAAAGAAAACATTTTTAGCATTTATAAAACGGTTCCATAATTCTTCATTCTTATCGTGTACCGTACGGCCGGTTTTCTTCCACTCCTCCATCAAATTTTTAAAAGCTTCAGAGGTTTCCTTCCATTGGGTAGATGCAGATAGCGCCTCTGCTTTTTCAACCATCTCCATTTTCAAGTCAAGGTTCTGCATCAACTCCCGCTCCACTCCCTCTTGATATTGGCGCTTGCGCTCATAAAATTTATTACGCGCTTCTTCCAATCTGTTCCATAATGCATCGTTCTTAGCCTTAGTCCCTTGGCCTAAGGCTTTCCACTGTTCAAAAAAGTCCCTAAATGCTTGCGTAGTTTCTTTCCATTGTTCACTGTCAACCAATTTTTCAGCCGCTTCTACTATCGCTAATCTCGATTGGTGCACCGCATCCGATTGCTCTTTTATCACACTTTCCCAAGCCGCTACTTGTTTTGCCAACGCATTCAGGTCGCCAACAGCATGGGTGGTGTTTATAAGGTCTTTAAGGCGTTCAAGTTTTGCCGTAAGTTTTATTTTGTCTTCAGTAATATTCCATTCAATAGCCAACTCTTGCAGCTTGTGCTCCAATTCAGCAAATTTATCACTAAGGGCTTTTACAGTGGCCATAGCACTGTCTTCGTTAATAATGGCTATCACGCGTTCTTTATTGCCCGCAAATGGAAAAACTATAAGTTCACCACTTTCTTGTATTGTAAATAGTTCCTTACCTGGAAAATTAAATTCGTTCCACCATGAAAGAAATTCGGAGAGGTTGCCTTGTTGTGTCATAACCGGGAGCTGTATTAAATATCTAAGTGCTTTGTTGTATTGCTTTTATTGCAAGATAATGCTATTATTTGTATGTATAAGTATGCTGTTATTTACCGCCAAATACTTTTTGTAATAAACTGCTTATTTGGGCAGCAGGGTCAGTTCTAATTTTGTTCTCCTCATCGGCAATGGCTAAAAATAAGCCATTTAATGCGCGTTCCGTAACATAAGCTGCCAAATCGGGGTTCACTTTATTAAAGGTGGTGGGTAGTTCGTTATAGATGTTAAATACATCAGCCCAATATTTAGTGGCATTTACTTTGTTAAGCGATGCTTGTATTACGGGCTTAAAAGCTGCAGTAAGTGCTGCTGTTGTAGTGTTTCTTAAATAACGAGTGGCTGCACCATTGCCTCCTTTTAAAATACTTAAGCCATCTGTAAGCGACATGTGCAAAATCGCATCGCGGAAAATAGGCACCGCCTTGGCCGATGCATCTTCTGCTGCCCTATTCATAGTCAATATGGCTTTATCTACCTGGCTGCCCATGCCCAATTCACGCATGGTGTTTTCTACTTTCTTAGCCTCGGCAGGCATTAGTATTTTTATCGCCGCATTACCAAAAAATCCATTGGTAGCAGCCAGTTTTCCGGATGCATTACTGGCTCCCACAGTTAGGGCTTCCCGTAATCCCGATATAGCATCACTATTGCTAACTTTACTATACTGGGTTGCATGAGTTCCGGCATTGCTACTATTTATATTGCCTGTTTTTTGTGTTACGGTGTTAACCGCACCTTCCACTTTTTTCTCGGCATCGCTAAACAGTTTATTAAAATCTTGTGCACCAACTTTTGTTACTGCACAGCAGGTCACCACAATACCTAATACTAATTTTTTCATGAAAAAATCTTTTATAAGCTGTCACAAAAATAGTACCAAATAGGTTTAAAACGCTTTCTGCAACTTACTGATGCTAAAATTGTATGTTAATATTAGGTTACAAGTAGGCATAAATCGCCCATTTATGGCCTTCCACCTCCTGCAGGCTTATTTCCACCCCCGTTTTGGCCACCCTGTCCGCCTTGCCCAGGTGCACCTCCACCGCCATTATCTTCCTTATCATCTCCTTTCAGGTTGTTTTCACGGTCTTCTTTCTGCATATTGTTTTGGTCTTTGCCGGGTTTGTCCTTTCTCTTGTCTGCTTTGTCTTTTTCTCCGGCTCCGCCATTATTTTTACCAAAATCGGTTTTGCCAAATCGGTACGTAAAGGTAATATTGCCTACTCGGGTCTCTCTATCTCGGTAAAGCGATTGATCGAAAATAGGAATATTGTTATAAGATGCATTGTAGGTGCTGGTATATTTGCGGGTGTTAAATATATCAGAGCAATTCAACACCAAGGTGGCCTTGTTCTTCCAAAAGTTTTTTCTAATCGCTACATCCAACCACCACACCTCCGCCAGGTTGCCCTGCGCAATAACTTTTGGCGATTCGTAATTCCCGTTAATTTGCAAACTAAAGTTGGCAGGCAATTTTACATTGGTATTTACCTTACTGATCCAACTCATGCCTTTCTGGTCATTTAGGTATTTAGAGTAGGCATTATTACCCACATCAATCATATTCTCAAATAAATTTCCCGAAATGGTAGCATCCCATATCTTGGTAAGTTGCAAACGACCGGTTAACTCCAAGCCATAGGTAGTACCCGATGCCAAATTATAGGGCTTGCGGTAACTGATGGATGTACCCGCAATTGGGGTATCCACTCGCGCTATTAAGTTTTGGGTATAATGGTAATAGGTGCTTACAATAATATTATCTCCTCTATCGGTTTGCTTGTTATAGCTCAACTCTATATTATGTATAAACTCTGGTACTATGCCCGGGTTACCCTGACTAATTACACTGGGGTTTGAGCGGTCCTGAAATGGCATTAAATCCCAAAAGCTGGGCCTATTGGTGCGCCTGCTGTAGTTTAAATACACGCTTTGCTGTGCAGGTAATTGGTAACTTACAAATGCAGATGGAAATAAACTTAATGGAAATGAATTTTCAAATATTTGGTTACTTAAGGCATAATCAGATCCGTGAAATTTCGAGTACTCTGCTCTTAATCCTATTTGGTAAGAAAACTTGCCAAATTGATCACTCCAGTTTACATACGCAGCATGTATTTGTTGGTCGTACTGAAAATTGTTATAAAGCGTAGAATCTATATGGCCGTTCGAACTGCGTGTTTCAAATTTTTTAAGCATAGTATCCAACACAAAGGTGTTACTATCCACTATCGGACTATTCACACTATTAAACCAATAAAATTGTGTTTTTACTCCCGCGCCTAGCTTGCCATTTTTAGTAAATAAGGGTACCGTATAATCTGCCCATGCATTAAAACTGCTATTGCCTCCATGGCCGGGCGCATTTTGGTTGGTAATCCAATTGGTACTCATATTATAGGGCGCACCGTACATCGAATCGTAAACGGTTTGGTACATCTGCGTTCTTTGTATTGTCGTAGTGGCAAATGTGGCGTCTATATTTAATTCTTCTCCGGGCTTCTTTGTTTTTACTTTATAATCAACCGATGTAGAAAAGGATAAAGGGCCCCCACTTGCCTCCGAATAACGGTAGGTAGAATCTATAATAGCCGTTTTCGATAAACCCGAATAGGCATTATTATAAGCCGGGTCCTTATATGAAAAACTCATTTTATTGATGTTCTGCGTAATCGTAAGCGAGTGATTTTTATCAAAATCGTAGGTGGCGCCTATCGAATTAAAAAATCCATCAAAATGCCGCTGCGAATGCTCATAACCATATATATAACTCGTATCTGCACTTAAATCATGCTTTTGGGTAGTAGTATGGTTGTAATTGCTATTCAACCTGAAATTGCTATTCAAAAATACATTCCATTTGCCTTTACGCGCGTTTAATCCCAAATTGCCATTATACTTATCACCGGTACCGGCACCAATGGTTACATTCCCGTTTATTCCTAACCTGCCATCTTTTTTAGTAATAATATTAATGATGCCCGTTAAACCTTGTGCATCATATTTAGCAGATGGATTGGTAATTACTTCCACACTTTCTATGCTCGATGCCGGTAAACTTTGCAATGCACTGGCTGCATCTGTTCCTAATAAAGTGGCCGGCTTTCCATCTATAAGTATGGTCACATCCTGCTTACCTCTCAAGCTTACTGTGCCATCCACATCCACCGATACCGATGGCACATTTTGCAACACATCCGATGCGCTTCCACCTGCCGCTGTTATGTTTTTTTCTACGTTAAATACTTTTTTGTCCACTTTCATTTCCATAAGTGGGCGCTCACCTACAATAGCTACTTCTTTAAGCTTGGTAGATGTACTGCTTACTTTTATTTTACCTAAATTTTTATTGGCAGCATCGGCGTTAATGGTAATATCACTCACGTTTTTTTGCTCCATACCAATGGCACTTATGCGCAAGGTAAATGTACCGTATCCGGTAGGTGCTATAGTAAAGTTCCCATTATCATCACTAAGGCTGCCGGTAACTACGGTATTGTCTTTGCGTAAAAGTGTTACTGTCGCGTAGGATACTGGGTTATTATCGTTATCTATTAGCTTGCCACTTAACTTGCCTGCTTGCTTTTGGGCTGCAGTATCTTTTATTACAGTTGTTGGCTGCTGCGCTATAGCATTAAGGGCAAACAGGGTTACAAAGGAGAGTAAAAATCCCTTAAAAAATAAATTCATATATATAGGTAAATAAAACGCAAAGTTTACTAAATAATAAAGAAAAAGCAGTGCCGCAGCGGTGAAAATATTGTTAAATACGCTATGTTTTGAGGCATAGGCACTAACAATTGCTATACATCTGTAATTTATTCAGGTTCGCCCTTGTTCCAACCCATTCTGTCCTCCACCAAATAGTGGTTTCTGTCTGGGGCACTGCGCGATACCAACTCGGCAATAAAACCGGTTAAAAAAAATAAGGTACCCATAATCATTGTAGTAAGGGCAATATAAAATCCGGGCTTATTAGTTAAACCATAACTGGCGCCTTCCATAAATCGCTCCACAATTAGCCAAATGGCACAAATAAAACCTATTAAAAATGTAAACGAACCAAAGGCGCCAAAAAAATGCATGGGCTTTTTACCAAACCTGCTAATGAACTGAACTGACATCAAATCCAAAAAGCCATGTATAAACCTGTCCCAACCAAATTTCGAAACTCCGTATTTCCGGGCTCTGTGTTGTACTACTTTCTCTCCTATCTTTTTAAAGCCTGCGCCCTTGGCCAATACAGGTATAAAGCGATGCATATCGCCATATATCTCTATACTTTTTACCACCTTGCGCTTATAGGCTTTTAAACCACAGTTAAAATCATGCAATTGTATACCCGATACTTTACGGTTTACGGCATTGTATAATTTAGAGGGCAAATTTTTGGTAACGGCATTATCATATCGTACTTTCTTCCAACCGCTTACCAAATCATATCCGTCTACTACAATCATATGGTACAGCTCCGGTATCTCATCAGGACTGTCTTGCAGGTCGGCATCCATAGTAATTACCACATTACCCATGGCTGCTCTAAAGGCTTCGTTAAGCGCCGGACTCTTACCATAATTGCGCTGAAATTTAATGCCTTTTATCGCCGGGTATAACAGTGCTAAATCGCATACCACTTTCCAACTGTTATCCGTACTGCCATCATCCACCATAATTACTTCGTACTTATAGGCATACTCACTGCATACTTTATCTATCCAAGCCATTAATTCTGGCAAGGATTCTTCCTCGTTATATAAAGGTATTACAATGGATATATCTAATGACATGGTACTGCTAAAATACAAGTTTTTGATGTTTCGTTTGGCGTCCCAACTCAGGTTAATGGCTCTAAAGGGTTTCTTTAACCTTTTTTTATCATTTATTACATGAATATTAAGCGGTAGTGGCCTTTTTGCGTTTTGCTGTGGCAGCTCCAATTAATGCAAAAATGGCGCCATATATCATAGTGCCAAATACAACACCGGCTGTCATAAATAGGGTATAGTATTTCTTGGTATAGTCTAATGCCTGGTCTATTTTATCATCAGCCATGCCTTTCGCTTGCATGCTCTGCCTCGCAATTTCCAATCCTTTTTCCTTCATTTCAGGAAATATAAAATTGGCTATAAGCAACCACGCAAGCGATATAATGGCAACTATGGCGCTGGCTTTAAATCCACTGCTCCATATTTGCCCAAAGCTTACATCGCCTTCATTCGCTTTCGAAAATGCTTGGGCGTTCAATATAACACCTATTAGAAATGGTATATTGGTTACATACTGCATGCCTGGCTTAAATGCCCAACCGGCAATATATAATACCAAGCCTATAATTACCATTACAATGGCACTCACCGCACCGTAGGGAATATGTGTCTGTTTCATTTTTCTATGAGTTTAAATATATGTTTCCGGAACTAATTATACCATAAACTTTGCCTTTTAAGGTTTTGCCAATAAAAGGATTGTTGCGTGCTAAGGATTGCATCTGCTTGGCTTGCAATACACTACTGTCTGCTGTGCTGAATAAGGTAATAGGTGTATGGCTATTTACAGCAATGCTGCCGCTTTGCAGGCCAAATAAATGGCGCGGATTTTCACTTAATATTTTTACCAATTGCGTAACTTCTATATGCTCACTCAAGGTATTCCATAACACACTAAAAGCATTTTCCTGTAAGTTCATGCCTTCCGATGCATATTCAAATTCTTTAGCCTTGGCATCCCACTCCTGTGGCCTATGGTGAGTTGCAATACAATCAATAGTGCCGTCTTGCAATCCGGCAATCAGTGCCAGCCTATCGCTCTCGCTTCTTAAAGGTGGCGATACTTTATATACACTATCATAACTCCGCAATGCCTCATCGGTAAGGGCTAGGTGGTAAGCACTAACCGAACAACTTATTGCCAAACCATCTTTCTTGGCATTACGCACCAAGGCTACAGATTCAGCTGTGCTGATGCCCGAAATATGTAGTTTTGAACCCGTATATCGCAATAATTCAATATCCCTATACACCATCAACGATTCTGCTAATACAGGTATACCCGCCATTCCCAACGTGGTAGATATTGCCCCCTCATGCATCAATCCGCCTGCCGATAAGGTGGCATGTACCGGTATTTGTATAATGGTGCCGTTAAATGATTTTACATATTCTAATGCTTTTAACATCAGCGCCGCATTTTGCACGGGTTTCCATCCATCGCTAAACGCTATAGCACCATAGGTATGCATATCAATCATCTCCGCCAGGTCCTTCCCCTCAATGTTTTGGGTAATTGCACCCAATGGGTGCAACATTGCCGCATGCCCATGTGCTTTATGTGCCACATACTGCACAGCACTCTTGGTGCTCAATGCCGGAAAAGTATTGGGTGCCAGCAAAACATGGGCAAAACCCCCTGCTGCTGCTGCATTCAGGCCACTATCTATAGTTTCTTTATGCTCGTATCCCGGCTCGCAATAGTCGGCAAATGCATCTACCCAGCCACAACTTACCATAAGGTTGGGTAGGTCTATTACCTGCTCGGCTTCGCTGTTTATTTGTGGCGCTATTGCTTTAATATGGCCATGTTCCAGTAAAAGGTCAACTGTTTTACCATTAAATTCCGACCGTGAATCAATCACCTTGGCCTTGCGGATGAGCACTAACATAAGCAGCTTTTATGCAATGGTTGGTTTCTTTAGGCGGCCTGCCAACAAATAAGTTTCGGCTGCCAACATTAATAAGGCTAAAATAACACAAACTTTCCAAAGCGGGAAGCTATTTCCAACTTCACTTAGGTTTCCGTTACTCACCTGCCGGGCTGTAGGCCAGCTTATATGTTCGCCTTTCCATGCTTTTTTAAGGGTTTCTATATCCCATACATCCGATGCAGCTTCTTGTTTATCGGCATTCAATGCTATACAGGTAGTATCAGTTCCTATCGCAGCCAATTGGTAAAAACCGGCTCGCTGCACTGCCGCTTCGGGGTATATTTCCAATCCCGCTCCTGCACTATGCTGCGGCGGTATAATATCTATTCCTTTTTGCAATAGGTGTACCATATTTCGTTCACCCGCATTTTTTAACGATAGGTACACTGCCTGCTGCCTGCCTAAACTTAATGCAAACAAATACGCGCTCTTAGATTGTAAGGCCATCTGGTACAAAAAGGGTGCAAAAAAATACGACCCCGGAAAATTGCCGGCCTGCAAATCGGCACTGCCGGCACATATATATAATTGGCCCCTGCCCGGGTTGTATTTTGCCAAAAAAGGGTCTCCGTTTCTAAAACTTAGTATAGATTGCCTATTGGCGCTTAAGCCCGATTGTATATTGTAATGCCATTGGGCCAAAGGCAATTGCACATTGGCAGGCATAGCCTCAAAAATATCTTTTACTAAATTACTGCCTTCTTGTACGGTACTTGCGGTTTCAGCTGCAGTGTCTAATCCGCTCAACTGTATTTCTCCCAGTACGCCCAAACCCTCATTAAGGGCTGCCAATTGCTTACTATACCCCGGAAATATACACACGCTTTGTCCTTTATCTAAGGCCTCGCTCAGCTTTTTACCCTGCGCCTTGCTAAGTGCGGTTATGCCATTAATTATAATCAGGTCTTCATTGCCGCTAAGTTCATCTAAGGCACGCAATGGCATTTGCTTCAGGCTAAAATTGCTCACTGCCTTATATGCAGCTTGTATAAACGGATTGGCTTTATTTTCATCCAACTCCAATACTTGCAATCCTGTCGCACTTTTGGCGCTTATTCTAAAGGTATCATCCTGCCGTATGCCCCCATCATTTAGGCTTAAAGTAAGCTCTTGCCAACTATCATCGTTTACCGCAAAACTTAGGGTGTCCAAGCGTTGTTTATCGGCACTAAAGTTTAAGGTGGCTGCGCTTTTTACTTGCCCTTTGCTGCTCAATTGCAATACAGGGCTCTCTTTGGGCATTGGCCCTTTGCATACTGTTTTTACTATAAGCTTGTTATTGCTGCCACTTTGTAAAACCGGCATATCCAAGTAGGCAGTGTCAATGTAAATATTACAAACATCAGGCGCTTGCAAGGCTATGCCGTAAAAATGAATATGCTTAAACCAATTGGCCTTCGGTGCCTCAGGAAAATAATGTTGTTGTAAATCGCTGTAAACATAAAAATCAACTTCAGGTTCATGTTCCTGCTCACTTATTTGTTGCACAGCAGCCATAAGCTGCTCCATACTTTTAGCGGTGGCGCTAATATCCAATGCATTAATTTCGGCTAGTATTTTATCTGCCGGTCTTGTTTGGGTATTCAGCTGTTTTTCATTACTCAGCAGTATAAATCGCGTTCCGGGTGCAGCATGCATTACCTGCCTGCGGGCAGCATCCTTCGCCTCATCCAACAAACTAAGATTGGCTTTTTTAAGGCTCATGCTGGCCGAATTATCTATATATATAATTTGTAATCTATTGTGGGTGTCGGTTTGTTGCTTACTAATATAGGGTTGGGCAAAGGCTAATATTAATGATGCCAAAAATAAAAGGCGCATAAGCAACAGCCATTTATATCGCAATTCCGATTGCTTCCTCGATGTAAGTTGTATGTTTTTTAAAAAGGCGGTATTCGGAAATAATACTGTAGTATACCTGCGCAAATTAAATAGGTGTATAAGCACAGGTATGGCTAAACTAAGCCCCGCCACTAAAAATAAAGGATACAAAAAACTCACCGGGCAAATATAGGCCTAAAGCCTAAAAGGCAATTCATAAAATTTTGTTGATAGTTGCCTTTTTACGCTTTTCAATCTTTAACGGCTAAGTGCTAATTGCTTAGGTGTTATTGGCACAATTTCCAATGCATGCCGGCCTACCTAAAAATTTAAACTATTTCGGTATTGCAAACCCGGGCCCACATAGCTATCCTTTCATCACATTGCTAAATCCAATTCCTAAAAACCCAAGCAAATAACTGCAGTTCCTTGGCATGATTCCGATATCTATAGAAACTCCTTATGAGGAAAAGGTTATATACTAAGCCCTCAGTACACTAATCTCCAATACCTTTAAGCTCACCCCAAAAATTTTTCTCAACAGCTATCTGGTGCAAATATGCCAACAACAAACAATTGATTGTCAATGTCTTACACCCCAAAAATCCATAAGTCCCCCAATCTTACCC
>TBL_comb48_EPIDRAFT_1002195_pt1 | contig 13679 bp, 14 predicted proteins | sample TroBogEpilimnion_37_FD_10681 | JGI IMG/M metagenome (IMG submission 10681)
AGGAACCAGGGCGCTCTTGGACAGGTACAGCATGCTGCCCTCAGCGCAGCTCAAGACTTGCTGCAGGGGCGCCGTCAGGCCGCTTCGGTCGCACAGCTCCAGATTCGGGTCACAGGCGACACACCCGTTTCCGGATGCATACGTGCCCGCCAGGCAGAGGATGCACTGATCCCTCGTGTCGCTGGCATACTGCCCTTTGGGGCACGGACGACAGCTCAGCCCGTCGTCACTCACGATCGTGGTTCCGCCACAGCGCCTGAGGACGCCTTGCTGGGTGCAGACCAGGTGCTCGAGCTCGTAGGAGGTGCGCATGCTGTTCAAAAAGCTGACGTTGCCCAGGCACGAGAAGCAGCTCTCGGGGTCATATCCCGTAGGCACGCTGGCATTGTTTCCAAACGCCTTGAGCACCTGGCACAAGACGCTAAGTGCCAAGTACTGCTACACCAACGGCCCAAGCTCACCTGATCCTGCCTGGCATACCCAGAGTCACAGATGCAATTTTCAGAGAAGCCAGCGGGCGTGCTCATCCCGTTATTTGGACACGGAAAGCATTGGATTTTCTGGGCTTTCCGATCCAGATACTTGACATAGTATCCCTGATCGCACATCCCTACCTGGCATGCCTGTCAAGGGAGATACAAAGGGAGCAGAATAGGGGCTTTCACGTACCACGCTCACATCACAGTCCGAACTCCAGGGCTGTGGCGTCAGGTTTTGTCGAAGAATGTATCCGGGCCCAGGAAATGCAGAACCGCAGCTTTTCGTGTAGTAGGGCAAGGAGTCCCCCGGATTGTTGTTTATGTCCGTGGCATGCTGACCTGGCATGCGCTGTCTGCCCCAGACAAACGCCATGGGCTTAGTTTCAGGGGCCCCCTGATCGTTCAAGTATGTGTAAATGCATTGGCTTGAAGGCGTCGTGACACAAGTGAGCTCCTTCAAGGGATCCTTCACATAGAAATAAAGGTTTCCTGGGCGCACATATGTAAAAATAAAGGGAGGCTATGATGGGGAAAGGGAAGGGCTACCTGTGCACGATACGCACGGTTTACATGCACCGTCTGGGGTGTACCCCATGTTGGCTTGCTGCCATGCAGGGTGAGCCCTTTCGCACATGACATACCAATACACAAAGGCTAATAATACCTGCGCCGGACAGGAATTCAAAAAAGGTACCCCTGCGCTATCCGAATACTCCTGCGGAGAGGTGCAAGTGCTGCAGGTGGCCCACCGGCTCCAGTCACTGCAATCCTGAACCAAGGGCGACAGATAGCTGTTGGCTGGAATTACGCAGGGAGAACACGTCTGTGCAATGTTTATGCTGCAGGGAGTCGATGCATATTGCCCATAGGGGCAATGACCGCACTCGATCCAGCAGGTTGGATCATCGCAGGTTGTGATGGACTGTATGCCTCGGCAGCTGCTGTTGAATGTGTAGTATTTGTCGGGCACCGCATTGAACTGGGTGTAGCTGGCAGCCAATGTGATGGAATGGGTATCACTGCATTCTTTGGGGCAAACATAAGCCGTTGTGGCCTGGTCCACCTGCAGCATATATTATTATGCTCATCAGCCTTCAGCAAGTAAGCTAGACTTGCCTGGAAATGTGTTACAAAATCAATAAAGGCTTGTCCAGCATCCACAGCGTATGTCACGGTTTTGCAAGTCTGACCGGGAGGCAAGCAGCATGTTGGCAGTGCCTGATTGTCCAGCGTAGCACTGCAGCAGTCGGGTATCAATTCCCCCGGCTCAAGCCTGAGCAAGCCGCATGCAGACCCCACCATCATGATAAGACCGGTGCCCAGGCAGGCCGCCGAACTTGTCATCATATGATGGCAAACACTCATCAAAGTGCATATATATAGTTTGTATTATCATGTGGGGTTAAACACCAATTTTTGCATGCGTTTCTCTTGTTGTGGAGTTTTTTGGGTTCTGCTATCCTCAGCGACAGCATGCAATCCTGGACAGTTCTATACAGTCCCTTCCTCCTGTATGCCATGCCCTGCAGGCACATACTGCCCATTATCCGGCGGCTGCTTTTCCAACTGTACGCAATGCCCTCCCAACTCCGGCTCAAAGCAAGGTCCATGCGTCACTTGGTGATTGGGGCTTCAAGGACTCAAGCTTTTTGCAGGCTCTTCCACATGCACTGGGCCCTACTGTCAGGCATGCCCCCCGGGCTATTATTGCGCTGGCGGTACATCCATCCAGGTATGCCCCATTTGCTTACTTTGTGACTCATCTTCTTGCTTTGTACGTTAAGGCCTTGCTTTGTGCGTGAAGCCCTCATCGTTTTGCTGACTTTGTGCGTGAAGGGCTGCCCCACCGGAACGTACAGCGCAGCAGCAAATCTGTATTCCCAGAGCCAATGCTCCCAGTGCCCCGCCGGCACCTTCACCCCCTACCTCAACACCACAGCATGCGCCCTCTGCTCCCCCGGCACGTACACTCCTTCTGCGTCCTCCACCAATGTGCTCTGCACGGCCTGCGCCGCGGGGACCTACCTGACGGGATCAGGCTCCTCTGTCTGTTTCTCGTGCTTGCGGGGGACATATTCCAGCATGCCCGCCACCACCTCCCTCTGCATCACCTGCATGCCTGGCACTTGGCAGTCGGCCCAAGGCTCCACGGTCTGCCAGACCTGCGCGCAGGGCTCCATCTCCACCGCATACAACGCGTCCGCCTGTCAGCTCTGTGTCCCGGGGTCCTACGCGGCCCTTTCCAATCAGACCAGCTGTGCCTTTTGCAGCGCGGGCTATTATCAGTCGAGCCAGGGCTCCACCTCCTGCCAGGCCTGCCCCGTCGCCAACTATTCCGCTTACAGCAATGGATCCACCGCCTGCGCCGCCTGCCCAGCCCTCACTTCCACCCTCTCGAATGCCTCCGTTTCGGCTGCCCAATGCCTCTGCATCATGGGCTACTACTTGTCCCAGGCCTGCGTCACCTGCCCCCCTGGCAGCTACAAAAACGTCACGTCGAATAATGCCTCGGCCTGCACCCCGTGCCCAGCCTTCACCTACGACACGACCACGCGGATCGGGGACAGAACCACCATCCTCATATGCACCAAAGTGCCCGATTTCGCCTCAAGCCCCGCGGGCTCCGCCACCTTTACCTGCAATGCGGGCTACATCCTGACCACGAGCTTCCTGGGCCCTCAGTGCGCTGCATGCGCAGCAGGCTCCTACGCGCCCTCCAACTCGACCTACTGCACCCTCTGCATCAACTCCTTCTCGCCACAGGCCAGCCCCTCCGTCATGAACTGCTCCTGCAACGCTGGCTATTACAGGACGAACCTGCTCTCGGACTGCCAGTCGTGCCCTGCCTCCTTGCTGTATTACTGTCCAGGTGAAGGGCCCTCAATCCTCTTTTCATAGTAGCAGGAGACTGACGGATGACGCAGGCGGAGAATCGCTGCCCATCCCGTGCAGGCCCATGAGCCAGGCCCAGTATACCAACGCGTCGCTCTATTCCGACTGCATCTGCCTTCCGGGGACCACGGGCCAGCAAACCTGCAGCCCGTGCCCTCAAGGCTCGTGGTGTCCTGGGAACGGAGTTCAAAATCCGTGCCCGGCCAACAGCAGCAGCCCGGCCAACAGCTCCACGCAAGACCAGTGCACGTGCCTGCCGGGATACATGCCCAACAATGGATCCGCAGGCAATGGCACAGTGACGGCAGCGGGCTGCAAGCTGTGCCCCGTCAACGAGACTTGCCTCAGCGGCATTGCCAGCCCCTGCAAACCCTTCTCTCAGACCCTCACGGAGGGGCAAACCCAGTGCATCTGCATGCCAGGCTTCTATTCCAACCAAACCGCGGCCAGCTCCCCGTGCCTGATCTGCCCGCCCAACTATTACTGTTCGGGCAATACCTCCATAGCGGCATGCCCAGGCAACTCCACCGCGCCAAAGGGCCAGTACTCGTCCGCGGCCTGCAGCTGCAATCCAGGCTTCCTGCAGAAAGCCCAAGCCTGCACGCAGTGCCCGCAAGGCTTTTATTGCCCTGGAGGCTCTGCCCAGGCCTTTGCCTGCCCCGCCTATTCCTTCTCCCTCGCCCTCGCCTTTTCCGTGACCCAGTGCATCTGTCTGCCCGGCTATTATGCCCTGACAACCATTTCCTGCGCCGCCTGCCCCTCCGGCACCTATGCGCCCATGTCCAACACCTCGGCCTGCCGCTTCTGCCAACCCGGAACCTACACGCCGCTGGCTTCCGCGTCCACCCTCTGCCTGAACTGCGTGCAGGGTTCCTTCTCCACCACACAGGGGGCCCCCACCTCGGCCTATTGCACGCCATGCGCCGCTGGGACCTACTCCTCCATCCTGGCCTCCCCTTGGCCATGCGCCAACTGCACACAGGCAAGCAGCGCTGCATCCTTTCCCTGCCTGCAGCTGACACACTCCGCATATGCAGGGCTTTTACGGCACTGGCGTGGGCCAGACCAACATGGCGGCCGCCTGTCTCGCCTGCCCAGCAGGAACCTACGCGTCCTCGCCCGCATCCCTCTCCTGCGCCCCCTGCACCTTTGGCACCTACTCCACGGCGCTCGCCGCCATTTCCATGGCCACTTGTTCGGACTGCCCCTTGGGCACATTTACTCTGACGGTGGGCATACCCAGCGTTCAAAATTGCCAGCTCTGCGCCTTGGGAACCTACTCCACGGCCACGGAGGTATCCGTCTGCTCCAACTGCCCGCTGGGGACGTACAGCACCGCCAATGGCCTGTTCAACGCCTCCGTAGCATGCCTCGCCTGCAATCCAGGTTCGCTTTAGGCTAGAGCATATAGCTTGCTCTGACTCACCGCGCGCGACAGGAACCTTTCAAAGCGCCCAGGGCCTCAGCACATGCTCCCAATGCGCCAGCGGCCTCTTCACAAGCGCCTCGGGCGCTGTATCCTGCCAGCCCTGCCTTGCAGGCACGTATGTCTCGGCCTTGTCCAATACCGCCTGCACGAGCTGCTCCCCGGGCACATGGTCCACGGCCACGGGGGCCATCGGCAGCGCCACGTGCAACCCGTGCAATCCGGGTCAATATGCCACCCAGGCCCTGCAGCAAGCCAACGCGTGCACGGCTTGCGCTCCCGGAACCTACTCCACCGCCTTGGGCGCTCTCGATTGCCAGCTCTGCATGCCAGGCACCTATTCGTCAGCCCAAGGAGCGCCGACCCCGCTCACATGCATTCAATGCCCCACTGGCTCGTACTCGGCCTTTGGCGTGTCCGTGTGCCAATATTGTGCTGCTGGGCTCTACATCGGAAACTCTACGTCGCCTTGATTGGCACTTGATTTTGGGCAGCGCATATGGTAATCTTCCAGCAGTCTTCAAAGTGGCCTGCCGGGCTCTACATCGGGAACTCTACGTCGCCCTGGTCGGCTTCCATATCACCTCCTCGTCGTCCTTTTCCTTGATTTTGGGCAGCGCATGGTAATCTTCCCGGCTCAGGAGCAGTTTTCGAAGTTCGCTGGGATTCAATACCAAGGCCTGCACGCTCTCCCCCTGATTCTCGCCCGTATCCCTAGTATCGTCGTTCTGATGATCATACTCCAGTTTCCCCTGCATGGTCCGCTTGCTCGAGATCCGCTGGTTCAGGGTATTCTCCTCGGACGACTTTTGGATCACAAGCCTCAGCACCAGGACCGGCCGCTCTTGACCCGTCCGGTAGGCCCGGCCCTCTGCTTGGTTGTCCGTCTGCGGATTGTAGTCGTGGTCATGGAAGATCACCGTGTCGGCGCCCTGCATCTGCAGCCCCTCCGCCATCGCGCGCGTGGAAAGCAGGAGGATCTGGATCTCGTCGTTGTCCCTCTCGTTGAACTTGTTCAGGATGGCCTGCCGGCTGTAGATCTCGGCGCTCAGCCCCGTGATGGTCTCCACCCGGTAGCCCTTGTCCTTGATCACAAGCGACAGCATGAAGAGGACCGGCCTCGATTGGCTGAAAATGAGGACCTTGTGCGCTCGCCTCCCACCCCTCACGAGGATCTCCAGGGCGGAAAGAATGAACTGCACCTTGTTGGATTCCGCGATGATCCCATCGATAAATCTTCGCTTCTCGCTTTCCACGTCGGGAATGCTGTCCTTGGGCATGTACATGAACGGGTGAAGGTCGCAGAGCCTCTTCTCAAACAAATGTGGCTTTTCCTTCTCCTCCCCCTCGTTCTTCTCCTTCAGTTCGGCGTAAATTTGTTTCTGCAGCTTCGTCATCGGCACATACACCCTGCACGTCTTTTTCCCCTTCAGAGCAGCGTTTTTTAAGGATCGCCTCAACCGGAAGCATTTCAAAAGCACCTTGGTAGCTCTCAATTGCTCCTTGCTGATGGACAGCTGGGTGCCCCTTTCCCCGCTTACCCCCTCGTATTTCATCATCTCCTCATCCCCTCCTCCTTGGTCCTCGTCCTCCTCTTCGTCGTCGTCCTCCTCCTCTTGCTTCTTTTTGCCTCGCCTTGTTCCCTTGTCGATAGTGATCACCCCCTCAAGAAGCACCTGCAGTTCCACCCGGTCCGTCAACGGCCTTGGCATCACCAGTTCAAGCATTCGGGCGAATTCCCTATCAATGTTGTTGTGCACGATGGTGCCGCTGAGAAGCAAGTACATGTCCGCCTCCAACAAGGGTATGCTTTTGCTGAGATAGGTCCTGTCGTCCTTGGCCCGGTGGGCCTCGTCCACAATCACCACATTCCATTTGCGAATCTGGGAGCTGATCACGTCGTACTCGCCCGAAAAGGTGGTGTGCGCTGTCAATACGATCTGGCTGGAATCCAGAGGCGGCACGCGCCCATGGCCATAGTACTTTTGAATCTTGAACCCTTCCTTTTTGGCGGATTTCTCGCACCAAATGTCCATCCATTTCTTGAATTCCTGCATCCACGTCTCCAAAACAGCCAGGGGCACCGCGATCAGAAAGGGGCCTTGCAGGCCCACCTTTTCGCGGAGCCTCAGCAAAAAGCAGATGGCCTGCACAGTCTTCCCCACTCCCATCTCATCCCCCAGAATACAACTCAGGCCCAGGTCATAGGTGGCCGAAATCCATTCCACGCCATAAATCTGCTCCTCGCTCAGCTTCATGGCCCTCAGCTGATCGAAAAAGTCTTTTTCCTCCCTGCGAATTTCCTCCATGCGCGCTTCTCTCCGCCGCTCTATATTTTGCTGCAGGCACTCCGCGATTTTGGTCAGGTCCATCGTCATATTGTATCCTGATGTCTCATATATATAGCTTTATTATGCATAGAAGCCCGTTATTATGACTATAGTATACAAGAACTGCTATCTTCCTGCATTGATATATAATACATTTTTAGCGTCACTTGCGCCCTATGGAGGAAATTACCCTCATGGGCACTGGCATGCCCCATCATTATGATGATCATCATGAGCAGCCCACCAAGAAGAAAAGGCCCAAGGCCACAAAGAAGGGGGCACCGCTGCTCACAAACAACTCGTATGTTCCCGCCTTGGCCCTCGCCTGCACGGTGGCACTCAGCACGAGCCTGACGTCCATCAACAGGCACCAGATCACAAGCACCAAGGAGGATCTGCCCATCCTCAACTCCTGTTTCTGCATCGAGGCGGCGCTCATGTACACCATGTACATGTTCGTGTCCCGTGTCCTCGCCTTCGCCCTCTCCTGCATCGAGCATCGCCATCATCGTGGCCGAAGCGATTATTACGATCCAAACGACAACGAGTATCTGGTGGTTAGCCTGCAGGACGAGGAGGACCTCGAAGCCGAGGAGCACGGCAAAGAGGAGGAGCCTTCGGGCCACAACGTGTCACTCCTTTATTATCACGCACAGGGAATTCATCGAGAGGCTCTGATCTCCAGCATGTATCTTGGCGGCTCAGGCTGCTTTTTGGCGCTGCCTGCCTTGGGCTTCTGGGACCTCTCCATCACCTCCGTCTTCCTGCTTTCGCTTACGCTCATAGCCTTCATCACGGAGCATACGAAACATCCGGAATTCAAGCCCAACCAAGACAAGGCCCAGACCCTCCTGACCTTGAAGCGGTTTCGCTGGGCCCTCTATGCAACCGTCTTTCTGATACAATCCGGCATCTTTCTGAAATCAGCCCCGCTCGCCGCAGCAGTCGCGGCCCTCTCCATCAACACCTCGGTCATCCCTACCCCTGCAGCAGGCTCCTCTTCTTCGCTGCCCGTCATGCTGCTCCTGGCCTTTGCCAGCCCCTTGCTCCTCCGGCTCGCATTGCCCTCCTCCTCGGCCGCCTCCTCCTCCCACAACACACTCACCATGATCATGGTGAAGGAGAAGAAAAAGCAAAAACGAACCAGGAGCGACCCAGCAGCCACGAGCCTGATGTCCCCCACCCAAGCCTTGGAGGCGGCCCTGCCCGTCAGCTGCCTGCACGCAGTGCTTGTCCTCGGGTGGTACACTCCGGACGTGTCCCCCGCTCGTTTCCTTCAACAGAAGGCCCTTCCCCAGTTTTTGCCCATGCTTATCATCTGCCCCTTCTGCCAGGCGGCCATCCTGGCCTTCATACTCAGGGCCTTCAAAAACAAGCAGTCCCTCCCCCTCATCATTATCCTCACCATCACCGCCTTCATCGTGCAGCTCATCTTTAGTCCTGCCCGCAACAACATCCATCTACAAGACCAACAGGAGCTCCTTGATTGGATACTCCTCGGCCTCTCGGTCAAACTCCTCATCCTATGCGCATCCTTTCTCTTTTATCGCCACAATGCCTTTCTGCAGCAGCCAACGCAGCACCACGAACAAAGCGTGTTATTGAAAGAAGACGATAGCCATTATCGCTCTCAGATCGATCTGGCGGATGAGCTCTGAGAGTCCACAAGATTTCCATTTAAACCTTAGCTCTTGAGGCTCCTGTACATATATACGTCATGCTGTGTTATTAGTAGGAAAGCAGATGGATTACTTGTTAGCTNGNATGGNATCGCNTNANAAATTNGNCNAACATATGAAAANTCGAAAAAAGNCTCCCGCNCCNGCTCCNGCTNCNGCTCCCGCTCCATCAGCTCCAGACACAGCCGATGCAAAAAGTGAGGATGGCGATCATGAGGAGGAGGAGGAGGATGATGCCATGAGCATCGCCAGTGAGAAATCAAAGGGGGACGCCCCATCGAAAACAAACAAGAAATCTCATAATAATACCAAATCAAAACGCAAGGCTCATACTTTGGAGGATGACGTTTCAGAAGAGGGGGGATCAGGGGAGGATGAGGATGAAAATGGCGACGAGTCAAATAGCAAGATTACAATGCCAGAAGGCAGAGATCTGACAGAGGCCTTCAGATACCTCATCGATTTTCAAATTTCAAAAATGCTTCCCCATAACTTAAGAGTGCCTTTGAGTGACCTGAATATCACAGAACAGCAAAAAGCCGAACTTGATGGCACACGAATAGCCCTTGAAAAGAACGTGAAGAAACTCTTTTCAAGGAACTTAGAGATCGAGACTATAAGAGATGCTCTGATTGAACTAGTTTCAAAGGACGCACAACTCCAAGAACTAACAGATCCCAAAGAGCAAAAAGAGAAATTGAAAGAAATAGCAGCTCAGATGAGAGAGGCAAGGGAACCTGTTTTGAAATTTTATCCTCGGCTCCTGGAGCTCATTCAAGCCCTCATGGCATACCACGTAAAAGAATCCCACAAACTGGCAATCAACAAAACAAGCACAGCGTCCATCATGATCTCCACATGGATGCAGGTTTTGTCCTACCTGACAAGCATTCAGCATGTGATTGTCTATGGGGCTGAGAACAGATACTTTGATTTAAAGAATTATCCTCACAACATTGATGCCATCACGAAAACAGTTGAAAGTAAAAAGCTTGAAATTCTGGATGAGATTACAAAACAGACGGATGAGATTGCACGGATTCAGGATATGCTGAATGATAAGGAAAAGAAGTTGAACGCTATTGAAGGGCAATATCAGGGCCTCTTACAAAAAAACATAACGCATGGAACAGTGCTGGATAATCTTAGAAAGCAACTGGATGCTATCTCAGATCCTCAGCAGATTGCCACACAAAATCTTAGGTATTTTGAAGCAGAATCAAAATAGGCATCGCCTTTTGGCTACGTTTTTATGGTGGCCAGGCACGTCTGGGCGCTACAAGCGCTTGATCCTCTGAGTGAAAAGGTGCCACGGGGGCATGGCAGGCACTCCAATAGGCCACTGCGGGCAGCATATGTATTTTCGGGACAAAGTTCACAATTCCCCGTGCCTGTCATCAGCAAAGAGGTTACTTTTGCCATAAAAATGAGATATGATATAGAGGCAAACGCCTTGACCTGGAGCACAGAGCTGGCAATAGTATGAGTTGAGCCCCCTGTCAAAGTTCAAAAAGGCCCCTCCTTCGCAGGACTGAACACATGCATCTCTTTTTCCATTCGGAAAAAAGGCATCCAGCATGCACGTTTGGCAAGATGTTTTCGCCGTTGCCTCCATGTCATTGTATGTACCTTTTCATCCAAGGTCAAACACACAGTGTTATCCAACGTCAAACACACAGCGCAAAGACAAATTTGAAAGACGAGGATACCTGGGGGACATTGTATGCATTGCTCTCCATCCACCGACATATAAAATCCAGTAGGACACCCGCTTATGTTGGAGCAAATGCTGTCCTCATACATTGTGCAATATTTACTAATGAATTGGCCCCTCGGACATGCATCAGTGCACTCGCTGCAAACCTGCCCTATCCTTATGTCAGGCCTTTCCCACCTCAGAACTGCATATGGTTGATACCGTATTGAAGGTGGCGTTGCATGGCGCTAGTACAAAGGTAGTATCCTGGCACACATCGCAGGCCAGACACACCGAGCCATCCTCGGATGCAAAGAAGCCTGGCTCGCATGCCTTCTTCACGCGTCTGCTAGCGAGCAGGGTCATTTTGGGACTCACAGCACATATGAAAAGAAGCTCACATGGGTGAGCACGAGGTGGAGCCCTCCGCTGTAGAAAAGGTTCCAGCGCTGCAAGCTGAACATGCAGTGGCGCCGGCAGCAGAGCCTGCTGGACAGATGCTGCATTGGTTGGGCCCATCCCATTGCCATCCTTTAGGACAGGGTACACAAGTGACTCCGTCGGTCCCCATCACAAACGGTGGATCACATGCCTTGGGCACGCACTTTTCCAGCTTGACGATCCAATTCTCCGGGCATGGCACACAGGCGCTGCCGTCCCAGTTCAACACATAGCCCATCTCACTATCGCATTCAGCGGCCTGAGCTGCGACGCAGGTTGAGCCATCCGCGCTCAGGGTCCAGTTTGTAGGGCATTCCACACACGCTGTCCCGTCCCAATTCATGGTATGGCCCAGCGCCTCACATTCAGCCAAGGTCAAGGGCGCTTTGCACATAGATCCTTGGGCGTCAAAGATCCAATCGGGAGGGCACTGCACGCAGGCGCTGCCGTCCCAGTTCAACACATAGCCCATCTCGCTATCACATTCAGCGACCTGAGCTGAGACGCAGGTTGAGCCATCCGCGCTCAGGGTCCAGTTTGTAGGGCATTCCACACACGCTGTCCCATCCCAATTCATGGTATGGCCCTGTGCCTCACATTCAGCCAAGGTCAAGGGCGCTTTGCAGGTCGATCCTTGGGCGGTCCAATCGGGAGGGCACTCCACACAGGCGCTGCCGTCCCAGTTCAACACATACCCCCACTCTCCACATGCAACACCCAAAGAGGAAGCATTGGCGTGGGGAGGCGCACATGTTCCGGTGCTCACAAAGTCCCAATTTTCAGGGCATCGTACACACGCTGTCCCATCCCAATTCATCACATAGCTGTACTCGCATCCAGTCGCCAGGCAGCCATGCATCCCCAAGGCGTGCTCAATGACTCCATGGGGGCATGCAGCACATCCATCGAAAACAGAATATGTGCCTGTAAAGAACGCTAGGATCAACGGAGGCATGAGTCAACGGAGGAAGGATCAGGGCGGATACCTAACTCACAAACATCACAGCCTGTAGAGCCATATGATGATGAGTAGGTTCCCTCGTCACATTTTTTGCATGCTTCAAAGCCATAGCTGCTTTTGTAAAAGGCAGGAGCGCAGGGCTCACAGCCCTCCTCCACCATTCTTGCGCCAATGGAATATCCAGGAATGCAGAGACAGTACCCATCCATTTCTCCTATGCAGCCCCACGATACGCCATCATCATTATCATCGTCATGAAATGATGTTTGATTGGAAGGATTAATCAACATACAGTAGCCGTTTTTCTGCTTTGTGGTATTACTACCATTGATCTCCTCGTCTTCAATGTATGGCGGAAATACGCTGCTTGTAGTATCTCTGGAAGTGCAACTACTGCTGATCATGGCCCCGCTTGTCATCATTGGCAAGATCCAAGTTGTGTCGCTTGCCTTCAGGCTGCTAGTGTCCTCTCTATTCGCAGTCTCTGACATGCTACTAGTACCGTCATCTGGATTCAAGGTGCTCTCGCTAGTGCTGATGTCCTCATTCCAAGCTGTACTGCTTGGATGAGCGCTTGAAGATGACCATAAGATCCCCAGCATAGTGCCTGTGCTGGTATTGTAGCCCTCAACCCCACTTGTTGTCATTTGGTCTGAGAATGCTGGCTCTGGATTGAGTTGGCTTGTCAAAAGTATACTAGCAGCTCCAGCAGAGGTGGATAGAGGTGGCTGGAAGGATGACGCTGAGGCAGTCAGTTCTACAGCTGAGACGGAGGCTGAGGCTGTTGGGCTTGAAGGTGGGGCTGTCAGTTCTACAGCAGAGACGGAGGCTGAGGCTGTTGGGCTTGAAGGTGGGGCTGTCAGTTCTACAGCCGAGACAGAGGCTGAGGCTGTTGGGCTTGAAGGTGGGGCTGTCAGTTCTACAGCTGAGACGGAGGCTGAGGCTGTTGGGCTTGAAGCAGGGGGTGTCAGTTCTACAGATGAGACGGAGGCTGAGGCTGTTGGGCTTGAAGCAGGGGCTGTCAGTTCTACAGATGAGATGGAGGCTGAGGCTGTTGGGCTTGAAGCAGCGGCTGTCAGTTCTACAGATGAGACGGAGGCTGAGGCTGTTGGGCTTGAAGGTGGGGCTATCAGTTCTACAGATGAGACGGAGGCTGAGGCTGTTGGGCTTGAAGGTGGGGCTATCAGTTCTACAGATGAGACGGAGGCCGAGGCTGTTGGGCTTGAAGGTGGGGCTGAGCTCAAGGCTGATGCTGTTAAGCCTGAAGCAGAGGCTGAGCTCAAGGCTGATGCTGTTAAGCCTGAAGCTGAGGCTGAAGTCATCAGTGAAGAGGTTGAGCTCAAGCCTGTTGCTGTTGATCCAGAAGCAGAGGCTGCTGTCAAAGCTGATGAGTTCAAGCCTGAAGCTGAGGCTGAAGTCATCAGTGAAGAGGTTGAGCTCAAGCCTGTCCCTGTTGATCCAGAAGCAGAGGCTGAGCTCAAGGCTGATGTTGTTAAGCCTGAAGCAGAGGCAGAAGTCATCAGTGAAGAGGTTGAGCTCAAGCCTGATGCTGTTGATCCAGAAGCAGAGGCTGATGTCAAAGCTGATGAGTTAAAGCCTGATGCTGAGGCAGAAGTCATCAGTGAAGAGGTTGAGCTCAAGGCTGATGCTGTTGATCCAGAAGCAGAGGCTGATGTCAAAGCTGATGAGTTAAAGCCTGATGCTGAGGCTGAAGTCATCAGTGAAGAGGTTGAGCTCAAGCCTGATGCTGTTGATCCAGGAGCAGAGGCTGAAGC
>TBL_comb48_EPIDRAFT_1002201_pt1 | contig 13658 bp, 22 predicted proteins | sample TroBogEpilimnion_37_FD_10681 | JGI IMG/M metagenome (IMG submission 10681)
TTGGCAAAGCATATTGGCCCCAGCCCACGTTTGATACTTTCGGCATCTGTAAGTGGGCGTGTGCACCGGCCACACTTGTTGTGATGCATTACTTCCATCTCTATGGGTATAGTCTTAGCTACTACATGCTTCCATATCCATCGGAACTTACGCTGATTTTCACGCCTATCACCCTCTGGGATGAACACGTCACCGCGTATATAGCCAATTTTGTTGAAGCCTGCGTCACGTACATACCAGCGTGTAAAAGACCGTGTGTCTTTGACAGAAGTGTGCTTTGGCCAGCCATAGATGAAGACTTTGAACTGGTTACCTGTAGATAGGTTGTTGAATGTGACTTCACACCGGCCTGCCAGCATGAAGTCATAAACGTACTCGTGTGCTATCATTTTAGAGCCTCCTTACATAGTTGAATTGCAGCTTGTAAAGCCTCAATGCGTGAGTCTTTGTCATTGACTGGCCACCAACTAAACTCTGCATCAAAGGGCTTTTGAGCATAGAACTCTGGAAAGTCTTTATCTGTGTCCATTGTAAGCTTAGGTTTGTACCCTAGCTTTTCATCAGCTACGTCATCCAGCAATAAGCATACATAATGAGGATACATAGAGTCTTCAAGAACTTCTAATGTTATTTCATAAACCCTTAACCTTTCTTCAGTTGTCAGTTTACTCCTTCTCATGGGTACACTCCTTCTTCAGTCAACTTAATGGCTGCCCTGAGAGCGTTAATACGTGATTGCTTATCATACTCTTCCCACCACCTACTTGTCTCATAATGAGTATGTGGAGGTTTTTGTGCAAACAGTTCTGGGTAGTCAGCTGATATTTGTTTACTTTGCCAGTAAGGGAGAATATCCAAATTACCAGCTACCTGTTTCACAAGTATGCACAGCCAAAAGTCTTTGGTTTTCAAATGAAGACTTTCTAAAGCTGCCTTGTACACTTCCAGCCTTTGCTCTACTGTAAGCTGGCTACTGGTTATGATTTCTGGTTTCATGTCAATAGTTTAAAACCAGCCAAGGGGAGACTGGGGTGGCTCCCCAATTCTATCTCACAGACGTTCATGCACACATATCTTGCTCACCGTCTGTTCTCGCCTAAAGACCCTTGCTGGTAATTAGTTAATCTGTTTTTGTATCAAAATCTGCCCACCCGTTTGTTACTTTATCCAGCCAACAACTGTCATCAGTTGGTTCAGGCTGTGTAAGGAGGGTTTGCTGTTGGTGTGTGTACCATGTCAGCTTTTCAAACCTTGATAGCTGTATGGCCCCGAGGATAAGCATCATGTCATCGCTGTAACAAGGCTCATCACCATCATACAGTGGGGGCATAACATAGTGTAGGCTGTGCAACACCACGGTCTTACTGTCAGTGTCTGCCGGGATGATGGAATATTCCACTTTCCAATTGCCTGGGCCGGCTGCAATAGTCAATACCATGGCTCCTCCGCGATTGTGCTTAAATAATCAGGATGTACCGAGCCTTCAACAGCATATCCTTCCTCAAGGTCGCTGTCATCAATAAATTCGTCATCTGGTTCCTGTCTCTTGGCATACTTTAGCCACAGGATTGTAACCACTCCCAGAGCAAAGCCGCTCAGGAAGCCGAATAGCAACGCTAGCTTGTCCATAGTTGGATGTTTAAATGTGAATTAAGATTGTTTGATGGGCCACCTTGCCCACGAAGAAATTAGGTGCCACACTGTATGCACAAGGCTGCTCACGGGCTAACTTAGAAAGGGTGAGTTGTTCCCGGCTATCCATCACTGGGACGCCAGGTCAGGGAATTACACGGATTGGCTACCGCTCTGACCCTGAAATCGTTATATACGTTTGAACACCATCAATGTGTCTTTGAACCACGGCAATGTCGAGGCTGCCCTCATCTTGTCTGTCTCAGCCAGATGAATCTCAAAGCCTCGTTGTTCCATAGCCCCGGTTATGTACCCGTTAGGCTTGCAGTTCACATGCCCGTCTCCTCCCTGCCCAGGTACAGCCCAACTCAGGATAATCCAGTCTTTGGCATACTTGACTACGTTGTCAAGGAATGTGTCCTCGAATTGGGCTGGAATGTGTTCTCCCACTTCAAGGCTGAGGATGAAGTCAGGGTATTGCCCTTCCATTGGCTGGGCATTGTAGTAAAAGGGCTGTGATAGGTCAGCGACTTGGCACATGGGGTAATTGGTGTGTGGATTGCCGTCATAGCCTATAGCCATCATACCTGGGAATGCGTTGATGCGGGCCACATACTTTCCTTCTCCACAGCCTAAGTCCAGCATTGTCCACAGGTTGTTCTCCCACATGAAATCCTCTATAGCGTCAGCCAACGCTTCGTCAAAGCAGTGCCCTTCATTTGTCTCGTTGAGCCAGGCTCCGTTTTCAGTTATCTTCATACGTCCTCCCCTTTCCACAACTCATACTGCCACAAGTACCTGTCGTTGTTATAGTCTGTGTCCTTCTTCAAGATGTCGCTGTAGCCCGGCATCTGGAGTGCTATCATCTTGGCTGGCATAGTGAGATGAAATTTGTTAGAATCTGGAGCAGATGCTGTCCCCTGTGGTATTAAAGCATTAAGCTTTTCTGTCTCTTTGCTAATGGCCACATCTAAGTGCTCATTCTCATCCATGTTTAAGAAGGTGTCATAGAAATTCTGGTACACGATATAACAATGTGTGCCAGACATAGAATGGAGTAACCACCAGCAGCTGCCTTTGAAATAAACCTTATGTGTTCCATACACGCCCCCTGTATGTACAGAAGTTCTTGCACAGGGGTAAGGTTTTTCATTTACAAACCAATCAGCGGCTCCTGGGGCCGTGAACACACAATCGTCTTCCATAAGCCAGACATAAGGCAAACCCTCGTCTTTAGCCATCTGGACTATCTTCCTGTGTGACAAGTGGCAGCCACGGACAGGATTGTCCTCGTCTATCGTGGCTGCGTGTATCTCAAACTCGAAGCCCTGTTCGTCAGCCTGCTTAGTGATATTGGCTAAGCGGTCGGCACGGGCAATGTTGTGGATGATGTGTGCTGTCATAGCTGTTTGTTGTTGGGGTTTTCAACCATGAAGTAATCGTACCAGAGTTGAGAGAAATGGGTGATGGTGTGCTGGGCCAGCTTCTCAGAAGCAAAGTACAATACGCTAAATTGCACGTAACAGTTATACCATGGTTCTAAGCATTTCTTATCATGGTTTAATACTATGTGCCATTTTGATTGGTTATACTGTCTCCAATTAGGGCTCCATCCTTCATTCAATGCTTCAGCTATCACAGCCAGCTTACAATAGGCCAGCACTGATTTGGCTCGGGCTTCAGATGGTACAGTTAAATGATTACTAGAGCCATGCACAAAGAGGGTATAATTATCTATCATGCCGCGATGTGTTGCCCAGTACAAAGGCTGCACCAACTCAACCGCATCTTCCCAGCTTTTCACCATGTCTGTGATGGATTCGGGAACAAGCTCAAAAGTATTTGCACTACAAGCTGTTGGCCCAATAAACCTATCAAATTGCACTTTATAAGAACGATGTGGGAATGCAGGTACTTCTATTATGGTGCCTAACATACCTTTGCACTGTATACCATTGGTAAACACATTAGTTGTACATATCACCCGGGTACCTACCTTAAACTTTTTCAACAGCTCCTTTTGAGCCTCTTGCTGCTGCTCTATTTTTTCGATTTGTTCAGGTGTGAGGGTGATTGTCACTCCGTGGATTGTTGTTGTCATGTTGAATGTTTTGATTGTAAGTATTTGTCTACTACTATACCATAAGTTTCTCTTGCTAGCTCTTGTGGATAATCTGGAGCCATACTACATTGCAGCCATGCAATGAAGTCTATCAGCTCATCTCTCAAGCTTTTAGCTGGAAATTGAACGTGTATGCTTGGCCGTAGTTCTGCTGGGATTTCCAGTTTAGGTGTTGTCTCTATGTTTAAATAGTTTGTATACCCCGTAACCAAGCCATAGCACAAGTGACTCCCCCACTCCATGATTGTATATGGTATCAAGGATAGTAATGGCTGTGAGACACAGGATTGTGATTGATTGTTTCATATCATTTGAATTTGCGTTTCCACCAATCTCTGGCCATCAGCGTGAGCATGGCTACGCCTACCACCACCGGCAGCGAACAGAGGTAGGCTTGTGTGATGTAATTGATTGCTGTGAAGTCCATAGGTTAGTTTATAGCCATTTGGGTGGCTTGTACTTGGGAAAGATTTTTGAAATGAAATATGCCAAGGCTAGGGCGGCTGCCATAAATATGGTGCCAGGCCAAACGATTCCAAAGAATGCGCGTGTAATGACGTTAAGCCAGTTTTGCTGGTACTTTTCTTCGTAAAAAACCAGCTTGAGTAGGAAGAATACGATGATTGCTGCTAACCAGTAGCAGACTATGCCAATTATGTGCATGGCAATGGGTTTGTGCCTGAGTAGGCTGTGAATGAATGTGTTTGTAGATTGCCCCCAGCTTGGGGCGACGTGTACAGAGCTTATAGGCTTATACGGATTGTTAACAGGCTGCTAAAGTAGGAGCATTAGTTGGAATTGCCAAATCTTTTAGCAGAAATTTTTAAGGAATTTAGTCAAAGTTTTCTTCAAGCACCATCTCTCTGTACACCCTCTCTGTAGCTATAGACGAGGATGCGATGGTGCTGTAGTGCCAGCTAAGGCGTGGGGTGTCTTTGGTTATGAGCTTCCATCTGGCTACTGTGTCAGCCCACTCGTCTTCAGTGAGAGACTGCTGCCACTTTCGTGCTAAGATATGTTGGCCAAGGTCAAGTAGAGTCTCGGTCATGGCTCCTGCCATAGTGCGCTCTTTCATGCCAAATGGTTTAAGAACAGGGCCGGCAACTCAACGTTGGGTGTCCTGTTGGTGAACATTGGTGCTATCTCTGAGGGTAAGTATCCAGCTAATCCACAGCCTATTGCCGCTACCTTGAAAGTATGCTCCGGGTGTAGGCTGGCGAAGTAGAGGAATTCTCTCACTTCGGCTGCTATGGCATCAAGCGGGATGCTGCGTTGCCCACGGGACAGGTCTTTGGTGACGATGGCGTAGGACTGGCCTTGCAAGCCACGAGCCTGCCCGTAGATAGCGCCCCAGTGCCTACGGGCTTCGAGCGCTGCACCCTTGCCATGGCGGCCCTCAGTGTTGGAGCCGAATACGAAGATGGTCATGTCAGTGTTGTTAGGCTGTGTAAGGAATGTTGTTTATCACCAGCCTATTGCTGAGTTGTGTAAGGCTTGTCTAAAGCCGGAGATGGTGCTACTTTGATGGGAGAGACATGGCTGACTACCAGGTCGCTTTCTGGCTCCCGGTGTACCCGTTTACGTGGTGAGCTGCCATTGAAGGTTGAAAACTCCAAGGAACGGACTCTGTCAGACAGCTGCTGTGAGAGCGTGGTCAACTGGTTACGGGATTCTCTGAGTGTGTTGATGTCTTTCTCAGCCTGGGACAGTCGGTAGCGACACTCGGTAAGCTCAGCTCCCCGGTGAATGTTTTCTTTGATGAGCCTGTCAAAACCCAGCCAGCGTTGTATGATGGATTTCATGTGAAAGAGTTGTGAGTTTGTGGTCAATGTTGTGAATCCTCAGCCTGTTGACGAGGCAGGGCTGTGGCAAATGTAAGGGTAAATCCTGGTAGGATGAGGGTGAGATTGAGGGAAGGATGGGGAGGAGAGAGGGATAGATAGGATAGTCCCAGAATGGGAATGGTGTCCAGGAATGGGAAAGCAGTGTTTGTGTGAGGCGATGGTGCAGGCTGCTCGAGAGGTCGATAGAAAGATTACAACTCACTACAGAATTTAGCCAACTCTACATGCTCAAGCTTAGCCAGTATGCACGGCAATAGCTCTGTTAAGTGTATGTACGTTGAAATTTCCATGCCTTCGTGTTGCACTGTGAACCAGGCTGGCTCGGATATGCCGGTAACTTCCGTCCGGTTTAAGGCAGTAGACATAGCCCGGATTAGCTGCTGGGCTGTTGCTTGTTGCAACCAGTTGATGGTAGCTAACTTCTTTAATTCTTTAGTTCTTTCAAAATTAGCCTCAACCAAGCGCTGCTGTTCCCTGAGGTCAGCCCGGTAACGTTTAATGTGTTCCTTGTTTGCTGGGTCGAGGCCAAGCTTGGCCATTTCCCGTTGGTGTCCTTTAGTTAGGCTCATGATGTTATGTATTTGATGTGCAAGATAATGAAAAATGTACTCTATATAAAATACAGTGTACATTTTTGTCTAACCTTTTGTGATTTATCTACGGGTTTTTCCACTGATACCCCTACCTTTGTCCAAGGAATTATACCATACCCCACAAAATCAAAAAAACCTTAGACAAATGGCTAAGAAAACTCCTGAAGAGAACCCTTTTGTCCAAATAGCTCTGGATTTCACCATTTATGCTATCTGGAAGTCTGCTGAGTTACGCCCTGCAGGCGCTCCTGCTGATATGTCCCTGAGTAATTCCCGGACATTTGCCTACACCAAGTTCGAGGTTAACTCCAAAGCCTCAGTGTACAGCGACAATGGGCTGTTGAACATCTTTCCCACTTTGCCCTCCGCAGCCAAGGATATGTTCATGTACATTGTTGCCAAGATTCAGTATGAGTCTGACGTCATCGAGCTTGAGGAGGAGAAGTACATGGAGACCATGGGCGTGTCCCGCGCCACCTTCTATAGTGCGAGGAAGGCCCTGACCAACCGTATCATCATGGAGCGGAAAGAGCGCAAGAATACCTACTGGGTGAACCCTGCCTACATCTTCCGAGGAAGCCGTATCAGCAAGTACCCCAAGAATGTCAAGATGGTTGACAAGTCCGGCAACCCTGTTGGCGAGCCGAAGCTTGAACCACCCACAGATGAAGACTGACGAGTCAGGCCCACGGCAGCCAACCTTAACCAGCCAGCTGACGAGTCCAGACCGGGCCCGTGAAAAAAGCCCAGGCCTGCAGATACACTCTGCAGCCCAGGCTATCATCAAACACCTATCCTCCTATGCCCTGTGTACGCGGTGTTCTACCCCGTTCACAAAGATGCTCTCCCCGGCCTGTAGGCTCAAGGTCGTGCCCAGCATACGGTAGACAATCCGCCCCTGCTGCCAGCACTCAATCCAGATACGTTTCATACATTACGATTTAAACTGTGAATTAAAAAGCCCCCACCATCAGGCAGGGGCCATACATCCTCGTTTCACTCTTCACGTCTCTCGCTCGTCACTCTCACATTCCCAGGCTGTGTAAGGGAAGAGCTGCCTTGGCACACTCCTCCCTCTCCAGCCAACACACTAAGCGGTTGCTGCCTCGCTTTCAGGTAACACAATCGCATGGCGCACCACGTTCTCGCCATCACCGCCTGTCTTTGCCTTCTTGGACAGCATTGCAAACGGATTGGTAGCCAACCCTGCAACACTCGCACCAGCACTTGCCTCCTTCACCACAATGCTGCCACCATCCAGCGTAAGCAACGTGCCATTCTCGGTCTTCACCAAGTCCACGTAAGCCACAATCTCCTCGCCACGCAAGTTCCTGTTGAACAGGCTGTTGGTACTCAGGATGCTGAAGCTCACCTGTGTCCTGTTCAGGAAATACGTGTACAAATCGCTGGCCAACGCCTTGTCACCAGCGTCTTCTGCGTCTTTAGCTGCAGCTAATACAGGTGTAAGCCGTGCTACAGCTTCCATGTCAACGGCCTCAACGTTGTAAATCTTCTTGCTCAACGTGCCACCATTGTAAGCCTCTACCAACGTACCATCACGCCTTGTGGCATTAACCACGTTGGTGTTCTCGTCGCCGCCTTTGGACACCAAGAATTTCATTTTGCTGCGTGTTTCCAAATCAGCGTCAGCACGGTTGATAGCTTTACGCTTGTTAAAGATGGCCATTGCGCCTTTAAAATCCATGCGGCCTTTGCTGTCTTTAAGCTCAATTTCCAGATTACCAATTACAAACTTTGACATAACATACGCGTGTTGTCCAGCCGCCGCTGGTTGTTTGATGTGAATTAAGAATGCTTTCCGGCACTGAAATTTCCGGCCAGCCCTGAAATCTTGAAGATTCCAAGGCCACCGGTACCTTTCCCGCCAAAACTTAGCCGGGGCGTTCATCGGGAGGTGGTACCCCCATCGAACAACACGCATCCTGTTTACTATGAGGCTAGGCATCTTCCCCATCTTGATACCCGCCCCTACCAACACGCATCACTTACCAGTGGGTCATCCCTCTAACCTGATTGCTGCCCCACCAGACGACACACACACCCCTTCACTGCAGCCTACCCAGGTTACCCACACCCACTCGGCTCTCCATCAGCCTACATCCCTTACCCAGCTTACCATCTAGGCTCTGAGCTGTCGCATATTCGTATTACATTTGCGACAAAGCGCCCACGACTTTGACTCACACTTAGTAACCTTGCTCCATACACAGCCCACTCCATCCATCTTCAGTTTGCCTACATTAGCGGGCTGAAGCAGGGACTGGCTAAGCAGTCTATCTACCCCATGTCAACTTTCACCGTAGTCAGCTACAATAGCGACTTCACACCGCACTCCATCGAACGCTTAAGCGACAACCAAACATTCACCATCGGAGAGATGATTACTAACTCTGTGGGTATGCGTGGCAACATCAAGTCTTTCTCTCTCAGCAAGGACAGCTCTAAGGTATTTGTCACTACTACATGGTCAGGCGTAGGCTTTGACCTCGAGAGCGCCCAAAAGGTGCAGTTACTGCCCTCACGTTTCCAGATGCACGACCAGGTTAGGCTGCGTATCGAGCAGAAGGATTACCAAGTTGATGGCAAGGGTATCGGGCAACCTCGCACCTCACTTATCGCAGCCCATGTCCGTGGCATACACTTCTGCGGCAAAGTTGTAAAATACGACCTCGACGTAGACATCAACTGGCCGGCAGAGGCTACAGTACGCATGTACAATGTAGGACAATCACTTCTCAGCGCACCAACCACTTAATCACCAGCCCTCAGCTAACAACTGGGGGCTTACCTATGGTACACGTCATCCCCATACACGATTCCATATCCCACAGCCTTGACACATCGTGTACGTGCAACCCTGCCGTGGAATACGGCAAAGGAGACTTCATCGTGGTGCATGATGCCCTGGATGGCAGGCTTGGAGTGGAATGGGCCAACCAACTTCTTAACCAGCCTACTCAAAGATACGGATGGGAAATTGTGTTAAAGGAAAGTTAAACCTGCCCCTAATTATCGACTCGTGGGGTATATTAGGGATGCTACGACGAAAACGATGTAGTGGCCGTTGCTAATCAATAATCCAATATCCTATACAGTATGAAACTCTACACAGAACAAGACCTTTTAGCTTTTGGGGAATACATACTCTCCAAAACTACTAATCCTGAGGAATCATTAGAAACCCTGGCAGATAACTTCAGGCTGATTAAAAACAGTATCAACAAACCAGATTACACCCGTGGGCAAGAAGTGATGTCTGTTTCCTTTAACCCCGGACAACGTGCTGATGTGGCCGCCATTAAGCAAGTATTTGCCGATGCTTTTGACGAAATTGACATACACGTCACAGCTAAAGTCAAAGAAATAGATAGTTACTTCACCTTAGTCCAAAGCTCGCAAAAGGGTGACGTACTTAGGCTCGCCGCAATAGCCAAAACTAACCTTGAGACAGCCCAGATGTATGCTGTCAAAGTCGTTACACGATAATCCAGTAAACCATACAGTATGAAATACCTAAAGCTCACAGCAGTACTATCACTGCTATTACTATCCTTCAAGACAGGTGACAACAAACCGACACCACCAACGTCCTACACCATCACACTTTCTGTGCAGCAGTTACAGGCCTTGTCCTACAGCCTGGACAAAAGCAATGCTGAACACACGGTAGTTACCGAGTTGGTAAAGACCATCAATGAACAGGTGGAAAAACAGTACAAGGCTGCCATGGACACAACACAGGCTAAACCTAAGCATTAAATCATGACAGAACCGGCTAAGCACATACCCGTAGACTACGACGATGGCAAGCACCTGTACTCACTGCAGGGCATGCGTTACACTTCAGCTTCACAGCTCGTGGAGAAGTTCGGTAACCATTTCGATGCTGACACTGTGGCTATTGGGTATGCTGCTAAGCATGGAATGACACCTGAGTACTGGAAAGACAAATGGGCCACCAAAAACGAGAAGTCTAAGATACGCGGCAACAACATACACGACCAGCAAGAGCTGATACTGAAAACACGTATGCTGGACATCTACGACGACAGACAGGTGCCGGTACATGATGGGCTGATACAAGAAACAGACCCATGGTACAATAGGCCAGACGGTGTGTACACTGAGGCTAAGCTCTGGCACCACGGTTATAGGCTGGCAGGTAGGAGTGACAAGGTGATACTGCTTACCCACTATCCAGTGGAATTTGCCAATCCGTCCGAGACCATCCAGCGCTATGCCCACGTCGAAGACTACAAGACCAACGAGTCTTTAAACTTTGAAAGCTATCAATATCCCAACGGCTCACGCAAGATGATGAAGCCGCCGATAGCACACATACAGGATTGCAATTGGCAGCACTACTGCCTCCAGCTTTCCATTTACATGCTCATGCTTGAGTACCAGGGGTTCCTGCCCGGCAAGATGAGCATCACACATTTCCCGCATCCAACATCTGATAATCCAATACCCAAGCTGGTCAAGTACCCAGTACCTTACCTCAAGAAGGAAGTGGTTACCATGGCCAGCTTCAATCTACGTTCCTATGCCACAGCCAACAACAATCGAATGCAACAAACGCTTAGCACGGGAGGTGGCCGATGAACAGGCCGTAGCTCTCTCGGTTGTAGAACACGCCATCCACCATTACGGGGAATTCATTGCTACCACCATCCGCTCAGGCGGGATGGAGGGTGTGTTCATTCCGTACCTTGGAAAGATAAGCGTGAAACACCGGGAGCAGCAATTCAAAGACTACATCCACACACTCAGCCCGATAGAACAGACTGTGCTGAGAAACATGAAACAAGACGAACTTGACATAGTGTTTGCTTACAAAGAGGAGGCTGCCGTATGAGACTATTCTTACTTGACTCTAACTACCAGGTAGAGCTGAACAAGGAATGGATAATGCTCATTCCTGAATTCGCAGCCTTACTCAAGAGGGACAAAGGCAGCAAGGGAGACTACCGTGGTGACCTTAAACTCAAAACGCGCAAAGAGCTAACATTCATATACTTTGACTTAGACTTCACCTCCCCCATACGTGAGTGGCCGGACTTCGAGCGTAGGGAAGAGGCTATGCGGTTTGCCGGACTCTCCGAAGCTGACCTTGACGGGCCTGTGATGGAAGCCCACGTCATGTACAACAAGCTACTCCTCCAATCATCCCGAAGCCTAAAGACGTTACGCTCGATAGAGAAATCCCTGGACGCCATGGACACTTACTTCGAGGACATAGACTTCTCAAAAGAAGACAAGAAAGGCGAACTGGTACATGACCCAGCCAAGTACATACTCAATCTTCAACGTATAGGTGCCGCCTATGATAGCGTAGACAAGTTCCGCAAGCGTGTACAAGAAGAACTGAAAGGGGAAGCCAGCATTCGTGGTACAGCCACCCTTGGCCGGAAAGAGACTGCTGGTATGGGTGAATGGAAAGAACAGACTGAAGCTCCAGTTGCTACAGCCATCAACTTCAGTAAGATAGGCAGCCTGCTCAGAGGGGCTGTAGAGGAGGAAGAAGATGGGATGGCATAACCTCAGTAACACAGCACAATTCTCCTACACAGCCAGAGACTTTATCAAGAATGGTGGCCGGTATTGCCTTGCCCCAATTGGCAGCCGTGAATGGAACGAGTTTTGGGACATAGAGGCTAAACGCTGTCGTGAAGGCTACAAGATAGGTGACACATGGATAACAGGCAGGCACTACCACTACCTGAACTTCACACCCATCTGGAAAGTGCCGGACGATGTGGGCATCAAAGCATTCAACGAGGCCAAGAATGGCAAGGCTAAGATAGGCAAGCTGACCGCTGAAAAGGTGTTCAGCTTTCCGCGTTTCTACGAGACAGGCTACGAATGGTACAGGTTTAAGCACATAGCCTGGTATGGGGGTGAGTTCATGGGTATCAACTCGCCCGGGGCCAAGCACATAGGCTGCGCCAAAGCAAGAGGTGCTGGCTGGAGCTACATGGAAGCCCAAGATGGTGTGTACAACTACACATTCGTAGACGGTAGTAAGAACTACTACTACGCTGGCATCGAACAATATCTTACTGTGGATGGTATCCTCAACAAGGTACAGCCCATGCTTGACTGGATAAATGACCACTGCCCTGATTGGAAGAAGAACAGGCAGAAGAAGAACACACTCATGCACATGCGGGCTAGCTATATTGACGCATTCGGGACTGAGCGTGGAAGCATGAGCGAGATAATCGGCGTGGTAGTAGACGACCCAGAGAAGACAAGGGGTAAGCGCGGGCGCAAGATAACCTTTGAGGAAGGAGGCTCATTTCGCAACATCAAGAAGGCTTACAACGTGGCACAAGGCTCTATGAAAGATGGTGACATCTACGTCGGGCAGATGACTGTGCTCGGTACCGGTGGCGAGGAAGGCCCTGACATCGAAGGGTTGGAGGATATGTTTTATGACCCAGAAAGCTTTGACATGCTGGCATTCCCCAACGTGTGGGAACCTGGCTTTGAGAATACAACCTGCGGCTACTTCTGCCCTGTGTGGCGTACCAAGTCCACCTTCATGGATGAAAACGGAAACGTTGACATAGCCATGGCCATTGAGAGTGAGAAAAAGATTAGGCTGCAGAAGAAGAAGGCCAAAGACCCGAATGTGTTGGATGGACATAAGGCTGAGTACCCAATCGTACCATCTGAAGCTTTCAAGCGTCTCAAGCGCAACTCTTTCAACGTGGCAGAAGTGGAAGCCCAAATACGGCGCATAGAAACCCAACAGGCCATACAAGGTATGCTCCGGCACGGGCAACTCACCCGGGATGAAAAGCTGGGCGTAGTGTTTATTCCTCAGCCTAAAGACGTGGCCAAGCCAGTGGAAGAATACCCACATAACCAGAAAGGAGACCTTGAAGGCTGCGTGACAATAGTAGCCTCCCCGTTCCGTGACCAGCGTGGTAGCGTACCGGATGGTATGTACCAAATTGTAGTTGACCCATACTATAAGGAAGAGAGCGAAGACCTCACGTCCTTGTTCGTGGTACAGGTATGGAAGCAATTCAACCAGCTAAGCCCTGTGGATGAAGAGCTACCAGTAGCATGGTACGTTGGCCGGCCACAAAGTTTAGATACAGCCTACGCCAATCTATTCATGCTGTCTGACTTGTACAATTGCTCCATCCAATCGGAGATAGCCGGTGGTGGGCAGGGGATAGTAGACTATGCCAAGACTAACAAGCTACTGCACAAGCTGGAACGTGAACCAGAGATGATGGGCAACAATAAGGAGTACACCACTACATCGGCACAGAGAAACCGTGCCATTTTCATGAACATGAGTACGGAGAAAGCAAGGTTGGGTATCACCTATCTCGTCAACTGGCACACTAAGGTGAGAGGGTACACAGAAGACGGCAAACCCATACTCAACATACACCGGTGCTATGACATAGGTATGCTTCGGGAAAT
>TBL_comb48_EPIDRAFT_1002205_pt1 | contig 13650 bp, 9 predicted proteins | sample TroBogEpilimnion_37_FD_10681 | JGI IMG/M metagenome (IMG submission 10681)
GAGTTTCAAGTTTTTTTGTAACTATTTGATTTTAAAAGGATTAAGTAAAATGCTGAGTTTTAAAAAAATCAATAATTTCAATATGTTGCATAAATTTCAAGAAAAAACTTGAAACTCGAGTTAAAGTGTGATGAGAGGTTCGGGTCAATAGCTCCCGAAAATAGGGGTAACTGACACTGACTCTGACTCTTTCTATGAGGCCCTTGGTTTGAGGACGGATCGGCTTTTATAATACATCGGATGCGAGACATAAGTCCTTTTTTTAGTTCTTTAAGACCATTTTTTTGAGCTTCTTGATCAAAAGCAGATCTTCGTGTCTTAAATTTGGTGTGTAAAACAAATTTCAGTGAAGCTAATCTCATTGGCAAACTCTTTGACCCACTTTCTTGGATTTTCGAGGATTTCGGGGTTTAATATCTGAAGCTTGGGATTTTCCATTCGTAGAAGTTTTTTTGATTTTTTTGAATATTCTCAATGAGATATACTTTTTCAATTAAGGAAAATGAGTGCTAGGAATTCAGTTCTGCGTACATTCCCCCGTTTTGTATGAAAAAATGTCCAAGTAGAAATAGTAGTAAACTAGAGTCGGCAAGTCATTGATATCCCATAAAATCAAATCCTTAGGTACTTACTGCTTCGATTTTTCTTGGATGGCGGTTACTAGTATGTTTCACGATAGTTGTTGTCTCAACCGTTGGGTCATCCTAACCTTGGTTCTAACAAAATGATTCAACTTTCAATCCATGAAACTCGACGGTGTCCATTTTTTCCCAATTTCTAGTTTGTTCAGACCAACGAGAAGGGGAGTTGTTTTTTAGCTTCTTGATAAACAGCCTGTTTTCTTTTTAAAATTTCTAAATTCTCGCCTTAGTATCTTGAATTTGGTGTGATAAAAGAAATTCCGCTATGTCAATGATCAGTACCAGTCTACAAATCCTTTGACCTAAGTCTTGTCTTTTGGAGGCATTTCGAATGGTTTGCTGGGATACGTATGATCGTACTTCATCGTCTTAAAAAGCGATTCTGAGTAGGCATTATCATTACTGATCCCAGGTCTGCTGAACAAAGGTACAATTCCAAGTCGTTGCAAGGTTACAAGTATGCTACAGCCCTTCCTGGGGGTTGCCGTTGTCTGCATGTGTGATGATTTGATTTCTTTGGATATTTTCGACAATGCAGATATTTTAAATTAAATAAGATGATTTATCTGTAGATTCAGTTTTGTGTACTTCATGTCCCACAATTTTACGTGAAAAAATGTCCATAAATAAATAGAGATAGTAGTAGATGCCAAGGACTAAAGTAGGCAAGTAGGTGATATCCCACTAAAATCATATGATCGAGTTTTGATGAGGTACTCACCACTTCGATTTTTCTTGAAAGACGACTTTTACCAAGATATTCCATTCATTTTTCAGATTTAAGTAATCGATAGATCGTCGACTCAGATCCTAGATACACGCCCCGATCAGCAAGCTCCGGAACCATCTGTCGGGGGCTCTTGTCGGAAAATTCGTAGCTTGTTACCACCGCTGAATAGTTCTTTCGTCTATTCCTAGGATGCTACATGCCTTGCTTGGAAGGGTTCACATTCCTTCATAAGGTCTAGAATCGCGGTACGATCCCTTAGCTCCTCTTCCTTTTTCTTCTCAAAGAAAATTCCTTTTTTTGAGAACAAGCAACGCTAATAGTTCAGCTAAGGCCTTTTCTTAAGATTTCATGTTCGAGTTGCTTAATTTTAGTGTCTTTTGCCATGGTAAAGCATTCTCCATGAGTGTATGCCATTCCTTATTTAAGTTGAATAGAAACCCTCTCGTCTGAGATAAAGTCCTCATTCTTCATCTTTTAAATTGGTAGTATCATTAACAGCCTTGATCTGAGCCTGAACACTGATCCTAGAGCTCTTTCTGTTGCTTCTGTATGTCTTGTCTTGAATTTCTAAGATCCATTTAGCACCTGTTCCAAGCAATACAAAAGCTTTTTCGCATATGGATATTATCGTTTTATCTCCTCTGTTCATCATCTTTTCTACTCAAGTTTATTTAAACTCTTTTGAATAAAATTTACGATTTTTCATGTCTCAAAACCTTATCTTCTCGTTCCCTATTTTCAACACTTGGCGATTCAACTATTCTGAGACACGGGGGAGTCCCCTAGACTTGCTGCAGGGACAGTATATTCCAACAATCGGAGATTTGTCTCATACTCGAGCTCTTGAAAGAGCTTATTCTAACGTCTGGTTTATGAATTGGGTAGGCCAAAAGACTCGGTCCTCGAGAATTTTATCACATTGGTTTGCGGTGAACAAATGGATTAAATTCACATGAAGAGCTGGATACGTAACCCGTAAGTCCGGTTCCGTGGGAAGTCGGCCCTCTTATCTGGGGAGCCACTTATCCGAGTTTTGAATTATAAAATTCATCGATCTGTCTCTTTCAATTCTAACCAGCTAGAAACTTATTATCATTATACAAAAAAGTGCTATATTCCTAGTATATTAAAACTATTCAAGAGACGATTTTGTCTAATTGATTGAGTACTGATATTTTTTTCTCCACAAGCATTGCTCTGTTTTAGTTGCGATCATTAAAATTAATCGAGAGAAAATTTTAATTATTTTTAATGATATTTTTAGTTCTACACAACTTAATGAGCGGATGCCGAGGATCTTCCGAGTAATAATACATATCGGAGCGATATTAAACAGAATGGGCTACCAGTTAAAGCCTGTTCAAAAAACAAAACCATTGAAAAAATTAAAGAAGTTGATGAAATATTTGAGAACGTAAATAAAGCAAACCGCGAATCAGATAAAAGTCCGAAATTATTAATAATATTAATTAACACTAAATCACATTTGAAGTTAGGAGAGTTTTCACGAAATGGAAAGGTACGAGATTATGATATGAAACCAAATGGAAGCTTGGTTCCATTTGGAATTTTAGATGTTTTATCGCCAAAACTTGCAATCATATTCGGAACATAGAATGAAACAAGCGATTTCATTTGCGACTGTCTTGAATTATGGTGGAAACAAAACAAAAAAATATGCTCATATTATTCAACTCGTTATCAATGTTGATAATGGTCCGCAATTGGCGAGCAATCGAACAGAGTTTATTCGTAGAATGATTGAGTTTTCAAAAAAAGCAGGAATAGAAATTCGCTTGGTCTATTCTCCACCGTATCACAGTAAATACAATCCAATCGAAAGATGCTGTGGAATCCTAGAAACCCATTGGAATGGGAAACTCCTAGATTCTATCAGTAAAGCTGTTGGCTGGATCTATGACCTGGAAAGGCATAAAGCCGGTCGTACATGTACTTGAAAAAGTCTTAAGATGGGGTGTCTCTGACAAAAAAAGAACTAAACCCTATTTAAGTAAACTAAAACTTTCTCTGCCTCTTAATAAATGGTACGTATGTATAAATTCTATTAATGAGTAAAATATTTGCTTTGAATTTCCTTATTCTTGTCTTTTTTGAGTAACTCTTACAATGTGCCTCTTAAATACAATCTTGAGGTGTTATGCCTATCTGTTGGATCTCCCTAGAGAGATCCAAGGAGGGCTCCTGTTATAGCTTCAAGAGGTGTTCTTGTATCAACTTTTTTTACCATTTGCGCTTATGCTCGACTGCTTAATTAAACTAATTAAATATATTGTCTCATGTAGAAACATTTTTTTACGAAAACATTGCAAAAATAAAACTCAAACGTTACACACGAGGAATGACCCTGAGATGTCTTTTTTAACTCTATGTTTTCGATTAATCTCAATGCACTTCCCTTGTGAATCGGCGCCTGAAGTTCTTCTTGGGATAACGAAGAGGATGGGGCCCTTATGGCGATCCTCCCTTAATTTTGATAGCTTCCATAGCTGAATAGTTTTTAGTCTTTTAGGATGTTATACGTCTTGCTTTGACGGGGCCTCTTTTTCTTCCCAAAGAAAATTCGCTTTTTTTTGAAAACAAGCAAGGCTGATAGTGCATCTAAAACAATTGTCTTTTCTTAAGATTTTGTGTTCGAGTTGCTTGATTTTAGTATCTTTTGCATCCTTAACGTGCTCTTATTTCATGGTAAATCTCTCCATATGCACCATTCCTCTATTTGAGTTGAACACAAGCCCTCTCGTCTGAGATAAAGCTGTAATTATTTATCTTTTAAATTGATAGTAGAAGGTCTTGATCTGAGCACTGATCTAGAGCTTTTTTCTGTCGTTCTTGTCCGTTTTGCTTTGAATTTCGGAGATCCATTTAGCCCCTGTTCCAAGCAATGCAAAAGCTTCAATTTTTTTAAACTCTTTTGAATAAACTTTACGATTTTATGGCTCAAAATTCTATCTTCTTGTCCCCTGTTTTCAAAACTTGGCAATTCAAGTATCCTGAGACAAGGGGTTTAGCGTGATATGCCATTAGCTTTCGGGAATCGATCGATCGTTGATTCAGGCCCCGCAATTTCAGCCAGGCTAAGAATTATCGGACGAAGAGGGGGAAAACTGACAAACTTCAAAAGGACTAGGAAACCCAATGGTGAGCTCTTGGGGTTGTTTTTTTAGCATGGAATTGTCCTGGCCAGTTCCTTACGATCTGTTCAGGGGTTGGTCTTACCATGCCATGAATCGAGATCCCTGGGGTTGAAGTACCATTATTTCAGATTATTTTTAATCAGCTGGAGGGGTGTTGGAATCAGTAGTTAGGTGGCGACATGATTTGAATTCAGACAGAAAGCGAAGCACGGAAGAAGTCAGTGCTTCGTGATTAAAACTCAACTTCATCAAGAAAATCTTCTAGGGAACTTTTTGAGCTGATTGTTGGCAAATTTTTATCACTCACATGCAATGATGAGAGTTTGGGTTGTTGATCGTGAACTGGCGTTGTTGCTTTTTTGAAGGAGTCTTAAGTTGACCTATTTTATGCACTGCGCTATAATGTGAGTTTTTTCTCTTTGAGGCATTTTTTTTCTGAGTTGAAGGAAGATCTTCGGTGGTTGTTGATGTGCTCTTCGTGTAAGATGATGTGGGGGTTTAGTTGAGGATAAGAGTCATGAAATGGGTGATCAGGTCGCGTTATCTTTCGAGGTGGCTTGTTTTTGTTTTTGCCAATGTTCTTTTTTTAAACTGTGCACATCTTGATTCAAAATCTAGTTCGAATTTTGAGCCGAGAACACTGGGTGAGATCTTGGAGCAGGATTTTACGGAAGAATCCGAGAGGTTGCCGATAGTCGAAAATAGAGAGATTGTGGTTTCTGGGATCAAGCTTCAGAAGTCTCGATTTGATTTTCCTATTACCGTCAATGCTCAAGTGGAAGAATGGATCTCTTATTTTTGTGGGAAGGGGAAGCCTCATTTTAGCAGGTACTTAGAACGTTCAGAGTATTTCATCCCTTATATTGCTCCTATTCTCAAACAAAATGGGCTTCCTGAAGATTTGGTTTATTTATCTATGATCGAAAGTGGGTTTAATACGTTAGCGCGTTCTCGAGCGCAGGCAGTTGGTCCTTGGCAATTTATGCCTCGTGTTGCTCGCTATTATGGTTTGAGAGTGAATGGATGGGTAGATGAGAGGCGTGATATTCAAAAGTCCACACTTTCTGCTGTGCATTTTTTACAAGATTTGTATCGTAGGTTTAAAAGCTGGGAGCTGGTAGCTGCAGCGTATAATGCCGGAGAAACGAAGGTTGCTCGTGCCATAAATCGTTATCAAACAGAAGATTTTTGGATGATTGCACGTCAGAATTTTTTGAAACCTGAAACTCGGGATTATGTGCCTAAAATTATTGCTGCCGCGATTATTGCTAAAAATCGATCACAATTTGGTTTTTCTGATAAAAAAAGTCATCCTTCGGAGGGGGAAGCCGTTGCTGGGGATGGACAATTGGTGAAAGTGGTGAAAACGGATTCACCTTGGGAAGGAATTTCTGACTCAATAAGTCAAGAAGATATTTTGTTAGCAAAGGATGAAATTTTTGAAGAAGAATTGCAGCCAGAGAATTTAACTTCTGTCTTAGCTGAACCTTTTGCTAAACCCGTTCCTATTCCTCATATTACTAAGAATGGAGAAGTGGGAGGAGAACAATTAGATGAGTTTGACGTCAAAGGTCCTGCTGATTTACTAAAAATTGCAAGTGCGGCAGGTTTGTCTTACCATACGGTGAAGGCGTTGAATCCTGAGCTTCTGAGGTGGTGCACGCCTCCCCATTTTGAAACGTATCGCATTAAACTACCCGCTTCTACTCGGGAAACTTTTTTGGAGGCTTACAACCATGAGAAATTTTCCAAGCGTGTCAAATTTTTATCTTATAAGGTGAAGCGTGGAGAAACCCTCGCGAATATTGCGCGTCGTTATGGTATTAAAGTGGATCTTATGAGTGACTTAAATCGACTATCACCTAGAAGACCTTTAAAATTTGGATCTCAAATTTTTCTACCTTTGCCTTTAGATCGAAGTCGAACGCTTACGTCTTTGGATTTACTTGATCCTCCTGAAAAATCAGTTCGTAAAAAATATAAATCGCGATTACATCGCTCTTTAAATGATAGGCGTTGGAAAAGTTAGTGGTGCATTTTAAAAAAATATATTTTTTATTTTTTTCTTTTTTTTTGGGTTGTGCGCAATTGCCGATCAAGTCTGAGCCACAGGTTGTTGCTGCAAGCCCTATTCAACCACCTGATTTGCCAAGTGTAGAAATTACTGTTTTAGGAAGAAAGCTTCAGGAAACCTGTTTTGATTTTCCGATAACGATTAATGCACGTGTAGAGTACTGGATAGATTATTTTTGTGGTAAAGGTAGATCTTATTTTGCAAAGTATTTAGAAAGATCTGAATATTTTATTCCGTATATTGAACCTATCTTAAAACAAAACGGATTACCTACCGATTTAGTGTATCTTGCGATGATTGAGAGTGGTTTTAATAATTTAGCGCGCTCTCAGGCAAAGGCAGTGGGTCCTTGGCAGTTTATCACAGCTACTGGAAGGCGTTATGGTTTACAGGTAAATGGATGGGTAGACGAACGTCGTGATATTCAAAAATCTACTTTATCTGCAGTAGGATATCTGAGAGATTTGTACAGTATGTTTCAAAGTTGGGAGCTTGCTGCTGCAGCTTACAATGCAGGTGAAGCAAAAATTGCACGTGCTATTCGTCGTTATGGAACTAAAGATTTTTGGATCATTGCACGTCAGCGTTTTTTAAAAAGTGAAACACGAGATTATGTACCGAAAATTATTGCTGCTGCAATTTTATCTAAAAATCGAACTCAGTTTGGTTTTTCTGAAAAAAAAATACGTCCTTCTGTAGAAGAGGTTATTGCTGGAGACGGGCAAGTTGTCAAGGTGGTAAAAACAGATCATGTGGTACCAGAAGATGCTTTATCTGAAGTGAGAGAAGATGGTTTTTTAGAAGAAGAAGCTACCATTTTGGATTCAAGAGACAGTAAAGTGCTCGAAGTAGTTTCAGATCAGCCTTTAGCAAAACCTATTCCTACGCCTCATATAACAAAAACAGGAGAAGTAGGAGGCGAAGAGCTGATTGAGTTTGAAGTGAAGAGTCCTGCTGATTTGCTGAAAGTTGCAAGTGCTGCTGGATTATCTTACCAGACCGTGAAAGCCTTAAATCCTGAGATTCTCAGATGGTGTACTCCACCGCATTTGGGAACTTATCGGTTAAAATTACCGGCTTCTACTAAAGAGAAATTTTTAAAAACTTATAATCAAGAATCTTATTCTAAGGCGGTAGAGTTTGTATCGTACCATGTGAAGCGTGGTGAAACGCTTGCTGGAGTAGCTCGCCGTTATGGAATAAAAGTAGATTTAATGAGCGATTTGAATGGTCTTTCTGCTCGATCTCCGTTAAAAAGAGGATCTAAAATTTTTCTTCCGATTCCTATCGATCGTGCTCAAAGTCTTTCTGCTTTAGATTTATTAGATCCTCCTGATAGAAGAAATCGAAGAAAAAAAAGACGTTCTCGTGTTCGCTCTCAACGTTATGATGAGTTTATGTTAGATAAGAAGAAACAAGGATGAGGTATTTCTTCAAATGCTTGATTTTGATGAGCATAGTTCTAAGAAAATTTCCTTAGGGTTCTTGTAATATGACCCTATTGCAATGACTTCATAGGAGTGTCGTGGAGTTCAATTCATTAATCACAGTCCATTTGAGGTATTGTGTGGCTTAAAAATTAAAGTGAGGCTTTTTCCAGTTTGAAAGTATTTTCCCCTGGCCCTTCAAAAGGAGGCTCGATGGGCTGTCTCCGAATTCACATGAAAGTCACTGATCCTGAATTATCTTCTGGTTGCTAGAGGCTGGCTGTGACGGAAGGCGAGAGAATTGACTTAAAAGACAGTCTTTTCTTCGTTGCAATATCAAGCAAAAATTTCAATATTTTTAATGATATTTTCGCTCTTTATACAACTTAACAAATAAATGTTTATGTTCGTATTAACGAAATGATATCATTTCTTTCAATTGATTTAATGGTTTAGTTTGCATGAAGCTTGAAGATAGGGAAAGAGCTCCTTGTTTCAATGCTTGAGGCTGAATCTTCGGTCTTTATAATTCAAATTAGTTTAATATTGTCTTAATGGGTTTTGCAAGTGATCGTCGAGATCTCTTTTTGTTTATTGAAATAATTTACTTTTAAGTCCTTGTGTGTTCAAAAAATTAGAAAGCTGAGTTGGAGAGGTAGCCATTTGGAAGCTTTGCTGTTAAATTGCTGGAGATCATGTCACTTTTAGTTCACAAGTATGGGGGGAGCTCGCTTGCTACTTCGGAGAAGATTGGAGCGGTAGCGGATCGGATTGCAAGTACGCATCATCTTGGATGCTCATTAATTGTAGTTGTATCTGCTATGGGTAATACTACAGATGCTCTGATTGCTCAGGCTGAGGAGGTCTCTGAAAATCCTTGCCCTCGAGAGATGGATATGCTTTTGAGTGTAGGCGAGAGAATCTCTATGGCTCTTTTGAGCATGGCTTTGAAGGACCGTAAGGTTCCTGCGATTTCTTTCACTGGATCTCAAAGCGGCATTTTAACCGATCATCACCATGGAAAAGCGAAGATTCAGAGTATTTTGGGAGATAGGATTAGGGCTGCGCTGGAAGCAAATCAAATTGCAATTGTTGCGGGATTTCAAGGAATGAGTTTTTCCAAGGAGATTACGACATTAGGTAGAGGTGGTTCGGATACCAGTGCGGTAGCTTTGGCTTCTGCTTTTCAGGCGGACTATTGTGAGATTTTTACTGATGTTGATGGTGTTTTTAGTGCTGATCCTCGATGGGTACCTGAGGCCAAAAGATTTTCTAGTATGTCTTACGAAGTGATGGTTGAGATGGCTTTGTTAGGAGCGCAGGTTTTGCATCCTCGAAGTGTGCAATTGGCTCATCAATTTCAGATACCTGTGCGAGTTGCACATGCTTTTGACAAAGGAGAGGGAACATGGGTGAGGGCTGAGAGTATGGAAGAATTTCAAGTGTTAGGAGTTACTTCTGATCAAGAACAAGGTTTGATCCGCATCATCCTGAAGGATGCCAAGTGGATGGCTCTTTTGGGAAATGAAATTCAAAAAGCAGGGTTGTCTATGCTTGCTTTGGTGTTTTGTGAGGCAGAGGTTCAGTTTTTTGCGAGTCGTGATTGTTTGTCCCGTTGGAAAGATCTTTTAAATCGTTTATCGAGGGAAGGCATTGTCCATCAGGTTGAGTTTCTGTCTGAAGTGATTCCTGTTTCGTTGGTTGGAAGTCGGTTTTCTCAGAATGCTGATTTATGGAATACTGTTTTGTCAACTTTGGCAGAAGCAGGGATCCCTTCTTATGCTGGTTTGGTTTCGACTTTTTCTTTGAGTATTGGGATCAATTTAGAATTGGAACAGAAAGCAGTGCAAGTGCTGCACAATCGGTTTTTAGGTGGAAGTTTATGAATGCACAGGAAGTGACAGTAATAGGGGACGGTTGGGCTGCTTTAGCCATGGTAGGTCTTTATCTTGCTTCTGAGGTGAAAGTTCATTGGATTGTGGGTACTCAGGTGCACAAAGTTTCGCCTTTAGCCTGTGTGAGTGCTTCTTCTGGTATAGCCTATATGACGGATCTTTTTTCTCGCTTTGGTATTGCCTGTGGAGAGCCACGTTTTGGTACTTTTATTCGTGAGTACCGTAATAAAGCCTTCAAAGAGCCTCTTTGGATGCGTGCTCCTTCTTTAGAAGCACGTTCAGAGTCTATGAAGGAGCTTCTTTGGCATTTTGAGAGGCGTTTTATTGGAATATCTCAGGTACGTTTTGAATTAGATTTCTTTGAGATAGAAAAGCAATTATGCGAAGCGATTAACCAGCATCCTCAATTAGACTTGATTCAAGATAGTTTGATTAAGCATGAACGTCATTCTAAGCATGAGCTTTTTTTGGGATCGGGAAGGAGTCTAAGTTCTGATCAAGTGATCTACGCTGATTTTTGGTCGCAGTTAGGAAAGGTGCAAGGCGCTCCTCGACCTCTTGAGATTATAGGATTGCTTGAGCCTATGGGTGTGTTTCAAGTCAGCTTTTTTCACCATCAACCCATAGGAGCTTGTATTGCAGAGAGTTTTTTTTCTTCTTTACCAAAAGAATCAGGTGAGACCCGCGATCGGCATTTTTATGGTTATTTTTCTTCTGATGGAATGCGAAGTCATTGGAGTTTTGGACTTACTGAAGAAGAATTTGAGAATAATCATGAAATTGGAAAAAAATTTCGTAAACTCAAAACGAGCTTAGGACGTATGTTGAGTGTTACGGGGCTTATTTCTGGAGATACTGATTTTTCTTCTTGTGTAGCTCAGGAGCAGGTGCGGTTAGCTCAAGATTGGATTTTTCCTGAAGAAAAGCTTTCTCTTTTGATTCAGGATCCTACCCTGCTTTGGATCACTGATGCTTGTGGTATTTCTTCCGCTTTTGAGCAAGTGGGAAAAATTTTGGTTTCTGAAGGTAGGATGGAATTGAAAGAGGTCCTTCTTACAGCAGGTGTTCAGGACATAGTTTGAGATCTGCATAGATTTTTGCACAATGAAGCATTTTATTGGTTGCTTATAGACCCATATAGCTTCTGTATGGAGTAGTATTTTGATTACTATCTGTCTTTTCCTCATTCATATATTTTTTTCTCTATCGATGTTATTTAGTTTTCGATTATTTTTTTTCATTTCCTGAAGAAATTTCTGAAGTTTTGAGTAAATGAACGAAATAGCTTTTTTCGTATCAAGATACTGGAAAAGCTTTTAAAAAAGACACATGTACTTTTTTACTTTGAATGAACAAAATATGAATAATGATGATTCGTAAAAAGTTTCTATTAGGTGATTATTTAATATTATTTCAGTTTCTAGGAAAGAGATTTATGCAGCATAGTGCTCATTCAACAGTAAAATTCATTAGAAATAGGATAATTCGGTTTCTAAAAAAATAACATTCATGAATAATAAAATCATTTCTATTTTATAGACTAATCTTCGAATTTTATTTTCATTTTAGTAGTTTTTCCAAATAAGTCATTAATTATAAGTAAAATTAGATCAAGTTCAGAATGTTTAATCATTAGTAAATTAGGAAGTAGTTGATTTATTTTTATTAATTTTTTTTTAACTTCTTTTTCTGTTAATTCAGTCATTTTACTAATTGAATTAATTAAAGTTTTTGATCCCAAAATTTTATTTAAAGAAAACCACATTAGATGAATATCAATTTTATTTTTATTCGGATTTAAAGATATTTTTACACTGATTCCTTTTAATGTGGCAGTTATTTCTTTTTTATTTTTTACACTGATTCTTTTTAGTTTAGCGGTTATGTCTTTTTTATTTTTTATTTCTGGTTTTGAGAATGAGGACGGAAAGTGGTTATTGAGATTTTTAAAAATATTCTCAATATTTTCAATAAGATCTTCATGGCTTACTCCATCATTAAGTTCGTATTGAAGATTATTTTTTTTATTGAGCTTACATATTCCGAGCATATGATTTTTTATTGATATATTTAATTTTGAATTTTTTTCGTTATTTTGTAAGTTGTCGGTTGCTTCTATTGAAAAAATTTTTCTGAGATATGATTTAAATAATTCAAATAATTCAAATAATGCAGTCTTAAATCTATCTATAAGATTTGACCATTCTGGTAATTGTTTTATAGAATCGTCTTCAACAGAAAATAATTCCATATTTTTTAATAACTTATTTAAATTATCTCTTTGAATATCAGTGAAATTGAAATTTTTTATGCGATCTTGAAATTCATCCTCGGATTTATTTTTTTTGAGATCATCGATAAGATTTATGATATTAATAAAATTTTGATATTGAATTTCTTCAACGATATCTATAAATTTATTCGATATAAAATGAGAAAAGCGATTAACTAATAGAGCTTTTATATATTGAATTTGATCAGGATTAAGTTTCTTTATAGATTTTTTTATAGCTTTTTCTTTATATTCATGATTTAAGAAAGGTTTTTTGGTTATTAAATTTTCACTAATTTTATTCAAATAAGAATCTACTTTAGACTCCTTGCTATTTTGAAAAAAAATCAGCAGATTTTCATAGTCATGGAAAGATTCTCTAGAATCAGAAGATGATTTATTTTTACCGGATTTATTAGAAGACAAAAGTTTACTCATATTAGATATTTTTTTAAAAAATTTTTCTTTTATTGATTGAGACTTCCATTTAAGAGTTATTTTTTTATTTTTTGCTATTATTATTAGATTTTCCCTTTGATTGGAATTAATATTTATTCTTTTATTTAAAGATATCTTATCATTTTTATTAGAATCATTAATCTTTTGAAGAATCGACTGATAATTTCTCTCTTGAGCTTTAGCTACGGCATTCTCAAAAAGAATATTATTAGAAAATTTCTTATTCCATTCAGTTCTCAATGAATGAATCTCGTCAAATAAAAGTTTATTCATTCTATTTTTTTTTTCGATGTCTTTTTTTTTTGTAAATGCTGACTTATTAACATAATCTTCAAACCAATTTAATACATCCTGATCATTGGAATTAATGATATAATTTTTCAATATATTATAATTATTAGACGCAGCAAGACTGCAAAAGCTAGCAAAAAAATTAATAAATAAACCGAAGAAAAACATTCTAAAAAAAACATTCATTTTTTACTACCAATATAGCTTAAAATAATAATCAATTTAAATAGTCGTGCAAGATAAAATCATTTGTATGAGTCTACTGTATCACAAAAATAATGCTAATTGTTATTTTTATTTAGTTATATTAAAATCGATATCAATTAAATTAATTATATTTTTTATTGAATTTTAGATATTATTGACAAATTTTCAAGTGGATGATACACGTCCGTCGACGGTAGATACATCTTACCGTATTATTATGAAATGATTGGTTGTTTTATGTTTTTTTGGTAAACATTCGCTAAACCGTAAAGTTACGAGTTAAACTAATTCGGATGCTCCTGAATTTATCCAAAATAACAGATACCTTAATGAGCGTTATGTATCTGCTCATTAAGTTGTACAGGAACAAAAATATCATTAAAATTATTTTAATTTTTATGAGCATAATTCAAATAGAGCAGTGCTTTAAATTGGAGAATCGTTGTCATTTGCGAGTTTGTTTTGGACGATCTAGAAGTTAGGATGTGTAGAAACTCGA
>TBL_comb48_EPIDRAFT_1002208_pt1 | contig 13642 bp, 9 predicted proteins | sample TroBogEpilimnion_37_FD_10681 | JGI IMG/M metagenome (IMG submission 10681)
GAGGACCACGACGTCAACGGCAACAGCGCGGTGGCGACATCGAAGCACAGTTAAAGATTGCGTTCCGAGACGCTGTCATGGGACAAACCACCTCGATTCAATTGTCGGGTAACGGTGCGCCTCGCACTGTAAACGTTCGTATCCCCGCTGGTGTTGTCGACAAGCAACGAATTCGCCTAAAAGGAAAAGGCTTCCCTGGAGCGAACGGTGGACCTGCCGGTGATCTCTACATTGAAATCCACGTTCTCCCCGACGCACGTTTTGCCATGAAGGGCCGAAACCTTACAACGACTGTTTCGGTGAAGATGAGTGCTGCAATTCTTGGCACAACTGTCGAAGTTCCAACACTGGATGAATCAGTAACGTTGAAGGTCCCCGCCGGAACTCAACCTGGAACCGTTATGCGCGTAAAGGGTCGTGGAGTACCGGGCGCCGGCAAACACCCGGTAGGCGACTTACTCGTCACTGTTGGAGTTGAACTGCCCAAGAAACTGAACAAGAAACAACGAGCCCTCGTGGAAGAGTTGGCTCGAGAATTACATGAAGAGGTAGATGATGACTGATCGCCGAATCACTGCGGTCTACGTAATTTCAGTATTTGCTGAGATAGCCGGAGTCCACCCACAAACCCTTCGTAACTATGAGCGAACCGGACTTCTAAACCCTCAACGAACCGAAGGCGGTTCGAGGCGGTTCTCCGACGCCGACCTTGCCGATATCCGTCGCATTCAAGAGCTCACAAACGCTGGAATCAACCTTGAAGGTGTCAAGAGAATCATGGTTCTCGAGGCTCAAATTGCTGCGATGGAGGTCAGACACCAGGCCGAGCTTGAAGTGGCGAGGCGTTCAATGAGGCGTGACCTTGTTCCGCTCGACCAAGCGGTCGCGGCTTTTTCCTACACGAACCAAGTGCGCAAGTCGTAGAAAAATTTAGAATTCGCCGAGTAGACGATTTGTAGCGAAAAGCAAAATCGATTGCTGCCAATTGACGACAAAAGCTTATATTGCCGCTACCGCTACCGCTAGCACCGCGTGTTCATAATTCCAATTTAATGTTGGTAACTTAGCGATCGCCCCTGAGTCCCTTTACTCGATCTTCTTCAATTTCATCCGTGAAGTGAACAACACCTGCCGCAAGGAAAGGAACCTTCCAGTCATCAGATTCTGATGGCACCCTGATATTCTCCATTGAGACGGCACCGAAAGTTTTGATGTTGTTATTTTGTACCGTGGGAAAATTCAGCTGGTCGATGGCCATTGAAAATTCACCTTCTAAGAATTTCCCGTTTTCCTTTTGGACCCCTAAAAAATCTTCGACTGACATGTCCGACAGCTGGCGCAGTGATTCGTTCTGCAAGATTCGAACGCGATCTACGATATCGGTCAACTTTTTTCCTCCAAGAAAGTCAGTAACTTTGTCAAGAATTTCCCTAGAATCGGATTGTGGGAAGTGATTGTTGCAAATTTCGGTAAAGAATTCGTGTAGCACAGATTTCTCATCTTCGCTCGAATCGTTCTCAATTTCTAGAGTGGAGCTGCCCAAATTTTCAATGAGAAAGCGTTTTTTGAGTTCTTCAAATCTCCGCTTCAGCCACCCTTTGGAGAAAACATAATCACGAAACTCCCTAGCCAAGAGTTGGGACCGACCAGTCTCAACTATTGCTTGCCCTACTCCAATGGAAATAGGGCGCATCCAATTAGGCGGGACTGCGTCTTGGGGTGAAACGATGGCTGCTTGGTAAGGGCACATGGTGATCTCGCAGAGAATTTTCTCCCAAAAATCGAATTCTCGAAATCTCCGCTTAACTCGGAGAATATCGGCCTTAAGGTACGCGATTTGAGTCTCGATGTTTTGTCTTTGAGCTAACCGTGCCTCGTGCTGGGCCTTGGCCCTTAGCAGCTCCAAATGTGCAGCCCACGCTCGTCGGTATAACGACGCCACCGTCGCTATCAAGGATGAGACGGCAGCAGTAATTGCAACGATGGGGCTTACAAACAGAGCAGCTAACCCGGTGAGGAGAATTCCAAGAACAAAGCCAAGAACAGATCGCTTACGAAGTGAGCGCAGTAGCCCCATTCGAGTGGTTGCTGGACGAAGGCGCTCACTCCTTTTCCGGAACAAATTTTTCAAGCGAGCTCGCCAAGACATGCTTTCAAATACATTTAGGGAGTCAGTGAGCCCACTTTTAAATTCATGGTCGATTGCTTCCAATTTCGATGTAAAGACATCCAGGTCTTGTTGGTACAAGTCCAATTTCGACTTAATCTCATTTTTGAGGACGGCCAACCATGAGTCTTCACTATTAATCTCATCTATTTCGGGATCTGACCGAAGCGAAGGATCAATTACGAGAAGGTTTCTTGAAGACTCAGCGTCAATAGATGAATTCTGTGCTTTACCTACAGACGTGGGGTTGCCAACAATCGCACTTCTGCTGTCAGACAAGATCGACCTGCCACCTGAGGATGGCGGAAGGCTGTCGCCCCAGTCAAAAGTGGTGCCATCAATCAGCGAGCAAACGGCTTCCTGTAAATCAATCCACATAGCCCCAAGCGGTCCATCGTTGATGGATGCAGGACGAATTTTCTCAGCTGACTTCAAACTTTGCAGATCATCTTGGTCGGAGCCGAGTGCAGTGCTCCAACTGAATACCGGCAGACCTCCAGAAAATTTTTGCCGAAGAAAATTATAAATACGTTCGCTGAATAATTCGACGTAAAGGCTTGGAAGCTCAGCGAAAAACTCGAACATGAAATGTAGTTGCTCTTGGACCGCTGACCTGAGAGATCGTTCCGGGATTTTCGGATCCTCGGAGGCAAGCAGGTCGGATACGTCAGACCTGCCTAAACAAGCTTCGTGTTTCTCCACAAAGCGTTTTGACATCTCAATGAAATATTCGCATAAATCCGTTCGCTCGAATTGCTGGCTGACAAGTATCACCTCATCGGACCTAATCGGCAAGTCCGAAAGTAGGTCATGGCGGATCTCTGGAAATATCAGAAATCTCACGAATCCACGAGACATTTGAAGCGTGTTGCCCTGCCCCTCCCTCGTGTGAAATGCCATTTCCGGTGAATCATCAAATTCCCAAATCTCGGCTAGCGAACAAATCCCGTGCGCAGCATGAAAAGGTAAATTTTCTTGCAGAAGTGTCGAAGCGAAGTCAATTCCAAAACGGTCTTCGGCGCTCCAGATATATCTTGATCTTTCGGGGAGGCCACCTTTAATTGGTACTCCAATTTCACATGGAACAATGACGTGAATATCTTTCACGATGTTTTCCGCTTGCACGTGTGCTTTCAATAACTGACTAATTTGGCTCGCGAACTCCAGTTCAGCCGAGCAATCGTTATGTTCTCCTGTAATGATGGAAACAGTTACCACGCGAACTTCGCCTCGGTGGTACGCGAGGAGAGGCGCAAGTTCAGTTTCTGACTTAACTCCACCATTGTGATACAGAGTTCCTTTGAATGAATCCCCTTGCTTCTCTATCCAGATAAATTCTTTTAGCAGTGCGAACGAGGCCCATTGTGCAAGCACGGATTGAACAGAGCTCGAGTGCTGGGTGTCCCCATGGGACTCCGAGATGACAAGATTGAGCATTTCAAGCTTTTAGGGTTTTGCTGGCCAGCGGCGAGGTGACCTCGGAGAGTAGTTCTCTCAAAGTGCTCAGAGATACGTCGGCAAGTTCCCAAGTGAGATCAAAGATATCTTTATCATCACTGCGACCCGAAGCCTCACTTTGAAGTTCAACGAGGCCATTAATGCGGCTCTCAATCTCTTCATGGAGGAGATTGATTCTTTGATCCCCGCTTGAGCCGATATTCGTGTCGAGCATGGTGCCGCCAACAGATCCCTTGCTCTTGAATTCGGAAATGTACCTTGGGGCATCTCTGCCAATTTCTGAAAGTTTTTTATAGACCTCTATTGTCTCTGGTGTCCCAGAAGCTAAGTCAATTAAAGCAACCGAAAAGCTCTCCAGTAATGCTGGAAAAAGCTGCGAAAGCCTTGTCGGCGCAGTAAGCAGTCTGGCGGGGAACTGAAAAACTCGGTTTTCAAATGCAAGAGTCAACGGCTGACCATCATCCAAGAAGTTCTCAGTTGAGACATCTGAGATCAATCCTGTGCATCGCGCCAAATTCCAACCTTTAACAATCCAATGAACGACATCTTCTGACAATGGGACAAAACTTGGTAGACGGTGGGCTCTTCGCGCATTCCAGAATATTGGGTCGTTGACTTGTTTAGACGTTTGACCGCTCCATTCCCTCACGATAGGACCCATAACATTTTCCATTACTACTGGGTGAATCAAGTTCCCCGTGTAACTGGTGAAATGAATCTCGGAGACCTTAGAATCAGAGCTCATAGGAATCCGATCGGGTTCTACCTCCGCTTTCTGAAGAAGCGAGATAATTTTTCTTCCTTCCTCGCTACCCTTGTCAAGCGGAATGGAGCTAACGGTAATCTTTGGTTCTTCTGGATTGCCATCATGGAACTCGCGATAAGCATCTTTGTTGAGCTTGGTCATAGGTCTGCTCATACTTAGGGCCGTAGCGAATTTACTCACGAAATCGTTTTGCCTCTGTCTCGAATCTCCCGTTTTAGCATTGAGAAAATCACTGATTGACATGTTTGTATACGAGTCAATTCCAGTTCTGGTTGACATCCATTCTCGTGCATCTCTCAATAAAGCAACTGGGTCAACTAGGAAGTCAACTTTCAGGCAGTCCCGAGTGTTGGTGGCGGTTACGGAAACTAAAGACGGAACAGAATCGGTAATAAAGCCCGGCTCCCAATGATGGCTAACTAAGAAGCGTCCACAAGTTTGCAGCTCTGGTTCGCCATGTCTCGCAGTAGGCCAGTAAGGAGTCTCTCCGTCAACGGTAGATTTAATTCCGCCAAGTATCTCGAATACGGCACGGTCTCTCACGTCAACATAACTTGGGTTTTTATCAGGCCGACTAGAAGATTTAATGTTCTCCTGCCCGTCCTTGTACCTGTTCAAGGGGTTGTCTTCAAGACCAAGCAATGCGCTTGCCAAGAGATTTTCAAAATTTGCCTTGAATTCAGAGTCCTCAATCAGGAAAATTTCGTTCTTAGCAGCCTTAATCATGGATTCACTGGTCTCACTAGGCCACATTTCAATCTGCCCCTTAAGGGCTACATCGCTCTCAAGTCTGCCGACGAGGTCTCTCCGCCCACCTTCAAGAGCCTCTCGAATCGGCTTCACTACGTTCACGCTGACACCGGCAAGAGCATAGGCCATAGTCTTTTCTTGATACTCCTCAAATTCTGTGCGAAGAGGAGTCAAGACCCCAGCAAGAGTCTGCGCCAGATTATTGGTGGGTTCAGCTTGCGATGCGGAATCACCTCGAATCGCACCCACCACTTTCCCAAGCTTGTTCTGCTTCTGCGAGCTTTGGGGCGCTTGAAACCTTCGTACTGAAGTCTGTGTAGGGCGGGAGCCACTGTCGCTTACCCACTTTTGCGATGCTGAGATCAGGTCCATTTCCAGCTGAGCTAGGTATTGAATCGTTAAGTCGGCACCATCAGTTGCAATCGATGCAAGAGTTTTAATGAGTAGTCTTTCGGTCGCATCTCCGATGTGATTATCGAGAGCCTTTATGAAAGCCAACTTGTGGTTAGCAAGAACATCTTTTCCCTGTCCCGAAGCGGCTTGCGTCAACTTTGAGGCAACGTCAGCGACTTTTTCCAGGATTGCTTTGAGTTCTTTAACAAGGGGATCTGGAGAGATCCAAGCGGATGAAAGCCCACCTACGGGAGAATTTGGGCCTGCGAGGGTCTCGTTCAATCCAGATGCCTCCGCGAAAGCAGTAGCGTCGCGAATAAATTGCTCGTCTTTTTTACTCCTCAATCGTGCTGCATTGGAGTTGGTATCCAGTACTTGCTGAATTGCTTTCGCGGCTAATCTCCGAGCTCCGTATTCTTTAAAGGCGCTCATCCCAAGAGAAATGTTCGCGTAGCCAAAAGCCGTGGTCCCTAGGAGATTTACGCTTGTCAAAGCCTTTGCTGATAGCAGCGAAGGATCCAAGAAGGCTGCATTTGTGTTGGTGATCTCGTAGCTCTTAAAGCCTTCGTAAATCTCTGTATTTAATAGGATTGCGGTAAGTCCGCGAGCTGTTGAACGATAAACGTCATCAGGCGTATCCAGGGTAATGTCACCGTTCGACCTCCCCTGGAGGAATATACGATGGGCGGATCGTGGGCCAGGTTGAAATTGGTTCACTGGGACGCTTCGGAGAGCCCCAAGTTCAGAACTAGAGAGATCTCTCTCGGCAAAATTTGCTGAAAGTAGTTCAGAAATCCCAGCCAGTGAGTTCGGCGCAATACCTGTGCTAAATCCTTGGCTTATGGAATCAAACACATCTGGAGTGTAAAGGACTGAGACATGCTGGCCCTCTGATAGAAACGCGGCACGAAGCATGAGTGAAATGTCTTGGTGCATACCAGATCCTGAACCACCTCCGAGAGAAGCGATTACGAAGACTTGTATGTCACTCTGTGAATTGGCTGGCAAGTTGAAAATGCTTTGATTCAATCTCGACAGCTGGCTGAGACTTTCTCGCGAGGTCGTTTCTTCAACCAGGTCCTTAACTCTCAGGTAAATGCGTTCCATACTTTCGAGGACCAAAACACGTCCGATCGCTCGGCGTTGTCCAGCGCCCAAGTAAATTTTCTGAGCCGCCGCTGCTGGGCTAGGCAACCAACCGCCAGCAACTTCGGGGTTGTTCAATAAACGGTACGTATAATCCTCATATTTAGTTTCACGAGCCGCGAGGGGGAGATAGTGCTTCCCATCTTTCAGAACGGGAGATACGTCCCTGTTCCCAACGTCTGGGTATGAGGTTGCGTCTACGTGGAGAAACTGCCATGCATCTGGCATTCCTTCTTGCCAGCCCAATTCTCGAAGTTGCGTCTCTAACTCGTTGTAAAGGAATTGGAGCGTTGCCCCACCCGAGCCACCGGCTCCAATAAAAAGAACCCTGTCGGCCATGTCTCCACCTTGCTCTAATGGGCTTTGAACCGTGATCCGGCAAGCCCTCTCTTGCTAGGTAAGACTATCCTAAGGAAAAGTCGTCTGCCAAAAAGATTTCGCTACTTTCGTCAAAAAATGATCGTAATGAAGTTGCCGCAAGATGGATTAATTCCTCGAAGGTTGCGGTATCGCTGAGTAGCACTGTAAGTTCTCCAAGTATGTACGGCCCGCCCGTCAGAATTACCCCCGAACCGTCCTTTACGAAATCTGGACTATCGACTGAACCCATTGGGCAAAACAGCCAAGTATTTGATACGACTGTAGAACTCAATTCCACGGCTGACATTGGCGCTGATAGTGGCTTGGTTATTTGCCCGGAAAGGTTTCCGGCTAAGAACAGTGGGAATTCTTCATCAATACGACGAATTCGAGTGTTTAATGTTCCTAGGAATAGGGTCAAGATCCCAAATGGGCCCATCGGCCGAACCGCGAGCTCGTAATAGGCAGACTCCGAAGCAGGGATTTGTATTGCTGCCTGTGGCCGGAGTCCTTCACCCTTGGGGACAAACCCATCATCAATAATCGACGGTGGGGTCAATCTTGCTTTCCCGGTGCGGTCCTCTTCAAGGAACAAGATTCCTTCGGAGTTTGAGGCAATTGCCACTGAGTATGTTTTGACTACCAGTTCCCTGGGTCGTGGAAGCAAATACGCGTATTTCCGATTAAGGAGCTTCAGCGCAGTAATCAATGCCGTAAATCCTAGGAGCATAATTAGGAGAAGATTTACAAGGCTTTTGGCAACGTTCAAGGGCTTGGTTAAGACGACTTTGACTGCAAGAATTGAGTCTTTCCATTGACTTAAGGGCCGCCCTTTAAGTTGGAACTTCACTAGAACCGGAATTATTGCTGATGCGGAGACGTTGGTTGAGACTTTAATTTCCACCAACACGGGAGAATTTTTAGAAACTACGGTACAGCCATGTCTCATCCCAACGTTTGTTTTCAAGGTGATGGCGGGATGACCACCCTGTGCTCGAGCCGCAACGCTTCCTAAGCAACCCGAGGTGGCACCGATTGTTTTCACCTGGAATTTCAGAGTTTCAGGCGAACCAATTTGAAAGCTTGAAGGCGAGCTACCCAAATATTGAATAGTTGGGTATTCAGCAGGAAGCTGTGCGGGCAGAACAATGGTCTGCTGAAGCGGGATGCTCTCGTGGTTCGGACCGACGAGCAAGTTTCCTGTGAGGGATATTGAAACATTGTTATCTGGAAAAGTGTTCAGAAATGAATATGACCAGCGATCCCCTGTTTGAGTCAAATTCAGATTCTGAGCTGGGGACAAAGTATCCCCAAGGCCAGAAACTGTGGCGGAAAGAGACTTGACCGAGAGGCCGGTGACACGCTTACCCGTAGAAATGTCGACTAATGAAACTGAGCCGGGGCTACTCCCAGCACCACGAACGAATGACTTCTTTGCATTAAACGCAAATTGAACAGATGGGGTCAAGCCAACCCAGTAATAAACTTTCGCCGACGACTGCGAAATGAATTGAATCGTCCAAGTTCCGGTTGCTTTGACTGGATCCCGTACATCGATGGAGGCAGCCATAGATTCGCTACTTAGATTTTGATAACTAATCTCGGCACCGGAGAGGCTGCCGCTCGTCAAAGACGGATCCAGTTTGATGGACCCCGTTGGACTCGTCACTACGACCGATATCGGTACGCCGTTGGAGGTCGTCGCGAAAATTCTGGCACTGGAAACGCCTCTTCCCAGCCAAGGGCTCGCAACAGGACTACAGTTCACACTTGAAGTGCATGATGTGGTCTGGTTTGGAGAGCTTGGTACCGAGGGGTCTAGGGCAGATTGCAAGGCAAACATCAAAAGTGCAGCATTGTCGACTGGAAAGAATTTTCCAGTCGACGGAGAAATCGAAGTCCCGCAGCCGTTAGTAGTACCGTTGCCGCCGCCTTCTACGTATGAAAGCAATTCGGCCTTGTCCGTTGACGACATTCCCATCGGACCTCCCAAACCAATGGCAAACGTGAACACTCCATTGGCCGCTAATTGATTCGGATAACCATCTGGCGAACACATTGCCTGTACGGCTGACGCATGTGAGATGTTTGGACCAAGGTCGATTTTTCCGTCAGTAAACCAAAGCAGCACAGAGCATGAGTTTGGTTCGGTCTTTGTTGCGGAAATGATTTGGGACCAAGCGAGTTTTAATGCAGAAGGGAAGTTCGTTGTCAGGCCATTATTTTTATTACCAAAAGAATTTGCTGCTTGGTCCAATGCATTGAGATTTGAATCACTTAGTGAAGTCCATGGCTGCACGATCTCGGCCGCAGTAGAAAATCCAACCATGGAGACATTGACTAGAAGGTCCTGGACGTTTGCCGTATTCTTTAATCCAGCAAGTTCTGCTTTAATTGCAGTCACTCGGGCGGCCGAAGGGTCAGAATTGTGCAAACTCCCAGAAGTGTCTACTAGAAATAAGACATTCATCGATTTAGATGAAGCGACGCAAGCCTGAAGGTTGTTGATCGCAAAAGAAGCGTGACTTGAAGCGATTGATGCTTCCGCGCATGCGAAAGTGCTTGAGAACACGATGCAGAACAGTAATACCTTAAATATTTTCATGAGACTGCAATCGCAAATCGTGCTGCACACAAAAGGGCAAACGTAGATGAAGCGAGAAAGACCCATCGGGTCGCTTTTCGAAAGACTGGAAAGGTTGAAACATTTGCGCCAACCGAAAGAGCATTCATGCCCTGAGCCTTAAAAGCTAGGCCAGATGGGAATGTAATCAATATGGCAGTGACGTAGCCAACGATGTATCCCGCTTCGCTGGAGAGAAATGCGAAGTAGACAGATGCTAAAAGCGAAAAGATAGAAATCCAAAACAAGCCAATTCGCGGTGGCGTAATTTGGTCAGCGTAGGATGCGGTATCAATTTCGGTCATCAAACTCCTTCAGAGTATTGAGATAAATTTCGAGACTTATGTCTAGCAAGTAATAAGCTCAAGCCCAAGAGGGCAATTCCAAATGGCCCGAGAAACATTCCTGCAATCCAGCCAATAACCATATTTTTTTGGTGTGCCCGAGCAACTAATAGGCCGGCAAATCCGAACAAAAGTGCACCAATTATGCAACTTAGGGCAAATAGAACTAGTGAGTGAAAAATGAGTGTCATGCTACTCGTTGATTCTGGGCAGGGCCTGCCGACGTGAGTTCCCAGTTTGCCAGAGTCCCGCAATCGAAATCACTATTGAGGCACAAGCGCCAATCAATGTAAGGATTAAACCGAATCCGAGATGGGTCGTGAATTTGCCGGTGCTGCTCCCTAGAAGCTGATCTACGGTACGTAGGCTGATGCTCTGGAGCAATGTTTTTGTAATGAGCGAGAGAACGAGAATGGACCATGCGGTAGTCAGAATGACCGTGTAGGCAAATAACGGCCAGCGCCATTGAAAAAGTAACGCGATCGTCCAAAGAATGAAAAAACTTCGTACGTCATTACCTACAACGGGTATGTACCAACTTGGGATCCCCAGATGGTGCCCAGCCCAGCCAATACTGAGCCAAGAGTAGTTTCGGCCGATAAGCACACAAGCAAACGAAATTGCCATCGCAACCCGAAGATTGGTACCCGGTCGAAGGTTCCGGAAACCACTCAAAGTTTCAAGGGAGATTCCGATTGCTGCAAAAGCAAGCCCCACTACAGCCAGCCATGGCCCCTCCCCTGAGGTCCAAGTTGCTCTATAACTTCCAATATGAACAATCGAAGCTAAAGAGGGAACAATAGATGCAAGCATTTCTGCGATCACCACAAACGAAAAGACTCCAATAGTCAGAAAGGTCAGTAGTTTACGAATTACGGGTTTGCGAGGAGGCTTCTGCCTCCACTGAACGAACCCAAAAAAGGCTAATGACACGCAAAGCAACCCTCCGAAAGCCAGCAGCCAAAAATTATCGCTCGGGGCCAACGGTTCTTGATCACCCGTGCTCCGTCCGAGGATGATCCAAGGCAAAAACAGAGAGCCGAAAGTGAAAATCGAGCCAACTACGATTGGCCAGAGGCGTGGGATTACATAGACCGACGCAGGTGGGTGATCTGAAAACTCCCCCCATTCAGCATCAAGAGCAGAGGTCATGAGGCTTCCCAAATAGTTTTCTAGTCGGCCAGTATTTCGACACTGTGCACATGGCGTTTATTACTGTCGTAGTGCAGCGCTTCAATTGTGACGTGGTCAATTCCGAGAGAGTGTTCAGCGTATTCTCGGAGTTCAGCTTGAAGCGGATGACAATCGACGCCGTCTTCAATGTATATCTGAACTGACATTGAGGTGTACTCTTCGTTAATCGCCCAAATGTGCAGGTTGCGAATCGTTGGCTTTGTAGCATGCGCTTCAATGAAGTTCCGCACGTCGCTGAGGTTAATTCCGTCAGGAACGCTCTCCATCAATATCTCCCCAGACTCCTTCAGGGTTTCCCAAGCATGGGTGAACATAATTATCGCGACTACAAGCGATGCCATCGAGTCCCAAATCGAAATATGAGTTATTGCGATTAAGGCACCAGCAATTGCCGTTGAAATAAATCCTGACAAATCCTGTATTTCATGACGCCAATTGGCTTCAAATGTCATCGAACCCTCTTCCTTCTTTTTAGAACGTTGAAGGACGAATAAAATAGCGATGCTGGCTGAAATACCTATCAGTGCCGCCAACGTGACGATAGGGCCATCAACTTTGGCTGGAGTAACCAATCGATGGATAGCTTCCCAAGTGGTAAGAATTCCCATGACAATAAATAGCGCCCCTTGGGCTTGGGCCATGAGGACATCCGCACGCCTGTAGGCGAACGTTAAAGTTGGTGAGGCCTCACGTCGCAACAACCCAATAACCCAGGCAGAAGCGAATGCCGAAACTACGTCAACTGCCATGTGGAACGCATCACTCATCAGAGCAACTGAATGGGAGAAAAAACCCGTTGCGAACTCAACGAACATGAAAATTGCTAATGCGGTTCCTTGAAAGATGAAAGGCTTTTTGTTTGAGTCAGCTTTAACCCCACCATGGTGATGATGCACATGGTGTCCATGCACATGAAGTCCTTCATTTGGATCCATTAAGTTTCCACCCTCTTCGCGTCAGTGATTTGTTGAGTATTTCCAGATATATAGACAAATTCCAGCAATCAGCTAACTTCTTCTGTCGCCTTCAGTTTTTGATTGAGGCAAATTCTTGAATGCTTCAACTATCGGTTTCACCGAAATTGAAAGAGTAGAATCTTCCACTGACACGGTCTTGTGCATGGCATCTTTTAAACCCGGCAGTGCCGCCTTAAGATGTTTTTTGGCCAATGTTGTTGCCTTCCGAATGCCTAAATCCGGATGCTCTTTCAATATTTTCTCAATCTCTTCCCTGAGCAACGTTTCAAGGGGTCCGGCTACTAGTGCAGCTAATTCCAAGGCAACGCTTCCGACTATTCTCTTGCTGTTCTGGTTCATCCCATAAATATATAGCAATAAATCCAATACCTTTTGATGGACCAAATGTTTCAGGTGCAGATTGACGGGGATAATCCTGCGGCTCTAACCGATGACGCTTTAGGTTAGAATTGTCTGTAGTCAACCAAGGGGAAAGAATGCCCGCAACTGTTGTAGTGGGGACTCAATGGGGCGACGAAGGCAAGGGTAAGTTAACTGACCTTTTCGCCCGCGACATGGACCTCGTAGTCCGATACCAAGGTGGTCACAACGCCGGGCACCGAATTGTCGTAGACGGCGAAGCTTTTGCTCTCCAGCTCGTACCTTCCGGAGTTCTTTACCCCCACATCACCCCAGTGATTGGCAACGGTGTCGTAGTTGACCCAGGCGTGTTGCTCAGTGAACTAGACACCCTCTCCGCCAAAGGCGTAGATGTCTCTCGTGTCATGGTCTCAGGCAATGCCCACATGATCATGCCTTACCACCAAGAGCTCGACCGCTTAACTGAGCGCTATTTGGGTAAGAATGCCCTGGGCACAACCAAGCGCGGCATTGGCCCAACCTATGCCGACAAGTCCGCTCGAGTGGGTCTCCGTATTCAGGACTTGCTTGACCCAAAGATCTTCCGCGAGAAACTGGAAGTTGTGCTTGCTGAAAAGAACCTAATTCTGACCAAGGTCTACAACCGACCTGCGGTCAAGATTCAAGAACTCACTGACCGTTACATCGACGAACTCGCACCACGTATTGCGCCAATGATTGGCGACACCGTTGGTTTTGTTCATGATTCGCTGGCTCAAGGCAAACGCATCCTGCTGGAAGGTGCTCAGGCAACCTTCCTCGACTTGGACCACGGAACCTATCCATTCGTCACCTCTTCTAACCCTGTTGCGGGTGGAGCTTGCACCGGATCAGGCCTCGGCCCTCGCGACATCTCGGACATTGTGGGAATCGCGAAGGCCTACATCACCCGTGTTGGAGCCGGACCATTTCCAACAGAGCTTGATGGTGAATTAGGTGATCTATTGGTTGACCGAGGTCACGAATATGGCACAAACACCGGTCGCCGTCGCCGAGTTGGCTGGTTCGACGCAGTTATGGCTCGCCAGGCTGCCCGCTTGAACTCTTTGACCGAGATTGCCCTAA
>TBL_comb48_EPIDRAFT_1002214_pt1 | contig 13624 bp, 14 predicted proteins | sample TroBogEpilimnion_37_FD_10681 | JGI IMG/M metagenome (IMG submission 10681)
CTGCACCATTAACCAATGGATCACCTAATTTCAGTGATGCGCCTTCGCCAACGGCGAGGACTTGGTCAAGAGTGATTTCGCTGCCGATTTCCGCTGGTATCTGTTCTATTTTCAATTTTTCGCCTGCGGCAACTTTATACTGTTTGCCACCGGTTTTTATGACCGCGTACATGGTTTGAAACCTCAATTTAAGCCTACATTTTGGGCTAATCCACCCTGGATTAGCCAAGCCCATTATTATATCTTGCATGACCACCCCTGTCAAAAACAATGAGCTCAACCAGATTCTGGTACCTATTTCCTTAGATTTCAAGGCTTTAGACGATCTCATACGACTGCGACTGGCCTCCAAAGTAGCCCTGATTGACCAAATCTCTAGCTACATCATCCAAGCTGGCGGCAAGCGTGTCCGCCCCGCCCTATTAATGCTGGTGGCCAAGGCCCTGTCTAACGGTAAAGAAACGCCCCATTCCCTAGAACTGGCTGCTGTAGTGGAATTTATCCATACCGCCACCCTGCTTCACGACGATGTAGTGGACGAATCTACCCTGCGCAGAGGACGCGAAACTGCCAATGCTGCTTTTGGCAATGCTGCTAGCGTTTTAGTGGGTGATTTTCTCTACTCTCGTGCGTTTCAAATGATGGTCGGCCCTAATGACCTGAGGGTCATGGAAATTCTGTCAGATGCAACCAATACGATTGCTGAGGGCGAAGTTTTACAGCTCCTCAATATGAATGATCCTGAAGTCGATGAAGAAAGCTACCTCAGAGTCATTCGCTATAAAACCGCCAAATTGTTTGAGGCATCCACCGAACTAGGTGCAATTATTGCTGGAGCTAGTGAAGCCGAAAGAGAGACAGCTGCCGCTTTTGGTCGCCACATTGGTACCGCATTCCAACTCATGGATGACTTGCTCGACTACACAGCAGATGCCGAACAAATGGGTAAGCATGCTGGAGATGATTTACGTGAAGGCAAGCCCACCCTACCGCTGATTTATCTCCTTGAAAAAGGAAGCCATGAGGAGCGAATCTTGGTTCGGGCAGCGATTGAACAAAACCAAGATCTACCCCAAGATGTCTTTGCCCAAATTCTCAAAGCTGTTCAAGATTCTGGTGCGCTAGATTACACCCAGGCAGCGGCTCAGAAAGAAGCGCATTTAGCAGCAGATTGCCTGGCATCTTTTCCTAAAAATGAGGCTACAGATGCCTTATTTGCTTTATGCCAATACTCGCTTGCAAGACAATCCTAATCATTGCTAAAGTATTCGTAACGGAATGTAGCGCAGCCTGGTAGCGCACCTCGTTCGGGACGAGGGGGTCGGAGGTTCGAATCCTCTCATTCCGACCAGCGCCTGCCCTGTAAGATAATCAAATTAACAAATTTAATTGAGGAACACTATGGCGCAATGGCTCAGATTTACACATCACAATAAACCAGGCTTCGGTCAACTCTCGGGAGATCAGATCCAAGTTCACTCTGGAGACATGTTTGCGGATTCTCAAGCTACAGGTGAGACGATTCCTCTTGCAGAAGTAGAAATCGATATTCCTTGCGTTCCTTCAAAAATGATTGCCATGGTGGATAACTTTCATGCACTAGTTACCAAGCTTGAGCACAAAGTCCCCACTGAGCCTTTATATTTTTTGAAAGGTAATAATTCCTTCCTGGCTAATGGAAAAACTATTCGTACACCAAAATCCTACGCTGGAAAAGTAGTCTACGAAGGAGAGCTTGGTATCGTCATTGGCAAGCACTGTCATGAAGGCAGTGAGTCCGAAGCGCAGCAATCTATTTTTGGTTACACCTGCATTAACGACGTCACAGCAATTGAAATTCTGAATCGTGATCCTGGCTATGCGCAGTGGACTCGCTCAAAAAGCTTTAATACCTTTGGCGTATTTGGCCCATACATTACAAGCGGCGTTGATCCTATGACTCTGAGTATTAAAACCATCTTGAATGATCAAGAGCGCCAAAACTACCCTATTAGTGACATGATTTTTCCACCAGCAAAACTGGTCAGCCTTATCTCACAAGATGTCCCGCTTGAGCCGGGGGACATTATTGCTTGTGGAACTTCAGTTGGGGTTGGCTCCATGAAGCCTGGCAGCCAAGTGAGCATCGTGATTGATGGCGTAGGTCGACTCGATAATAAATTTGAGTGAGTCGTCGGACTCACTCAATATAGCCAAGATCAATATCCTGATACNGATGGGAGTGACAAACTCCCTCTAGCTGCCTGAACGTTTTCGTCAAGATACTTAGTCAAGGCATAGACCGTATTCAAGCAGGGTGTTGGAGTGTCCGTAATCTTGCCTAATTCAATGACGGATCCTAATAAAGCATCTACTTCTAAACTGCGGCCTGCCTCTAGATCTTGCAACATCGAGGTTTTATGTTTGCCAACTTTTTCAGCACCAGCAATGCGACGCTCAATATCAACGCGGAAGGTCACACCTAATTTCTCAGCAATAGTTTGGGCTTCGGCCATCATGCTACGAGCAAGCTCACGTGTCAGAGGGTACTGACAAATTCCCTCNAGAGTTCCATGNGTCAATGAGCTAATAGGATTAAAGGTCATATTGCCCCAGAGCTTCAACCAAATCTCTGAACGAATATCTTCTAGGACTGGTGACTTAAATCCGGCAGCAACCATAACTTCAGATACCGCCTGAATACGCTCGGTAACTTGGCCATCGAGCTCACCGATTGGGAAGCGATTGCCTTCAACGTGTCGAATGACTCCGGGAGCCTGAGTAAATGTGGCTGGATAAACTACGCATCCAATAATATTGTCGGGGTTAATCGCTTTTTTAGCCTGACCACCCGCATCAACCGTTTCAACTGAGTGATCTTGAAATGGTCCAGCAAGTTTTTGGAAGTACCACCAGGGAATACCATTTTGCATTGGAATCAAAATAGTATTGGGTCCCATAATTTTTGCCAGGTCATCAACGATGGGTTCAACTTGATGAGCCTTGACAGCCAAAATTACAAGATCAGGATTTTCAACATCAGTAATTTTTTCTACCGCATTGACTTGGGCAATTAAAGGCTCCGGCTGATCATCTATGATCAAGGCTAAGCCGCGCTCCTGAATTGCAGCCAAGGTTGCACCCCGAGCAACGACAGTAACTTCATTACCAGCCCTAGCAAGCATTACGGCCAAATATCCGCCAATAGCCCCGCCCCCACCAATGACACAAATTTTCATGACTACCTTGCGAAAAAAGATTGAATTACTGTCATATTAGAGGAGATTATTTTGCGGTTCAAGGTTAAAAATTACTGAATTTGTAAGTAATAGCCGTCTTTAAACCGGCTTTAGGAGTGATCTTGGGGTAAACCCTCCTGCAATCATCCCAAAAATGCTTGCCAACAAACCCGCCAATTGTGGAGGCATTACAGCCTCAGGAGCCAAGATTTCACAACTAATCCAAACGGTCAGTCCAAAGACAACTGCCAGCATGCCACCTAAAGAATTGGCTTTTGACCAATACACTCCAAAAGCAAGGGGCACAAAAGCTGCGACAAGCGTGACCTTATAGGCACTCTCAACCATCTTGAAAATAGACAGTTGTGAATTAATAGCAAAGAAAGTAACTACAACAGCGAAACAAATTACTGTGATGCGCATGATCTTCAATAACTGCTGATCACTAAGATGCCTAAAAAAACCCTTAACGATATTCTCAGCAAACGTGACCGAAGGAGCTAACAAAGTAGCACTAGCGCAACTCTTAATCGCAGAAAGTAAGGCGCCAAAAAACATAATTTGCGCAATCATCGGAGCATGATTCAAGACTAACTTTGGCAAGATCATTTGTGGGTCGGTATTGAGATACTGATTTACTAAGTCTGGGCTAATTAGCGTTGCAGAGTAAGCTAAGTAAAGAGGAACGAAAGCAAAAATGAAATAAAGGACCCCGCCTAAGATCGCAGCTTGTACCGCGATATTGACATTTTTGGATGAAGTGATTCGTTGAAATACATCTTGCTGTGGAATCGAACCCAACATCATCGTGAACAAGGCGGCAATAAAACCGAGTACCGAAGCCAAGTTCATATCGGGCCAGAAATGAAACTTACCTGCAGCAGCTGCATGTTGAATTACAGGCATGACTCCACCAGTCTGTGTCGACATTTCCCCGCCGATATACAGCATCCCGATCACGATGATGATCATCTGAATAAAGTCGGTAATCGCTACTGACCACATTCCACCAAACAAGGTGTATATCAAAACACTACAGGCACCGATGAGCATGCCCCCTGTTTGAGAAATACTTCCCTCCGAAACAACGTTGAATACCAAACCTAAAGCTTTCACTTGTGCTGCAACCCAACCAAGGTAAGACACCACAATACAAAGCGTGACGAGAACCTCAACTGTGCGGCCATATTTTTCTCTAAAGAAATCACCAATGGTGAGCATTTTTCGGTTGTATAGATGACGAGCAAAAAAGAGCCCCACCAAAATTAAGCAGAGTGAAGAGCCAAATGGATCCGCCACGATTCCACCCATTCCCTCTTTTAGGAAAGTTGCAGGAATGCCAAGTACAGTTTCTGAACCAAACCAGGTAGCAAATACCGTTGCGGTAACAATTGGAAGGGGCAGGCTATGGCCAGCAGCAGCAAAGTCAGCCGTATTTTTCACACGCAGCGCAGCCCAAAGGCCAATGCCCACTGAAATAATCCAATAAATAATCACAAACCAAATCAGCACAAGCCAGTTCCTTTATAAATTTGCCAAATTATAAGATCTTGTCACTTATGACAAAGGAAGGTTTTGAACCAACTTGAAGCAAGCCCTTCTGACATAATTCAGGCGTGAATACTTTCTCGGTAACCCTGCAAGCCGACCTAGACTATCAAAAAGTGATTCTGGGCTCAGTTTCCCGCACCTTCGCGCTTACCATCCCCCTCCTACCAGAGGCTCTAGAAAAAGTGGTTGGCAACGCATATCTACTCTGTCGCATTGTCGATACGATCGAGGATGCGCCCGATCTAAGCCCGCCCACCAAACAAGCGCTATCACAACTATTCTTGAATAGCGTGACAGGCAAGATCACTGCCCAAGAATTTATTGGTCCCTGCCTTGCTGCTCTGAAGACCCACTCTAACCAGAGTGAGCTTGATCTTATTGAGCATACGCCTGCTGTCTTGAGAATTTTGCATGCCTGCTCCCCCAAAGATCAAGAGGCGGTAACCCAATGCGTATCCATTATGTCCTTAGGCATGTCTCGCTTCCATACCAAACAATCAACAGAAGGATTAAGTGATTTAGCTGAGTTTGAAGAATATTGTTACGTCGTTGCTGGTGTTGTTGGAGAACTACTCACCAATCTCTTTGGCAATCACTCCCCTCATTTTGCTCAATCAATAAGAAATCATGAATCTTTAAGCATCGGTTTTGGACAAGCTCTACAGATGACTAATATTTTGAAAGACTCCTCAGAAGATCGCGCCCGTGGCGTTTCTTGGAAGCCCTCCAAAATGAGTCAAATTGATTTACTTAATATTGCTTACCGCAAACTCATAGAAGCTCGCAATTACATTCTGCTGATTCCAAAACAAGAAATCGGTATTCGCCGATTTTGCTTTTTAGCTTTTGGATTGGCAGCCTTGACCCTCAATACTATTGCTCAGAAAGCTTCTTCTAAGAAGATTTCTGAACCAAAACTCTCTCGCAAGGTAGTTTGGGGAGTTTATGGCTTTACAAAGCTGGCGGCCCATAGCAATCTTCTTGTCAAACTTTTTTTCTATCTAAGTAGCCAAGATCTCAGAAAGCTCACAAAGTAAAACCCTCTTACAAAACCCCTTCGTGACGTAATAGCCAAATTTTGATGGCACGATAGAAGCCAGGTGAGTCCTCCTGCATATAGCCCCCAAGCCCTTGAGCACTGACTACTCGATGACAAGGCGTAATCAGAGGGAAAGGATTAGCCCCACAAGCATTTCCAACGGCTCTTGGCCCGCTTTTAATTTTGCTCGCAATCTCTCCATAGGTTGCCGTTTGGCCCAATGGAATCTGTTGCGCAGAACGCCAGACCTTTTCTTGATGAACCGTTCCGGTGGGCTTAAGCGGAACATCAAACGTAAAGCGGGGATCTTTAAAATAGGCCATGCACTGTTTCTGAACTTCTTTTGCCAACAAATTTTTTGGCGCAATCAGCTTCGATTTAGTGGGCAGGTAGTCGATCCTAGCAAGCATCAAACTACCATCAACTACCTCAGTCCAAATTCCCAGATGGCCAAAAGGTGCTTGAATCACGCAGTAATGTGAAGCTTCTGTGTCGGCAATGGATTTAGGGGTGGTCATTCAGAATATTCTGACATAGGTTTAAGAAAGCTGTGTTGACCTGTGGACACGGATTGATAGCTCTCTAGCTCCTACTTTGCTATATTGATTGTCATGTCATTAAAAGATAGATTCAATGGATAACTTTTTTCACGACTGGCCTTTTTATGGTCAAGTTGCCTTAGTCATTTTCTTACTTGCGCTTTCGGGATTTTTCTCGATGGCAGAGACCAGCATGATTTCGGCGAATCGTCACCGCTTGCGAGCCATGGCTAAGGCTGGTAATACTGGTGCAGCTCTGGCTGAAAAACTCCTTAAAAGAATTGATTCTTTACTTTCAGTATTGTTGATTTCGAATAATTTAATCAATACCGTTTTATCAATTTTGGTTACAGGTATTGCCCTGCACTTCTTCGGTGATACTGGTTATGTGCTCTCGATTGCGACCTTAGTCGCAGCATTTCTTATCATTGTTTTTAGTGAGATTACTCCTAAAGTGGTTGGGGCAGCATTTCCAGAGCGGATTTCATCAAGCGTTGGCTGGCTCATCCTGCCATTAATTTTTATCCTCAAACCTCTGCTTTGGTTTATCAACCACTTTGTATCTGGCTTGATGAGCCTTTTCAGACTTCAGGCCTCCACTGAACATAAAGCATTGAGTAAAGAAGAATTACGTAGTTTGGTTTTAGAATCGAGCCGCTTCTCTTCAAATCATCACCGTAATATTTTGCTGAATCTATTCAATCTTGAAAATATTTTGGTAGATGATGTCATGACACCCAGAGCAAAAATTGAAATGCTAGATATTTCTAGGCCAATTCGCGATGTGATTGAAGACTTAGAAACCTGCTATCACAATAAATTACCCGTATGTGATGGCGACTCAGAAAAAATTATTGGCATTTTGTCTGTTAAAAAAGCGCTCAGCCTGCTGGGTCATCAAGAGCTCGAACACGAAGACTTTAGAGCCCTATTGAATGAACCTTATTTCATTCCTAGCGGAACGCCTGTATTGCAGCAAATGCAATTTTTTCAAGACAACCAGCAACGTCTCAGTCTAGTAGTGAATGAGTATGGTGAAGTACTAGGCTTGGTTACCTTTGAAGACATCGTCGAGGAGTTAATTGGCGAGTTCACCACCTCATTCTCCAATCTATCTAATGAGGCTTGCTGGCTAGAAGATGGAACTTATATCGCGAGTGGAAGTGCCTCATTGCGTGATTTGAATCGCTTACTCAATCTAGAGCTTCCACTAGATGGGCCAAGAACACTTAATGGACTAATCCTAGAAAAACTCGAAGCCATTCCAGACCATGATGTGAGCGTTCGAATTGGAGGCATCGTGATGGAGATTGTCCAGTTCGATGAGCAAGGCATTAAAACTGTCAAACTCCATCAACCCCATAGCCCTATCGGTGAGGCTTGAGTCAATATGAAGATGACAGCTTCATCATCCGAGCCTGGCATGAGATTACTGTTACCGCGTTGCAATCCCAGGCTTCGGATATCCATATTGAAGCTGGCTCTCAAGAGACCGTAGTTCGCCTCCGAATTGATGGGGCACTTCAGCTTCTCGTCTGCCATCCCAACTCCCTACATGAGCGCTTAATCACCCGTATCAAGATATTGGCTCGCTTAGATATTGCTGAAAAGCGCCTCCCTCAAGATGGCCGACTTTGTATTGGGAAAGACTTTAGTAAACCTGACGTTGATTGTCGTGTATCAACTATGCCGACACTTCATGGAGAAAAAGCAGTAGTCCGAATTCTGCCAAGTCTGATTGAGGAGCTCTCATTAGATCGTGTTGGCTTACTACCAGAACAGTTAGCTATTTTTCGCTCCGCTATTGAACAACCTCATGGTTTGATATTGGTTACAGGACCAACTGGATCGGGTAAAACGCGCACCCTATACAGTTGTCTAAGGGAGTTAAATCGGCCCGAGAAAAATCTTTGCTCTGTAGAAGATCCCATTGAAATTCGGCTACCTGGAATTAATCAAGTCTCATTTCATGAAAAAGCGGGTCTTGATTTTGCAACAATTATTCGTGCACTTTTACGTCAAGACCCAGATGTACTCATGGTCGGAGAAATTAGAGACTCGGCCTCGGCTCGAGTGGTCATTGAAGCAGCTCAGACTGGACACCTGGTTCTCAGCACACTCCATACTCGTAATGCACGCGGTGCGATTGCACGCCTTAAAACTTTAGGTATTGAACTGGAACATATTGAATCTTGTCTACATTGTGTTAGCTCTCAACGTCTAGTGAGGGCCTACTGCCAACAATGTAAAGGGCGGACTCCAGATTCCAATTGCTCAAAGTGCAAAGGCTCTGGTTACTTTGGCAGAATTGGCATCCATGAAGTATTGAATCACCGCATGATTTTTAGTCAAGATACGTGTTCTCTGGATATGCATTCAGCGGGTATGCATTATGTTCAGCAAGGCTTAATCAATCCGGACCTACTGACCCATGAAATTGGGTCCTATCGCTGATGATGCACTTACTAGTGCGTCGCCATTTAGGAACTAAAGGACAGCTTCAGTTTGCAGAGCAACTGTTAAGCCTACTGGAATCGGGTCTACCNCTGCTTAATGCAATTGAACTACTCCAGCAAGTAAACGGGTCAGACTACGACCACTTTTTACCTAAGCTNTACACGAAACTAAAACAAGGCAATAGCCTTACNCAGAGTCTATTGCTGCAAGCAGATCTATTCTCACCAGAATTTATTAATTTGATTCGGGTCAGCGAGCGGACCGGCGATCTTGAGTTAGCCCTGCGTACAATTTGCCGGCAACTGAGTGCCAAAATAGAGTTAAGCAGCCAGATTCGACAAGCATTAACCTACCCCCTGATTACTTTATTCAGCTCAATCTTTTTACTTTTAGTCATGATGATTTGGGTAATTCCTGTTTTTAAAGAAGTTTTCGCTAATTTTGGTGCAGAGCTGCCACCTGCGACTTTAATATTGATTACAAGCTCAGATTTAATCAGAGAGTCCTCTCAATTGATTTTGCTATTGAACCTTGGTGCAATCAGTGCCTTTATATTTTTTTGGATTAGATCAGTTCGACTGCAGAAACTATGTGATCGAATTAGCTTTAAGCTACCGATCTTCGGCAATCTTCTACGCTTAGCTACTTTAAGTAATTGGTGCCGTACCTTAGGTCATCTACTGCATTCTGGATTAGCACTCCCAGATGCCATTCGCATTACTGCCCAATCCTCAAATCATTGGTTAAGTCACGATCTCAGTGCAGAGTTGTTTAAACACCTCACCCGAGGCTGGCCATTACGAGAATCTCTCAATAAGTCCGATCCACATTTCTATTTATTTGATAAAGAAACCCTGCACCTAATGGCTATTGGCGCTGAGAGTGGCTCTTTAGTAAAGATGCTAAACAAGCGCGCAGAAGTTTTACAAAATCGCCTTGGCAATGAACTGAAAACACTTAGCCAAACTATAGAGCCCTTGCTAATGATTGGTATTGGTCTCATTATTGGAGCCTTAGTTGTTATCCTGTATCTGCCAATATTTAACTTGGGACAAGTCATCTGATGCAAATCCCCAATCTCATGATCTGGATTCAAATTACGCTCGTTTTGCTGCTCATTTATTTGGCCTATATTGACCTCACCAGCTTTCGCCTCCCTAATGCCCTGACAATTCCTCTCATTTTTTCAGGGTTGGGCTTTAATTTTTTGGCATCACAAGGATTTACGGATCCCTTCCATGCCCTACTTGGCGGCATTTTTGGTTATGGCTTGCTTTGGGTGATGAATTTCATTTATCGAGTTCTCAAAAAACATGATGGGGTCGGCATGGGGGATGCCAAGCTTCTTGCTGCCCTAGGAGCCTGGCTTGGTGCTGGTGCTCTACCAGAGATCCTATTGATTGCCTCTTTAACCGGCCTTGTTGGGGGCCTCATTTGGCTCAAGTGGCATCGATCAAAAATTAGCCATGCCTTTCCTTTTGGGCCCTTTTTAGCCTTTGCTGGCATCATAGAACTGTTATGGCCCCAGGCACTTCAAACCCTTCTGCTCATTCGGTGAATTTAAGCACCCTCAAGGATGCTGCCACCCTCGTTGGCCTAACCGGAGGCATAGGATCAGGTAAATCTGCCATTGCAGAAAGACTGGCCAGTTATGGGGCATCAATTGTTGACTCCGATCTCATTGCACACCAAATTACCAGCACTGGAGGGCTGGCGATTGAGCCTATTGCCGAGCGGTTTGGCTCTGAATTTATCCAAACAGATGGCGCTCTGGACAGGAAAAAAATGCGGGTTTTAGTCTTTGAGGATCTGCAGTCCAGAAAAGCCCTAGAGGCGATTACCCACCCCCTGATTCGGGCCAAGGCTATCGAACAAGCCCGCCTCGCTATTGAGAGGCAGGCGCTCTATATTGTTTTTGTTGTGCCGCTGCTATTAGAGTCATCAGAGTGGTTCCAGTTTATTGACCATGTCGTGGTGGCCGATTGCTCTGAAGCGATACAAATCCAGAGGGTAATGGAGCGCAATGGCCTCACTAGGCAAGAGGTCGAGAGTATCCTCCAAGCCCAAGCTACTAGGGCTGAACGCTTAGCGCAAGCCGATACTGTCATCGAAAATATGGGCAGCCTAGAAGACTTGGCGGAGCAGGTCAGGCTTTTACATCAAAAAATCCTACAGATTCGTAGAAGCTAGCCCAGTTCGTCATAGAATACAAGCTTGTGATTGTCTATGAATACCCCTTCAATGAATTAGTCCGAAGCATGCTTCGGCTAGAGTATTTGTTCGCCCGTTTTAATCATTTTTTACGGTCAGACGATCCTGAACTTCATCACAATGCCATCTCCATTTTGTTTGACCTGGGCGACATTGGTGCCCGCGGAGATATTAAATCTCTTCTATTAAAAGAGTTTGAGCGTCAAAAGTATTCTTTGAATGGTTTGAAGTCCTCACAAAAAGTGGACCAAGAGGCTCTCTTGCAGACTATTGCCGAGATTGATACCGCTGCATCCAAAATTAATCGCTCGATGGGAAAACCCAACACCATCATTTCAGAAAGCGAATGGTTGAATGCAATTCGCACTCGATTGAATATTCCAGGCGGTACCAGTCCAATTGATTTACCAAGTTACCATGCTTGGAAAAATAGTCCCGTCAGTGAGCGACGCGCTTTATTGGAAAATTACATCACTCCTTTATTGCCTTGGTATGAAGCCGGACAATTATTTTTACGCTTACTGCGCCAATCTGGAGAAGCTAAAGATGTAGTTGGTCACAATGGTTCATTCCAGCAAGCACCTTCCGGAAAAGTCTATCAATTGATGAGAATTGCTCTTGAGGACGACAGCCTCTATTCTGAAATTAGTGCAAATAAATATTTGCTATCGATTCGTTTTCTAAAAGCTGATCGAGATAAAAAAGCGCAGCTCGTCAACGTCGATGTCCCTTTTAGACTGACACTCTGTCAGTTCTAGCCCAGAATCAGCTTTAGTTTTTCCAGCATCGGCCAAGCGGCTGGCAATAAAGGTTCAACACTAGGTTTATCAGCACGTAATTCTTCCCAAGACAGTTGCTGTCCTTCGCAACCTGTTGGCTCACCCCGCCAGCTCCGAATGATGTTGACATGCAGTCTGACGTAAGCATGGGGATAATCATGCTCCAGAATCATGAGTTCATCGCAGGACTCAATCTGAATTCCAAGCTCTTCTTGCAGTTCTCGCTGGAGTGCCTCAAAGACAGTTTCACCAGTCTCCACTTTCCCACCCGGAACCTCCCAATATCCAGCATAGGGCTTACCGGCTGGGCGCTGACCTAGTAGATATCGACCATCTTGGTCTAACAAGATCCCCGCAGCGACCTCGGTAACAGGACGATTCAGATCAACCATGAGTCTAATTGCTTAGGCGTGCGAACCAGCCCAGTGTTTCGCGAATTGCCACGCTACACGACCAGAACGCGAGCCTCGCTCTAAAGCCCAGACAAGGGCTTCAGCGCGTGCAGTTTCGATTTGCTGTGCGTTAAGGCCAAAGTGCTTAAGCCAGTGCGCAACGATGGCAAGATACTCATCTTGTTTTGGTGGGTAAAAGGATAGCCATAAACCAAAACGCTCTGACAGAGAAATTTTTTCTTCAACCACTTCGCCGGGATGCAGTTCACCATCATCAGTATGAGTATAGCTTTCGTTATCTTTCATATACTCAGGCAATAAGTGGCGACGATTAGAGGTCGCATAAATCAAAATATTATCAACCTGGGCAGATACCGATCCGTCGAGGGCAGATTTCATGGCCTTATATCCTGACTCACCATCTTCAAACGAAAGATCATCACAAAATACAATGAAACGCTCAGGACGATCCGCCAAGAGATCTGTAATATCGGCTAAGTCTGCTAAATGCTCTTTTTCAACTTCTACTAGACGTAAACCTTGCGCCGCAAATTCATGCAAGCTCGCTTTGATCAAAGACGATTTTCCAGTACCGCGTGCCCCCGTCAACAAAATATTATTTGCTGGCTTTTTTTGAATAAAGTTCTTGGTATTGTCTCGAATAGCGTCACGCTGACGGTCAATATTTTGTAGATCTTCAAATGTAATATCTGAGACGTGCTTGACTGGCTGTAAAAAACCGATACTCCCAAAAATACTATCGCGTCGTCGCCATCTAAATGCTGTTGTGGATTGCCACTGCTCTTCAGAAAGTGGCTTTGGTAAAAAAGTTTCTAAATGGCTCAACAGCCTATCGAGTTTATCGTTCATGTCAACCTATGAGCGGTAGTCCGCATTAATCGAGACGTAGTCATGAGATAGGTCACATGTCCACATTGTTTGAGTAGCTGAGCCACGGCCCAGATCAATCCTGACTGTGATCTCAGACTCTTTCATGATCCTTTGTCCATCAGCCTCTTGGTAAGTGGGATTCCTACCGCCATCTTTCGCGACCCAGACATCTCCAAGCCACATTTGTACGCGACTGACGTCAAGATCAGCAACCCCAGCGTAACCAATTGCCGCCAAGATACGCCCCAAATTAGGATCACTTGCAAAGAAAGCGGTCATCACCAAGGGCGAGTGGGCAACGGCCTTAGCTACCCTTTTGCATTCATCATCGGTCTTGCCGCCAAGCACTTCAATAGTAATAAATTTAGTAGCGCCTTCTCCATCTCGGACAATCATTTGTGCTAATTTTCTGGCTAATGCAATAAGCCCATCTTTGAGTAGTCCGTAATTAGGATCTTGTGTCGAACCGATTTGAATCCCTGACTGCCCTGTTGCCATGATGATGAATGAATCATTTGTTGAGGTATCGCCATCAATCGTGATTGCA
>TBL_comb48_EPIDRAFT_1002219_pt1 | contig 13605 bp, 9 predicted proteins | sample TroBogEpilimnion_37_FD_10681 | JGI IMG/M metagenome (IMG submission 10681)
TCCCATTTATTTTAAACGTGTGCACTCCTTGTTCAATGGCTTTATAGGCAATGGCAATCCCGTCCATACTCACTCTGTTATATGGGGGTAAATCTCTATCGCTTAAGATGTCTTCCGCCAAAACCCTACCTGCTGCAGCTTGCAAAAGCACCTTCTCATTTCCAAATTCACAAGTGGCATCTAAAACTAATTTTTCTGCTTGTACTACATCAACCATAACCTAATTTTAATTGTCATCCGCCAATCGTGGCCATCGATTCATGAACCGGTTCATTATTGTTTCTGCTTTTTTCAGCCTGCCAACCATTTTCATGCTTCTTGGCAATAGCTTGTAGTATCAATTGCTCAACCAATAAATCATCTTTTTTATCTCTAATTATGCTCCTTAAATTAATTACACCATTATCGTATAGGCATGTTTTTAAGGTCCCATTCGGCGTTATCCTGATGCGGTTGCATGTACCGCAAAATAATCGGGTATAGGCTGCAATAATACCAATCTTACCCCTATGCCCGGGTATTTCATAATTATAGGATGTGGAATATGGCGGATCCGCTATTTTATGAATGTTGGGGTAATATTCTTTTAAATAATTAAGTATACGAGTATGGTCCCATGTCAAGGAGCTATAGTGTTGCCCCGCTCCATTAAATGGCATCTCTTCAATAAAGCGTACGTCAATCCCTAAATCTTTACTAAGCTGGGTTAATGGCACTATATCCGCAATGTTCTTATTTTCCATAACTACAGCATTTATTTTTATAGCTATGCCATGTCGTTGCAACTGCTCAAGTGTCCTTAACACAGCAGCTAGTTCATCTCTTTTAGTAATATTTGTAAATCTAGCTCTGTCTAAACTATCAATGCTTAGGTTCACACTTTTTATACCTATTGCTTTCAATTCCGGCACCAAATCTGCAGTTAACACTCCATTTGTAGTAATAGTCAATTCCTGCAATCCTGCTAGCTTCGATAGGGCATGCAACAACTTCATAATGTCATTTCGCACAAAGGGCTCACCTCCGGTTATTCTTATTTTTTCAATGCCCATTTTTGTTAATATGCGGCATAGGTAATACAGCTCCTCATAACTTAATAATTCTGTTCTTTTCAACCAATCAATGCCACTTTCAGGCATACAGTAAAAACAACGCAAATTGCATTTGTCTGTTACGCCTAATCTTAAATAATTTATGCTCCTACCAAAACTATCTACCAACACTATTTATCTGTTTTATATTCAAGAATACCTCAATTGTCTTTACAAATGTAACTTTTATCAACTAATTCATTGGTATAACGCCTAGTTTTAATGCGTACCGGCTTATTCATTTACCCAAGTCCTCTAATGTATTTTTTGTTAATGCTTAGTTAGCAATATTATAATTTGTCGCTGCTTTTGTTTTAAGTTTTAATTTGCCACGCTAAACCAATATTTTAATTTGGGAGATTCCAATATATACGATTTCAATAGGCTCGAAGCAGATTATAATCGCCTCTTCGAAGAGAGTCCTATTCCTATGTTTATATATAATGCTTCCTCGCTTAAATTCATTTCTGTTAATGTAGCTGCCATATCGTATTATGGTTTTAGTCGCAGCGAATTTCTGCAAATGAGTTTATCAGATATTCGCCAAAAAGATGCCTCTGCTCCAAATTCCGAAGTAATTAAGGTCGATTATCTGAATAGTTTTTATGATAGTGGTCGCCAAAAACACATCAAAAAAAATGGCGAATCTTTTTATGTTCAAGTGTATTCCCACGCTGCAACATTTTCAGGTCGCCAGGTTAGGGTCATGCTTGCACTCGACATCAATAATAAGGTCGTTTCAGAACATAAATACATCGAACTTAATAATAAGGTTCGCGAACAAAAACGGCGCTTAGATGATATTCTTGCTTCAGTGAGCGATGTCGTGTGGTCCGCTTATGCCGATGCTTCAGGCTTTATTTATATAAACGCTGCATGCAAAAATGTATTAGGTTATGCTCAAAATGAAATTTTAAATGAACCGCTTATTTTCTTTAATGTCATTCATCCCGATGATGTGGATTTGTTCAAGGCACAATGGAATGTATTATTGCAAAAACAACGGGTAAATTTCGAGTATAGGATTATTCATAAAGATGGTACCATTCGTTACATCAATAATCATGCTGTTTTATTGCCTTCCGGCAATCATGAACCTGCAATAATAAATGGTATTGCTGCCGATATTACCGGCGTGCGCATGATCGAAGAAGCAAGCAGAGAAAATGCCAAACAAATAGAGGCAATTTTTGAAAGTATTACCGATGCCTTTTTTGCTGTAGATAATAATTGGAATTTTACTTATGCCAATAAGGCTTTCGAATTAACTACTAATGCCAAGGCTATTCAACTAAAGGGTAAAAATATTTGGCAAAGTTTTCGCGGTTTAGAACATTCCAAATTTTATAAAGAGTTAAATCTTTGCATGAAAAATAAGCAAAGTGTTCATTTCGAGGATTACATGCCTGCACTCAAAAAATGGTTTGCCATTAATGCCTATCCTTCCAAAGATGGTATCTCCGTCTATTTGCGCGATATCAGCGAGGAGAAAAAACAACAACTTAAAATTCAAACCCAAAACGAAGCTTTAAAAGAAATTTCTTGGGTGCAATCTCACAAAATGCGCGCACCTGTTGCAAGTATCCTTGCCCTGGCCGAGGTCTTTAATGTAGATAATCTTGCCGATCCCATCAATAAGGAGGTTATCGAAAATATTCGAAAATCAACGTATAATTTGGATGCTATCATTAAGGAAATCGTTCAAAAGGCCAGCATCATTAAAGATTAGATTTCACTTTAAGGCCTTATGTAAACAAGTGGTGTTGTAATATGGTTGCTCATATTACCTGCACGGTCTTTAATATATATTTCGTAATAGGTAGTATCTCCAAAGTTTTTATGTATCGAGTCCCCTCTTGGCGCTATATTAGCCGCCAACATCTTAAATACTCCGGTTCCCGATATGCCTAAACTCGCATCCTCAATACCGGGGTCTATACTCGGAAAAAAATAACCCTGATATCCACTGTCAAATCGCTTGTCATTAAAATAAATATCATAATCTTTTCCATTAGGGTCCTTATTCCCTAAATCCGCATCGCCATCCTTAAAGTCAAAGTAAATAAATAAGGTATCTGCCGATGACCCCGCTTTTATACTGTCCGGAAGCATCTCTAAAAAGCTTATTTGCGGTATCTTTGATAAATTGTTCTTCTTTTTGCAGGAAACTGCAAAAAGCAAAATCAAAATTATTAAAGGTATTGCATACTTCATCCTACCAAAGTTAATGAAAATGGATCATAATATTAAGTTAATTACTGATGCCGATTTCATTAAAATTGACAACTTCAATTTTAATGAAATCGCTCTTTCCGTTTTCCGTTTTCAGTATTTAAATAATAGGGTTTACAACGCTTTTTGTAATGTGCTAAATAAAAATCCACAAAATGTAAATAGTATCGAAAAAATTCCATTTATGCCGGTGGCCCTATTTAAGTCGAATAAGGTCATTACAGGTAATTTTAAATTACCCGATCTTTATTTCGAAAGTAGTTCCACAACTTCCGATGTCCCTGCAACTCATTATGTCCATAACGCTGCTTTATATGATGCCTCCTTACTTTCAGGTTTTATAAATGCCTATGGCTCCCCTTCTCAATATGCTATTCTTGCGTTGTTGCCTTCATATCTGCAACGCAATCATGCATCGCTTGTTTATATGGCTAATGTTTTAATGAAAGAAAGTAACCACCCCGAAAATGGTTTTTTCTTACATCACACCACTCACCTAAAAAATATATTGTTACAATTAGAAGCACAAGGTAAATCAACGCTTTTATTAGGGGTAACTTTTGCATTGCTCGATTTTGCCGAAGAATTTCCCATGCCTTTAAGCCACACAATTGTTATGGAAACGGGTGGTATGAAGGGCCGCAAAAAGGAACTGACAAGAAATGAGGTGCATGATATTCTTAAATCAGCTTGGGGCTTAACTCAAATTCATTCCGAATATGGTATGACCGAAATGCTCTCTCAAGCTTATTCACATAATGCCGGACTGTTTAACTGCAGCAACACCATGAAGGTCCTATGCCGCGATGTAAATGACCCATTCGAAATCTCTCTGAGTGGCAAGGGTTGTTTAAATATCATCGATCTGGCCAACCTTTACAGTTGTTCCTTTTTGGCCACCGATGATATAGGCGAGATTCACGAAAATGGCTCTTTTCAAGTTAATGGTCGTATGGATAATAGCGCCCTCNGAGGTTGTAGTTTAATGGCTATTTAACACATACATCATCCAAATTATAAATTTTTCAATTTCCCTAAACTTATTACTTTTACACCCCATTAATGCCCGGGTGGCGAAATTGGTAGACGCACTGTGTTCAGGTCGCAGCGTTCGCAAGGATGTACCGGTTCGAATCCGGTCTCGGGCACAGCACTCACTTTCAGGCGACTTTTTTCCAAGTCGCCTGTTTTATTTTCCTCCAAAACCCTTGTCAGTAAAGGAATACAGCCAAAGATGCTATGCGTTCTAAAAGTTCGAACTGCCCCCTTTTTTACTTAANGTATTAAACCAAAATTTTATACTTTTTCATTGTCTAAGTTAATTCACCAACAAAAAAGAGGCGTCTAAAAAAGGCGCCTCTTTTTATCTTATATAGCTATAGTCTTATAGCACTCCCGTGTCGTATGCTCTTTCTCCATGTAGCGATTCATCTAATCCTTTATCCTCCAACTCCACATCAACTTTTACTTTGGCTACAAAGTTTATTAATGCCAACATACCATAAGTAAATACATATGCATATACACACGCGCCTACCACTGCAATTACTTGGTGAAAAAAGAAGGTGGTTTCACCCGTAATTATACCGTTTGCACCATTAGGGTTAATGCTTTTAGCAGCAAATACGCCCAGCAATATAGTGCCTAAACAACCGCCTATACCATGTACACCCCAAACATCTAAGGCATCATCCCATCCCATTTTGTTTTTAAGCGATACCGCCCAATAACATACAGCTCCCGAAGCAACACCAATCATAACTGCCGATGGTAGAGAAACAAACCCTGCTGCAGGGGTTATAGTAGCTAAGCCGGCCACCGCTCCTGTTAGCAATCCAACAAATTTGGGCTTTTTTGCAAAGCTCCATTCAATAAGCAACCATGTAATCGCAGCAAATGATGCTGCAACATCTGTATTAACAAAAGCTAATCCGGTAACTGCATCTACATCCAATTCGCTTCCGGCATTAAATCCATACCAACCAAACCATAATAGTCCGGTGCCTATAGCTATTAGCGGAATACTGTTGGGTGGCGATTCTGTATCTCTACGTTTACCCACATATATTACCGATGCTAATGCTGCAAAACCTGCCGTCGCGTGAACCACAATCCCTCCCGCAAAATCACGAACACCCCACTGGGCTAATAATCCACCGCCCCATACCATATGGGCAAACGGATAATACACCAATAGTTGCCACAATACTAAAAATACTAAGTACGATTTAAAACTTACTCTGTTTATAAATGCTCCCGTTATTAATGCAGGCGTTATAATCGCAAACATCATTTGGTAAGCCATAAATACAAATTCAGGTAATTTATGGTTACCTGGGAATGGAGTGTTTAAATCTACTCCATGCATAAATGCCTTATCTAGATTGCCTATAATACCACCCATGGCATCACCACTAAAACATAGCGAGTAACCACAAATAAACCACATAATTGTAGTAATACCCATGGATACAAAACTCTGTATCATAATCCCCAAAATATTTCTTTTGCCGGCTAAGCCTCCGTAAAAAAAGGCTAATCCCGGTGTCATTAACATAACTAGGCTAGTTGCCAATAGCATAAAGCCTGTAGTGCCCGTATCAAACATAATTATTCCTCCTTTGTTTTTAGTTAAAAAATATCATTAAAACCATACTCCCGCAGTTATCATTAACTCTGTGCGAATATTGGTGTATTTACCATCTGTATAAAATATTTTTTGGTCCTTATCCATTAGCAAAGCTCTTCCTTCAAGTCTAATAAACGAATTCTCTGTTGTCTTATATTCTGCACCTAATGTATATCCGCTTAGCTTTAAGCCCGTAAGTTTATTGCTTTCATCTGTTATTATTCCGGTTAAAAAACCATCGCCATCATTGTATAGCTCAAATCGGCCATAAACGCCTAATTTAGGCTTTAGTTCATATCTTAAGGTTGCAATCAAACTATATATAAATGCTGTCTGCTTAGGGTCGCTTAAAGCCGTGTTTTTCTGCGATATTAAATCTGCACCCAACAAGGCTTTCAATTTCGAATTAAATTGATAGTTAAATACCAAATTATTTAAAAACCTGAAATGAGATGTTTTTACCGAATCAGGGCTGTTATCACTCAGTAAATTAAAGTAGCTAATATTGGCCTTGCTATTTATGTTGTAACTCGCAGATATACCTATCGCCTTAGCCTTATTTATACTAATAAATGTATTATAGCCATTTAGTAAATGCAATACCAATTGTAGCTTATCACTGTAATTATAAGTGGCCTTAACTCCTGCTTGCCACCATGGTTCGTAATAGGTTATAACCGACATCGAACTTGTTATATTGTCCTTCGGCAAAAGTCCTTCTGTGCCTATATGTGTTTTAAATAATCCTGCATCTATCCATAATTTATTCGTTAACTTAAAACCAATATTAGCTTCCTGCAATAAATTAAATTGTGGCGACCATGCGCTGCTGGGTAAGTCCCCGTAATGCATAGTCCCTGTTGCCCTTAACCTTCCCGAATTATAATGAACCGATAACTGAAATATGTTAAGCCCAAAACTATTATCCTTGGCACTTATGTCCGGAAATTTAGAATAGTTGTTTGTACCTACAGAATCCGAATATCTTGCATAATAAACATCCACATAGCCACTAAGTGTAAATGTTGATGAGTCCTTTGTTTGGCCAATTGCAGAACCATTAAAGATTACACTACTTAAAAATAAATAGGCGACTTTAATTAGGATGTTTTTCATAACATATACCAAAAGCTATTTTAGGACCTCTAACAAACTTATATAAATTATTTATTAAAGTCAAGTTGATTGCCTTTTAATCATATTAACTTTTGTAGCTTATTTTCGCTTATTATGTTAAATGCCCATTTTTTTATTCATTTAAATAATCTTTTACTTTTGGGCCAATAACAGTACTAATTTATTAGCTATTGGCATTTTTTAATTTTAAACTTTAGTTTTATACCATAGTCAAAAAATACCTAATTCTCTTTTTTATGCCGAAACTGCGCTTATTCGTATTGTTGTTACTTGCTTGTCAAATTTGCTTTCCTGCTTTGGTTGATGCTAAACCGCATAAACATCATAAAAGTGTAGTTCATCATAAGCATCATCATACAAAGCATGCGCATGCCACACATACCGTACATACTGCTAAGGCATTAAAAACGCCTTCAGTTAGTTTGCCTCTAGCTGCTCCGGCACCTGCTAATTAATTTTTTATAACTTTGCTTTATACTTGCCGGTATGGTGCAATAATTACACCATGCTTTATTTGTTGCTAACTTCTGCTAAATAACACAAATAGGGTACTTACCATGTCTTTTTGGTATTCTTAAAATCGTTTAATGGTAGGGTAATTAAACTGCTATTGAATTACTTTATCGTTTTTACTTTCAATCACGTCCTTTTCACTTTCGCCATGCTTTGCTTTTTTCTTGCTTATCGGCACATATAATCCGGTGTAAAAATTCAACCCTTTTTGGTTGTTATTCATCAAAATAAGCATATCGTCAAGTCCTATGTAAAAACCGCCTAAGCGTATAGCCATCCCTAATTTTGTGCCGCCGGTAAGCGTGCTCATCGTAAATGGCATGGCAAGGCTTACTACTTTATAATCTAATCTGGGTGTTAGGGTAGTTTGGTTGTAAAAGGAATTGCCATAATTGCTCCTGTTGGCCATATTGGTCATATACGTTACATTCAAATAAAAGGGCTTCCAAACTTTATAATCAACGCTGCCTATAAACATAGTCGGCATATATACTTTGGTCGTGCCTACTGTAGTATCTACTTTAAATCCTCTGCTTTCTGCATATTGTCTCACACTACCATAATTCATAAAATTTTTAAGTGCATCATTGCCGGTTATATTTCCATTTCCGGTAATGCTAACATTATAGGTATTGTTATAATTAATAGATCCAATATCCATAATCGATAGGGCTACTTTAAGTTTATATTTATTCCTTCCGGGGTCCAATTCCTTAGTTTTTACATCAGTATAATCATCTATTCTCGGACGGTATTCATATACTATACCTATATTAGCTCCCCAGCCATTTCCATAACTAAAATTGGTTAAGCTACTGGCAAAGTTCTTGCTTAAATTACTGAAATCACTTGTGCTATCAGCAATATTTGATGAAAATTGTATGTCGGTATTGTTCATGTTTAACGAGTCTTTAGCTCCGGTAAAATGAACATCCATATTATTCCCCTTAATGCTGTTGTACCTATAGCCGGCTAAATATTTAACGGTAATACCTGCTTTTAGCATGTGCTCGTCTTTTTCATATAATATCCTTCCATAAGTAAAATTAAATTCCCTCCAACTGTTTATAGTCCAATTAAAATTTTTAGAGGTAATATCATAATTGGTCCTATTGGCAATACTATCATCCAGTATGGTCCTGAAAAATGATTGATCAAAATTCTCAATCTGATTCATCGTCCTGAATTTCATAGAAAAGGAAATACTGTTTTTATGGTTTATGTTCACCATAAAACCGGGTAATCGCAACTCTACATAGGGCAATATAAGGCTCACTTGCTTATCGCCCGAAAAATTCAAAATATCTTTTATTTTCCCACCGTTATTTATAAAATCCGATATCTTATCGGTATTAATTCCGGCAAGGTTATTATCCACTCCTAGGTTTAAACCAAACATGTCCAACTCAAATTTTATTCTATTATCTACCACATTCGCAGGGTTTAAATCTACTCCAAGCATCCCACTCCAATTGCCCGTGGCAACTCCCATATATTTTTGTGCTTGGCTCATTGTAGCCATGCAAATGCTTATGGCAACTAAAAATAATTTTTGTTTCATACGCTTAAATTTGGAATAATAATTTAAAGTCTAATTTTTTAAAAATTGGTCCTTACTCATCCATTTGGGTGGGTATAACTAATTCTAGTGCCAAATTACACTAAAAAAGGGTTAAACAACAAGCGTTATTTAACCCTTTTTTAGTACTGCTTATAAATCATTAGCCCTTAGGGTCTAACGCTTTTTTAATTCTATCTGCCACATCTTGCAAATGGTATTTACTCATTTTGTCGCTTGTAGCAGGTAAACTTGCATTTATTTGGTTTTTAAGCTCCACCAATTGTGCTCTGGCAATAGATACTACATCGTTATTTTTACTTACGCCTATGCTTAACATTGGGTTGCCACCACTCGTATTAGCACCGGGGTTCAATAGGCTTATTAATGCCTCAGCATAGGTTTTCTGTAAGTTCCTTCGGTATGGGTCTATCGCTTTGTGTGTGCTCAGCTCGCTCCAAATACCTTTCTTTACATCATCCAACATTTGGTCTGCAGCATAGGTATTGCTATTGCCAAATCTACTGCTGCTTTGTACCATCCGGCTCAACCTGCTGGCCGATAATAAACTGTTTATCACATTGCTTTGGGTATTGCATACTATTTCCGCACTAATAGGATTGCTAATTTTATTTAAAATTTTAGTATCCAAAATCCACTCCGGTGTCTCAAATAAATTTTTATTTAAAAAGCTAATGGCTTCTTGTTGTATCGCCTTGGGGGTGGGCTCATATACATCACCACTTTGCTCTACGCTTTTGGGGGTCTCGTATACACCTCCTACATTTTTAAGCACATGAAACATATAACGATTAAACTGCCCGGTTAAGGCGGTGTACATATCGCTCAAATTATCGTATTTGTCAGCTTCTTCTTTTGTCCACTCCGGTAATTGCGCAATTATGCGCTTTAAATTTTTAATTCCATATTCACTGGCTTTCATGTTATTATCTCCCAAATCTTCTGTTTGCGATCTTGGGTCCCATGGGTTAGTTTCTGTGCCAAACCATAATCTCGGATTGGCTTTTAGGCTATCCAATATCCATTTGTTTACTATTTTTTCATCTGCTTTTACATCATTGCTAAAGGTTAACCTATAACCCCACTGTATGGCCCATCTGTCATATTCGCCAATTCTTGGAAATAAACCTGCTTCGCTAATATTATCTTCGGGTTGTGCTACATAGTTAAAACGGGCATAGTCCATAATACTTGCGGTGTGGCCGTGCGCTTCCACCCATGCCTTGTTGCGCAATAGTTCCACCGGCGTCCTACTGCTACTGCCCATATTATGCCTCAATCCCAAGGTATGCCCCACCTCGTGCGATGATACAAAACGTATCAATTGCCCCATCAACTCATCATCAAATTCCATTTTACGTGCCTTACTGTCAACTGCCGATGTTTGTATCATATACCAATCATGCACCAGTTTCATTACATTATGGTACCATCCTATATGGCTTTCTATAATCTCACCACTGCGTGGGTCATGTACATTAGGCCCATATGCATTTGCAATGTCCGATGGTAGGTAACGTAATACAGAGTAGCGCGCATCTTCCAAGCTCATTGTGCTGTCCTTTTCATCCCACTCCTTAGCCATAATGGCATTTTTAAATCCGGCTTGCTCAAAGGCTTTCTGCCAATCGTTGATGCCTTGTATCAAATAAGGCCTCCATTTTTTAGGTGTTGCAGGGTCTATATAATATACTATGGGCTTAGCCGGTTCTACCAATTCGCCACGTTTGTATTTTTCTAGGTCTTCGGGTTTTGGCTCCAGCCTCCAATGCACAATAAATATTTGTGGGTCTGCTCTTTGTTGGTTATCTGCAAAAACGGTAAAATCATCAGCAAAATAGCCCACTCTTGGGTCAAATAACCTCCGCTGCATCGGTACTTTAGGCAACAACACAAAGGAGTTGTTCATCTCAAAGGTCACAGCACCTGCGTAATAAGCTGCAAGTAATGTCTGCGAAGGTATGCCTCCGGGACTGCTTGGCATAAACGATGGGGTAGAGGAAAAGGTTCTTACCACGCGCACTTCTGTGTTAATAGGAAAGGAACGTATACTGCTTATATAACTTCTGTCGCCTAACTGACTACCTAAATTAAATCGCTTTTTTGTACTTGGTCCTAGGCTTACAGGGGTATTGTCACCCTTAAAAAATTCACTTACATCTATTACCGTGCCGGAGCTGTCTTTACTTAAAGCCTTTATCTCAAATGCCGCAGCTATTGGGTTAAGGTTCGAATTGGTTACTGCTTTGTAAATGGCATTCGTACTATCTGCCATACTAATAGTCGTCACCACTCGCAAAAACATGTTTTTATTAGGTCCTTTCTCCCATATTATGGTTTGGCGGTTTTCCATCTCACCGGCATATATATTACCACCGCCTGCTGTTTTGCTATAGCGAGTGGTCATCATAATTTCACGGTTCAATAGCGAGTCCGGTATCTCAAAATAATATTTATCCTCTACTTTATGCACGGTAAATAGCCCCTTGCTCGTAACTGCCTTTGCAGTAATTACTTTATCAAAGGGTTTTATGCTTCCTTTGGCTGTAGCTGTATCGGTCTTAGGTAGGGCTAGGGCAGGGGCGTCATTTTTATGTTTCTTTTTAGCATGTACTCCCACGCTAAAGGTGCCCATTAACAAAAATAGCAGTAGCTTTTTCATTTTAAGTATTTAAGGGATTTAACTGTTTTATATATTGCAAAGTACATATTAAGCACCAACTTTATAACGCTTCTTAACTTTAATAGGGTCAAAACATTGGTTAAGTATAAGTTATTTTAAAAATATTTTCATTTTAAATGCTAGTTTTCATATAAAAAAGTTTTAACTTTAAGCGACTTTATATGTAACTGTACCCATGAGATTGATTTTATTAACCCTCGGACTTGCTCTTGCCGCAGGTATTATTGTATCCCGTACTTTAGGGAAGGATACTAAATACACTGTAAAATTAGTGCCGGCTATTATACTACTATTATTAGCTATGGGCCTTTGTGTTGGCTCTCTTATGGTTAATGTCAGCCCCGACCATATCGCTGTCGTTATGCAAAATGGTAAGGTAGATGGAGAAATTCTTAACAGCGGCTGGAATCTAGTAAGTCCGCGTGCCACGCTTACCGAATATGATATTCGCTCCCAAAACGATACTATTTATAAAGGGGTAATGAACGAGAATGTTGTGCCTAACGATACGCTTGAAACTACCACTGCCGAAGGCAAAGTTGTTAAGCTGGGCATCAATCTCAACTATGCTATTAATCCTGCAAATGCTGTTACGCTTTACAAAGAATCAGGACACGATTTTAAACAAAGAATTGTTCAACCTCTTGCACATAACTTATTACGCCGTAATGCTATTGCTTTTGGTATAAACGAAATTAAAGGTAGCAGCTGGACTACCTTCGAAGCTAAGTTAAGCGACGACTTTAAGCGCGAATTTAATAAGCATGGGCTCGATGTAAGTAATGTTATGGTCCGCTTATTAGAGGCTAATACTACCGCCAATTCATTGGCAGAACAAGCCAACGAACATCCTATGAAGGTCGATAATATGCCTTTGCAAGAAAAACCTAAACCGGTAGCTATTCACAAAGTTGAACCTAAGCCTCAAGCAATGGCTGCTCAACCGCTTAGTCATAAACATAAAGCTAAACCGCAACCTGCAGCTAAAGAGGCTTCACCGGTTGCTTCCGCATTGCCATTGGCAGCTAGAGTAAAACCTACACCCATAACTTCTGGGTTTAATAAGGTTAACCTTGCTCCCCAAAAGCCACTACATTTCAAAAAAGCAATATCCGCCCAATTAGTAAATGCCAATAACAACTCAGGTGCGGCTATAGATACTACTTATAAGGAAATGAAAGCTGTAATGCCCGCGGTTAAAAGGCAAGACACAGTTTTTCAAACTACTGTAAGCAATAAATACGCTGCCGTAAAAGATTCAATGGCTAAAGCTATTGCTAATCCTGTAGCTACTATTGGCGATACGGTTGTGCCCTTAGTTCCCTCAGATGTTGCTAATACACTAGCAGCTCCTGCTAATAAATCTGCTTCAGTTGCTGCAGTTCAGCCTGCCGATATGCCTTTGCCCGCTCCCGCACCGCTGGATTCTGCCTCCTACGAAGGCCTTAAAGATTTTGTGCGCATGCACCCCGGCGATTCTAAGCGCATCGAAGCTTTACAATCGGTTTCACAAAATAATTACTATACCACTAATCAAGTTCTGGGTGTAAATCGCTTATTAAGTAAACCCGAATATAAATTAGAGTTTGCAAAAATGGCCTATCTGCACACTACCGATAGAAAAAACTACGGATTGGTGGCCGCCGCCTTAGATAAAAAATCACGCAAGCAACTGGTAAAGTATATCGTAAAAACCATGAAGGATAAACCGGTTCAAGCTGCACCTGCTACCAATACAGAT
>TBL_comb48_EPIDRAFT_1002221_pt1 | contig 13602 bp, 15 predicted proteins | sample TroBogEpilimnion_37_FD_10681 | JGI IMG/M metagenome (IMG submission 10681)
CAGGTCCTTCTTGGTCAGACCGCCTGCGGTGTGGGTCGCATTGCCGTGGTAGACTTGGGCGCGGGAGCCAACACTCATTTATCTTTTGTTTTTATTTTTTTTGGGAGACTTGAGGTGGGCTGGGAGCTTGTTATACATGGCTGCGAGAGCAATTTGATTCAAAATTGCACCGAGACGTTTCTTGGAGAGACGACGGGAGTTGGTCGCCGACTTGGCGATGGACAAGGACCGAGCGCGGTTGGGTGTGGAAGGCATCCTCTGTATTACACTGCGAAAATACGCCGGAGCATTTGAACAGTCATCTTAGTCTTTTTGGGTACGTTGGGCACCTGGTTCAAGATGCGGGGGTCGTTGAGCACCTCGGCGCACACCTTGGCCTTATCACCTTGGAGCTGCATGATACTCTGCTCGACGGAGTGAAAGTCGTCGGAACCCGTGTATATCAACCTCCGCACGACCACCTTGCGCGTCTGACCCGTACGGTGCGCGCGGCCGATGGCCTGTAGTTCTGTCGCCGGGTTCCACGTCGGCGCGGTGATGTACACGCGCGTCGCCTCCTGGAGGTTGAGGCCGACGCCACCCGCCTTGACCTGGATCAGGAATACGGCGCCCTCGGCTGCCTTTTTGAACCCCGCGATGCGCTCCTCGCGCACGTCCTTGGTCACGGACCCGTCTATTCTGAAGACCGGGATGGACTTGGCCGTGAGCAGCTCCTGGATACGGTCCATCTCACCCATCCACTGGGTAAATACCAGCGCCTTTTCCTTTGGATGCGACTCTATCATCTCCACGAGCGTCTCCATCTTGCGCGACCGGCCCGTCCACGGCTCGGGGTCCGCGCCGTTTTTGACGGCTATGCCGTCCAAGTACATCTGGGGCCACGCCATCACTTGGCGCACACGCAAGAGGCACTCGAGCAACTCCATCTGGTGCATTGCCACATTTCCCGACTTGAATATCGACTTGACAATCTCATGGCCGTGGTCAAACACGTCACGATACAACTCGGCTTCCTCAGGGTACATTTCCAGCTCGACATTCATGAAGTCGCACGGGGGCAACTCGAGGCGCGTGGAGTACTTTGCCACGTCAGCCTTGGTCCGCCGAATCACGTACGTCTCTCGGACCTTGTCAGTGTACCCCTGGACAATGTCCTTGTGGATCCCCACAAAACCGCACAAGGTCACAAAGTCGCGCATCGAGTTGAAGACGGGCGTCCCCGTCACGACCCAGCGAATCGGGGCGCGCAGGGCGGAACATGCGATGGTGGTTTTGCTCTTGCGGTTGCGGATCTCGTGACCCTCATCCAGGATGACGCGGTCCCAGTTGACGTGTACCAAGGGGCACAGAGACCCACCCTTGCGTTCCGGAAGCACCGAGTACGGCGCGACCATCACGTTGGGCAAGGTCTGTGGCAAAGCGCGCTTGGGCCCGTCAAACGTACCGACACTCAGACTCGGCGCAAACCGCTTCAGCTCGTCGCACCACTGGCCCACGATGGACTTGGGCACGACCACGAGCGTGCGCGGCTTTGGGTTGACGAGTATAGTGGCAATGAGCTGGACCGTCTTGCCCAGACCCATCTCGTCGCACAAAAACCCACCTGGAAGGGAACTCGCAAGTTCCCGTTGGACAAGCCACTTGACCCCCTCGTGCTGATACGGGGCGATAAGACGCGTCTTCAAGAGGGATGCCATGTTTGGTACTCACCGGGCCTTAGTAGGGGTCTTGGCGGGGACAGGGCAGGTTTTCTCGATGAGCGCCTCCTTGGCGCGAACTGCCTTTTTCGAATAGACAGAGTACTCGCGTTGCTTTTTGGACGACTGGCGTTTCTGCTCCCTCTTGGGTGCGTCCATATGTGTGACTTGTCAGTACCCGCGACAAACATTTGGCACGGACAGGACACGTTTTTTACGTGTCCCGGGTCGAGCCGTAGGCTCTCCTCACGAATTTTTTCCCCGTAGTCTAGTAGGTATGGCATCAAGGTTTGGTGCTCTTATGAAGTACTCAAAGGCGGGTACAGTACCCGTCTCTGAAGTACCTAGCCTTGCCAACAGCGAGGCCCGAGTTGCCAAGGTACTGAACGATAAAATCAAGAAATACGCCTCAAAAAACTTTTTGGGGAATGCAGAGTTGGTCAATGCACGAGCTGTTTTGGCCAACTATAATAGTCGAACACGCCGACCTCGTTTTCTCAATTCTCCAAATGTCAAAAAGTTGCGCAAGCTCGTCGGGGAAACGAACGTGACTGCAGGTCTGTTTGAACAAAAGAAGCCGGGACCTGCTCCAAAACTCCGAAAGGTCAAGACGAACTTCCCACCAAACATTCCCGCGCTCGTCGCTCAAAACGTGGTGAACATAATTCAAAAGATAAACTTGACGACTGCACAGGCAAAGAAGGCCCTGACGAACGTCCCACCACCCGTTCAGGCTGCGGCCCTCGTCAAGGCGAAGAACGTGAAACCGGCAGCCCTCAAGGCGTTCAACTCGAACGCCCTTGCACTCGCCATCGTTCAGATGGTAAAGGTGCCTCCGGTGGTCGCCGCCGAGGCTCTGCGTCGGCCCAAGGTGGCACCTGTCGCGGCCGCCACGCTTCCGGCACCCGACCTTGCGAATATCATCATCGCGGCTATTCGGAACCGTACACCCGTCCCACCTGCGGCGCGGCAAGCGGTCGCGCAACGCCCCGAGGTTCGAGCCGAACTCGCAAGTCAAGCGGAAAATGTAGGAGGTCGAACGTCCGAAAAGGTCATGCAGCTCATAGGCAATGCGCTCAAAAAGCCCTCGGTACCCGGACCTTCCTTCAAGTTTCCTTCGTTCAAGGCACCTTCGTTCAAGGCACCTTCGTTCAAGGCACCTTCGTTCAAGGCACCTTCGTTCAAGGCACCTTCGTTCAAGGCACCTTCGTTCAAGGCACCTTCGTTCAAGGTGCCCAAGTGGCCCTGGACCGGTCGTCAAAGGCCGTACGTTGTGTATATATGGAACGGGGGTATATGGGTTCCGGTCCCTCCCTCGGACCCGATTCCCCAAAACACGCAGACACCACCTCTCAACGCCCCTGCACCGCCTCAAGGGACCGTCCCCGTCCAAGGACCGAACGGGACCGTCATAGGTATTCCCGTGGAACAGGTACCGGCCGCGGCTACGAAGCAAGCGGGGACCCAGACGCAGGCGCCGAGGACCCGAAACGTCACCACGACGGTCACCGGAGGAGCCGCTGGTGCGGGTGGAACCGGAGGAGGCGCGACCGTGACATTCAACCCGACCATCACTATAGGTCTCAATAAGCTTCCTCAGTTAGCCCAACAGGCCCGCACAAACCCTGAAAAGGCCCAGGAGCTTCAGAAGGTCGTGAACAATTTGAAGCGGAATTTACCCCCCGCGTCCGAGACGCGCAAGGCGGTCGAGACGCTGTTCAAGGAACCAAACAAGGTCCCAACAGCCTCGGTCGTGAAGCAGGCCCTGAAAAAGTCGTACAAGAATATGAATTTCAATGAACTTTTGGCGGCCCGTAAGCTCGGAAAGAACAAACCGGAAATAAACAAACACTTGCGTGAGGAGGTCCGGACCCAGATCCGGCGCATAGGTCGTTTGTCCTCCTCTGAGCGTGCATGGCAATATAGCGCACTATACAAGGCTCTTCCAGAGGGCTTTGCTGGTCGGGACGAGGTGGAGCGCGCCATTCGCCAAGAGCTTCGGAACTTTTCACGAAGCCGAGACCCGGTCGAGGCCCGGCGTCGTCTCAACAATTGGCGTCGTAATTTCGGTTCAAGTCTTCCAGGACGGCTCAGGAACGAGTACAACATCCAGTCTCGCCGGGCTTTGCAGAACGAGCGCAACTATGCACGCCGGTACCCGAACAAGTACGAGAAGTCCTTGTACCCTCCTTTGCGGGCCAACCAGCCCTTGAGACAACAGCCTCTGCGACAGACGAACGGTGGTGGCGCGGCTCCTCGCGTCCCCATGAAACAGGAGGGTCTCTTGCGGCAAGGTGGTGGGAACTTTGGAGGCGCCGCCCCCGTGCCTTCTCAGCCGCTCCCGCCGAACCAGGTCCAGGCCATCAACAAGGTGGGTGGTGCGAACGCGGCCCTCGCGACCGTCGCGGCCGTGCCCGGTGGTGCACCCCAGGTGGCCCTCGCAGCCCAGGCACTCAACGAGACCAATGGAAACCGCCAAAAGGCCATGGAGATCAAGGGTGTCGAGCCAGCCGCCTTGAACGCCGTAAACAAGCTTGGAGGACCCAAAAACACAGGGTACATTCTCGAGGGTCTTAACACACTTTCACGCAAGACGCCAAAGAGACGCTCGAGTCGGGTCGCCAAGCGCGTCCCGACAAACATTCGCATCACCGAGCTCAACAGGGTCATAAATGCAGTGAAAAAGCGCAAGCTCATATCACTTGTGGCCCATAACGTGACCAAGACAAATATACACGCGAACGAAAATAGGAAAAAGAAGTATTACAAAAAGGTTCTGAAATCCAATATTCTGCGCCGACCTTTGGCCGCCAAGGTTCGCCAGGCGGCCAAAAAAAAGGGTGCTGTCAAGGCCAAGGCTTGAGCACCCTAGGCTCTTCCAAGACACAATGGACCAAACAGCCAAGTACGTCAAGAGTTTGATAAAGACTCGGCGGTCGTTTGCCGCCGACCCCAAGCGTCCGGAACCATCATGGGTCAGAATCACGACCATCACGATGGGTTCGAAATTCAACATTGAAATTGACATTGCCAAGTTCTATCACAACTTCAGGGCTCTCGGGGGTGTTCGGATACGGCCCGCGGGAGGTCGTGGAGAGGGATACGAGTGGACTCTGAGTGATGCCGCCTTTTACAACCAGGTGACCATCGGGTACCGGGACAAGTACTCGGGCAAGAGCATCAAGCTGTTCCCCAACGGGTCGGTCCACGTCGCTGGTGCATCCAGCCTGTTTGACTGCAAGCGAATTCTCAAACAAATTGCGTTCGTGCTCAAGACGGTCCTCGAGCTCCCGGAGACCCCAGAGATACCTGAACCTTCCGTGTGGATGATCAATACCAACTTTTCCATGAACGCGTCAGTGAACCTGAACAAGCTCATTCAGAAGCTCCGGCCGCTCCAGTCGCACTTCAAGGTGGTCTTTGAGCCCTCGAGGTACAGCGCCGTGCTCGTCAAGTTTGTTCCAGGCCCAGGGATGAAGCAGGTCTCAGCAAGTATATTCAAGACGGGAAAGGTGATTGTCACAGGAGCCCAGCGGCTCGAGGAGATTGCCGAGGCGTACTTTATCATCAACGACCTCATCGACCCGAGTATGATGGTTGACAGGGTCAAAACCCCAGAGACTTTCGACAACTTTTTGGGGTGGTCATTCAGCCAATGGGGTGCGCACCTAGAAAAAATATCAAACTAAAGTAAATGTCTCAGCGCATGGGCATGGCTGACGGTCGGTGCATCACCTCCTTCGATTCGAACCGGGTCATGACCGACACCCTTATGCAGTCGGCGAGCATCAACGTGTACGACAACTACAAGTTCCGCCAGATGGCACAGGAGAAGGGTCCGGACGCCTTCAGCCTCCCGCTGCGCAACGCCGCGTGCCGCACGGGCCAGGCCCAGATCCTCGTTGAAAATGAATAGATAAACACTTAGAGTGCAATAAATACTATGGGGCGTGGAGCCCGTATTGTCATCGATGGCAATATCGGTTCAGGCAAAACGACGCAACTCGATTTGCTTGAAAAGAAAGGATGGCTTGTCCGTCGTGAACCTATAGAAAAATGGCCCCTCGAGGATTTCTACAAGGACCCAAAACGTTGGGCCTTCTATTTTCATATGGTAATTCTGCAGACTCTTCGACCCATCAAGTCGAGTCAGACGGTCGTCTATGAGCGCTCGCTCATGAGTTCCCGATGGGTCTTTTGGCCGATCCTCGTCCGTCAGGGTCAGGTGACATCCGGGGAGGACGCCGTGTATCAAACATTTTACGATCAGTTTTCTTGGTTCCCGGACGTCTACATATTTCTGGCCAAAAATCCAGAGCTTGCATGGGAACACATCCAGACCCGAGGTCAAGCAGGGGACTCGGGCGTGACACTCGAATATCTCAAAGAGCTCCAGACAGAGTACGAAAAGCTCATCAAAGCGGTGCCGTCCAGAGTCCACGTCATAAACGCTAACAAGTCTGTTGAGGAAATTCACCAAGAAATTTGTGGGATTCTTGTAGAAAATGAACTGTTCATCAGTGACTCAAAACGGGACCAAGTGCAAAAAGAAGGCGATAGAGGACGGGAAGTGCCGTGCACACCTTTCCAACACATGTGCTGTGTGTCTTGAGTTGACGAAACGCAACGACAAGAAACTCCGTTGTGGACACATTTTCCATCCCAGGTGCATCATGACCCATTTCGAGAATAGTATCGAGTGCCCCCTGTGTCGCATGGAACAGGACGACGACCCCATCGTCGTGTTCCGTAAGCACGTCGAAGATAACCTTCGAGAAAAATACAAGGACGCCATCAGGTCTCTTGAGGCTGAGGTGGCCCGGGCTCGACGGAGATAATTTCTTTACAAATACTAATATGGCTAACCAGCCCGGCGCTGCCGCCCCCAACGCATCTTCAGGGGGTTCGGGGATGACGATAGCCATAGTCGTTGTTGTCTTGATAGTACTTGTTGGTGTGGGGTACTGGTACTATACGAAGAGTTCTGCGGGATCAGATGGGTCCACGAACACTTTGCCCTCGATCCCGCCCCCGCCGCCTCCGCCGGTCGGGGCGACGCCTTCCATGGCCCCGGGGACGTCGAGCACTCCTCCCCCGCCCCCTCCTTTGCTTACGACCCTCTATTCCTCCGGTCAGAAGATACAGGACTCTGAGCTCGAGGTGGGTCTCGCGACCGTCCCCTTCTTTGCAGCCCCTTTCGGGTACACGCTCGGTCAACCACCGGCATACTCGATGTCTATGGACATTATGATCGCCCAACAGGGTGACCGGTGGCGCAATATCTTCGAGCACGGACCCCAGGACGGTGCTGATTTCCCGCCTGGCCAGACGTTCCGGCGCCCGGCTGTTTTCGTGACTGGTTCAGATAACCCACCTGCGAACCGCATCATGGTCGTTCACTCGAACATGTCAAACGAAAACTCGTCCGTGACGACCGTGAACACGGCCCCGATGGGCAAGTACTTTACACTGACGTGGGTCGTGTACAATGGCACGATGACTGTCTATTGGAACGGCGTGGCTGACGCGGCCGGAGCCGTCTCCACGAGCTTCAACTGGCCCCCGGTCGATCAGCCCTGGACTTGGCTCCAGAGCAGTTACCTCGGCAACATCGCCGGGTCTATTAAGGTCAAGAATGTGTACTTCTGGAACCGGGCCCTGGCTCAGAGCGACCTCCAGAACATCGCGGCCCAGTACGCGGGGAGCTCGACAAGCACGTCGCACTACCTCCCAGAACCGTACACCAAGAATTAAAAAACTTATTAAATAGTAATAATGGCCGAACCAGTGGCCACCGGCGTGGCGCCATCGTCCAACACGCCGTTGATTATTGGTGCTGTAGTGTTCCTCGTCATACTCGTCGCTGCATACTTTTTCATGACCAAGGGGTCCGGAGGCGGTGACGCCAGTGCCATGGCCCAGGTAACGTCCGTTCCCCCGCCGCCCCCTCCCGTGACGGCTCCACCCACAATGTCTGCGGCGGCGGCCCCTGCACCCTCGGGAACTTCGGGGTACGTCGGTCCGTTTTCTGGGTTTGACTATCCCGGAAACGACCTCGGCAACTGGTCCAACGCGGATCCGACGTTCTGTGCCGGTCAGTGTTCAAAGACGAACGGGTGCGTTGGTTTCATCGTCTCGTCGACAGGTCAGGGGTGCTATGCCAAGAGCAAGTTTGAGAACCCGCAAGCCTCCACCACCTCGAACGTGTATACCAAGCCTGGGACGGTCATCCCTAATTCTGCAGCAAAATACCAAGCTCCCGTGACCGGTCACTATACTGGCAACGAGCTCGCCACATTCACAAACAATGATCCGAACTACTGTGCGTCTCAGTGTGACGGAAACCCGACGTGCGTCGCCTTTGAGACCAACTCGACCGACTGTCGCACAAAGGCCCAACTCACAAACCCCCTGGACACGACGCAATACGGGACCAAAGTGTATGCGAAGCAAGGTGTGAACCCCGTCAACGCAACGACCCAACCCGGAGGTGCCGGGACTCCGGCCCCGAGTTATAGCCTCCCGGGCCTTTCACCCGTCTTGTTTGGGTCCATGACGCTCAAGCAATTTTACATCAAAAATGCCACAACGGGTAAGTGGTTGTATGCCAGCTCGGACAACAAGATATCAGAGGTGGATGCAGCCGCGACTCTGTTCAGTGTGGACAAGCCCGGGGACCTGTATGCCCAGTCCGGAGACGGGAACCTTGTGCGTCTGAGCACGGGCTCTGGATACGTCCGGCAGAACAACGGTGTGCTTTCTGCAGACGTGTACACGGCGGGCAACTACGATTTTGCTTGGGAATTCTTCCAGAACGGAAACGGTCAGATGTTCATATGGAACCCGAACCCTGGGGACACGATGGGATCGTGGCTCCAGTCTGCGACGGACGGAACGGGTCGGCCCCGTATCGTTCCTCGGGCCACCGTGGCTCAAGCGTACGTGCTCGTTTCACAGGGGACGCAAGGTGTTCCGTCCGGTTCAATGATGGGAAAAGTCGATGGATATATCGGACCTCAGGGTGGTCAGGATTACCCTGGTAACGACCTTGCTCAGTTGCCCATCGGAGACGCCTCCGGGTGTTCCCAGAAGTGCGACGGGACCAACGGGTGTGTCGGTTTCGTCATGGCGTCCGACTCTCAGAATTGCTGGCTCAAATCAAGCTTCGGGGATCCGATACAGTCGAGCGTCCGTCCGACGTACACGCGCCAAGACACTCTGTCGAACAACAGGCGTCTCAAGCCCGGGGATACTCTCGTGTCTCGCAACGGCCATTGGAAGTTATCGTACGGAACGGATGGGAGTGTCACCTTGAACGACACTCGCAGCGGTGCTCAGATGTGGACGGCCCAGACTCTTATATGGAGTGGTATGCGTGGTGTCCGTCTCCGCCCTGTCGGTGGGTACTCTGCAGGCTTCCTCGTTATGCAAGGCGACGGGAACTTTGTCGCTTACAACTCTGGGAACGCCGCCGTGTGGGCCTCAGGATCGAACGGCAAGGGTACAGCGCCGTACCGTCTCATCGTCCAGAATGACGGAAACGTCGTCGTGTATGATACAAACGGCGTGGCAACTTGGGCGACCAACACGTGGCAGTGGCCTTGGATGCAGTAAATATCTTTACAAAGAGTAATGGGCGACGGGAATTCCGGCGGTGCTATGATAGTCGTCCTTTTGATGTTTTGCTGTTGTGTGCTTTTGGCGGCAGCAGGGGCGGGGTACTACTACTACACCACCTCGGCCAAGGCGACCGACGTGAACGTTTCTGTAAACGCGACCGGTGGAGCAGCCTCATCGAACGCAGCCTCTTTGAGTTCCAGTACAGGACCTACGCTGAGCTCGACGCCAACGGACACGACACCGGCACCCGCCCCCGCACCTTCCGTACCGTCAGGGATGATTCAGGGGAAAATAGTGAAGGTTGCTCGGACTGATAACAGAGCAGAGTACATCAACCTTTTGGGTATTGACGTGTATGACCAGAGTGGTTCCAGAATTACATCGGGAATTACACCGACCATTCAGCCGGCGGTGTATAACAGTGATCCCGACCACTTTGGACCTCAGTTCCTCATTGACGGCATTCACGCGGAGACGGATGCAAACGGTGCTCTCCGCCTCCCACACTCGACGAATGATCCGAGTGCCTATCATCAACTTGACCTTGGCCGTGACACAGTCATATCGAAGATTGTGATATGGAACCGTACGGCGTGTTGTTCTGATCGCATCAACGGGTGCAGCTTGACGGTGACGAATGCAGCCGGTACAAATGTGCTCACCATCCCTCTCGGAGACGCCAAGGCGACATACACGTTCAATAGTCCTTTGACGAATAGTTCGACGAGTTCGACCTATGAGATTGAGCCCATCAACGATGCACGGGACACCCTCGGTCTCGTTATTTAAGACTAAAAATCATTGTCGTGTAATATCAATGAGTGACAGGCGGTGCGGGTGCCCGACCGCTCATGGGACACCGTGTCGATCCAAGGTTCCAGAAGGTCAGGAACGATGTTGGATTCACAGGGGGTCTCAGTGTTCCGTATGTCTCGGACATCTGTTTCACGAAACTTCAAATAGAAAACTACCGTGTGGTCACGAGTTTCACTCACGGTGTGTCGAACGATGGAAGCGGTCCTGTCAGGGGGACCCCACCTGTCCCATGTGTCGGTCACCCTTTGACCTTCCCAAATTTAGGTGCAAACTTCTCATCGAACGAGTCCCGGCCGATGGTCAGCCATCCGTCATAGAGTTTACTCAGAGCAATATATCGTCCATAGCTGAAGGGTTCGGAATAGATTTCCGGACTATGTTTCCACAGACTGGTCGAATGATTGCCGAGATACTCTTTGACATTGATCCGAACGAGGACTTGCAGACTGTTCTCAGAGAGCTTGGTTTGCCGGCCGTCCATAATTTCGATTAGAATTGTTCCCCGTCTTGGCAAACCCAGGTCGGACTCCATAGGCCGAACAAAACTTTGTATAGTGGAAACCAGGTGTGAATTTCCGATCAGATTTCCGAGGATCCGTGATGGTACGACCCGACGCGTCGACGATCAGGGGACCACCCGACCATCCAGTCTTGTGTGACCAGAGTTTCACCGGAAATTCTATGACCCGACCCACAGGCAAGGTCTGGGACGTGTCCGTGCGAGTCAACGTGTTCAGGACACGAAGGTCGGCATTCTTGTTTGCGACCCGGCCGTTGTTCTTGTTTGCCGAGACCCGACCCTTGGCGACGGCGTCCATGATGGTCTTGGGGGTGACATGGAAAAAACGCGCCAAGGCTCTGACCTTGTCCCCCCGACGTATCTTGTACCGAATGGAACTAATCTCCTTGTACCAGTGAAAGTCCCCGGTCGAGTTTCCAAAGTCGTTCGAGGGTGCCACAAAGCACATGACTTTGTAGTATCCTGGCTTGGGCTTTTCGCTCCCAGACTTCATCTTGTACACGGACCCGGGGTTGTCAGCCAAGACACGCTTCACGATACCGTTACAAGTCCGGAAGGTCAAGCCGTTGGAGCCGATACCGCTCCGGTTCCCGGGAACACTCTTGGATGACCGAGTGCTCGAGTACGAACCGAACGCGTAATCATAACAGTTGTCGTGCGTCACACCCCTTGTTCCCCAGGGGGCCCACGTGTACTTGGGAGCCCAGGGGTTCGGTTTGCTCCGGACCACTGTCTTTGTCTTGGAAACTTTCTTGGTCTTTTTCAGGGTCGCGACCATCTTATTATTAGACACTTTTTTTCTCCGTGACTAATAAAAAGATGTTGACCGTTTTGCAGTCCCGTAGCCGTCAGGAGGCTGTGTATAACCTGCTCGTCTTTATGGCCTTTGTTATTCTGCTGACCTTCTTCATGCGTTTCCTGTGGAACGGCACTCTGGTCAAGCACATCTCCATCTTGAAGCCTGTGGATTCCCTGCTGCAGACGTTCCTGCTGGCTCTGGGCATCTCTCTGTTCAAGCTCTAGGCGGTCAACGGACCGGCCGTCTCGGTGTACCCTTGTTTGACGTCACCATCCACAAGTAGAGTCGGGTACCCGTGCACATAACTCGGACACTCCTGCTCATTGCAGTCAGTGAACACATACGCAATACCCTTCTGTTTAAAGTAGTCAAGCTGCTTTACACACCAGGGACATGTAGGACTTCCAAACACCTGAACAGTCCCCTTGTCGATAGGGCTCTGCGAGTATCCACTTGCACGAACCCCGAGAACCAATAGAGCACACACGGCAAGTACGATGATGACGATGGTCGAGCGCTCCATTTACTCTTAGCTGTTAAAAATTTTATGGGCAATATCCGCTTTTGAACGAAGGCCCTTAATATTGACTCCGTGAAGACTTGCAAAGTTCTTCAGGTACTGGAGGGACACGGACCCGCCATTCACATAGACGAGCCGACCGGAGTTTGGAGCCTTGATCTTTAGACGGCCAGACGTGGGACTCTTCTTTGCACCCACCATAGCCCTCCTCAATTGTGCACTTGAATTCACACGAGCCTTTTTCACTGGGCTTGGTGTCTTTTTCTTAGGACTTGCGCTCGAGGGAACGCGTACAGGACTGACGGAGAACGCCGATTGACCCTTGTTCAACCGGTTCCGTATGAGGTTCCGTGCCATGTTCCGTGCCCGAGTCTGTGTGTTTTGGACCGTCTCACCACCCCATGGCTCGAGCGTGTTGTAAATCTTGAGCCAAGTCTTGTTGAACCGAGGATCATTCAATACATTCTTGGGAATGCTTCGAATCTTCTTCCTCTGTATATTCTGGCCTGCTCGAACCGCCTTGCGAGCCGTTGCATTGTTGGTCACCTTCTTGGCGGCCGTGCGACCGGCCGCCCGGAGCTTCACGGCACGTGCGCGCGTCGTCGGGCTCAGCTTAAAGAGCTGATTGCGTGTAAGCGCCAAGAGCTCTGCATTCGTGTACGACCGTTTCTTTGGTGGTGACGGACCACGGACGCGCTTGAGCCGTCCCTTTGCCGCCAAGAGTTCGGCGGACGTCACGCGGACGGGTTTGCGTTGGGCCACCTTCCGAAGAGCCGCTTTGGCCTTCATGAGTTCTGGAGACGTCACCAATTTTTGTTTCAAAAATGGATGACTCAGAACTTTGGTCAGACTTGGGAGACCGGGACACGGGTCATCATATTTTAGGCGGAAATCGTTGACATGTGTATCACTCCTGCCCCTATACCCCTCAGGCAGAACCGTGTTTAGGAACTTGAGTGTCTTGGGCAGAAGACCAGCGTTCTTTAAGCACTTTTCACGGACACTGTTCAGAAAGAGGTGCATGTCATACCGCGAATTCGTCTTGGGACCAACACCGTAGTACGACGCGGTCGATGTCCCATTCGCAGTGTTCACGGCTGGATTTGTGCCTTGGGCCTTGAGACGGGCCCACCCAAAGTCTGCAATAAGGAACCCACGTTTCTTGGACACAAATATGTTCTCAAGGTGAAGATCATTGTGTCGGAAGTGTGGGTACTTGGCCATCAGGGCCCGGAGTGTTGTCAGAACTTGCTTAATGATACGAAGCATCATATCATCTGAAGGTCTGTGCTTGTCGAACCACTTTTCGAGCGCCCCACCTTCACAAAGTTCCATGACGATGATGTTTTGTTTCGACAGATCAAAGTGAGGCTTGTTCAAGTTCTTTATATTCTTAAGGTTGGTCGTGGGCACAAAGTCGAGGGCGTGGATATGTGAATAGAGCTTGACGACGCCTTCGGGTGCAACCTTCATACACGCTGAGTTAATGTCGTACTCTATGTCACCCGGTTGGCGTTCCCCGCGGCTCTTGGCCGATGTGTCATAAGGTGCAATTTTAAGGACAAATTGCGCCTTGCCTTGCCGTGCAATGTATGCACGCCCCTGACGCCCCGACCCGATAGTAACCATG
>TBL_comb48_EPIDRAFT_1002225_pt1 | contig 13582 bp, 14 predicted proteins | sample TroBogEpilimnion_37_FD_10681 | JGI IMG/M metagenome (IMG submission 10681)
GGTCCCCGATCGGCGCCTAACAGAACCTGATAGATCGTAGCGAACCAGGTTTGCGATACGCCCGGGCGACCATCAGGGCTTTTTGTCTTCCCCGAAAGATCGGGGAAATGCGCGCGTCCGACTTCATAGACGACCGCCTGCAACGCATTGCCATCGGTTGAACCTGAATGTTCGGCAAGCGCCTTGGCGAGATCAGCAAGGGCTGCGTGCTCTTGCTCGGTAGGTGCGCGATAGACTTTGGTTGGCCGCACAAAATCGCGGTAATAGGCGATGGCGTAACCAACCATTTTGGCAAGGCCCGGATGGTTCTCGGCCGAGACCGTCGAGGAATAGCGGCGGATAAAGCCCCACAGAACTTGGGGGTCCTCGGAATTTGCAACCGCCACCAAATTCAACAGCATCGCAAAGGTCACGGTCGTCGAATGGTTCTCGGCATCCGAAATCGACTCGACCTTTGGCGGCTGGCCCCCGTGAATGTGAAACACGGGATTGCCAAGCTGCTCTTTTACAATTTGACCCGGGAATTTTTCGAGGAAGGTGAGATAATCATCCACCTGGCGCGGAATGACATCGAAATAGAGTTTCTTGGCTTCGCGCGGCTTCGAATACATAAACAGCGCCAGACTTTCCGGGCTCGCATATTTCAGCCATTCGTCAATCGTGATGCCATTGCCCTTTGATTTTGAAATCTTCTGGCCCTTATCGTCCAAGAAGAGCTCATAGACAAAGTGCTCGGGCGCAACGCCACCAAGTGCATTGCAAATCGAATCATAGACAATCGTGTTGGGTTGATGGTCCTTGCCGTACATTTCAAAATCGACGCCGAGGGCCGCCCAGCGCGCGCCGAAGTCCGGCTTCCATTGCAGCTTCACATGGCCGCCCGTCACGGGAAGGGTGACATCCGAGCCATCCTCATCCGCAAACGTGACGGTGTGGTTTTTACCATCCACCTGCTTCATCGGCACATAGAGCACGCGACCTGTGGTCGGTGAAATGGGCAAGAAGCAGCTATAGGTGGCGCGGCGCTCCTCTCCCAAAGTGGGCAGCATAATATCCATCACAGACTGATAACGCTCGGCCATCCGACACAAAATCTCGTCGAACTTGCCGGAGGTGTAATAATCGGTGGCGCTGGCGAATTCATATTCAAAGCCGAACGTATCCAGAAAGCGCCGCAGCATGGCATTATTGTGGTGTCCGAAGCTTTCAAACTCGCCAAACGGATCGGGAACCCGCGTCAAGGGCCGATGCAGATGCTCGGCCAAAAGATCGCGGTTCGGCACATTGTCGGGCACTTTGCGCATGCCATCCATATCGTCGGAAAAGCACAAAAGCCGGGTCGGAATCGTGTCTTCGGTCAAAATCCGGAACGCATTGCGGACCATGGTGGTGCGGGCGACCTCGCCGAACGTGCCGATATGCGGCAGGCCCGAGGGGCCATAACCCGTCTCAAACAGCACGCTCTTTTGCCCCGTGCGTTTGATCCGCTCCACCAATTTGCGGGCCTCTTCAAACGGCCAGGCGGCGGATTGCTGAGCGGTGGCAACAAGATCAGGGGTCTGGATAAGATCGGCAATCGACATGGGACACTTTCGGCACGACAGAAGAACAGCCCTCACCCAGCGGGCGAAGGTGGCGGACCATAAAGCAATTTACCCGAAAGAGGGAAGGTGTTTTGACGAATAAAATAGTCCTCTAGCGCTCTCGCCACTCTTTTTGGCCAACCTGATAAAAAAACCAGGGCGGACCGCCGCTATTATGACAATTCTTGAACTTTCTCGCAGGCGTTAAACACTCCCCAACGCGCGATAATCCCTCCCATGGAGAAGATCATCGCAATGAACGAGCGCTTATATCCGATTACGCTAAGTCCTACGGCCTATCAAATCCCCGGCCCGACGAAGGTTGAATCGGAGGCGCCGTTTATTGAATGGGCCTATCGCTGCTCCGAAAAAGACGGCACCACCATCGATAAATTCCTAATTCAGAATGAACTCGTCAGCGCCGAGCTCCTTTATCAGTGTTTAGCCTCGATTTTGCATGTTTCCTTTACAACAGACATCTTACTGATCGCGCCTTCGTTGGATGGCAACATATTACTCAAGGCGGAAGTTTGCCCGTTGGCTGAATTCAACCAAACGCCATCTTTTGTTATAGCGCCAACCGGCCAAAATTTCATGGCCTTGCTGCTTTCTGGTTCCCTTGGCGCTTTAACATTTGCAGACGAAAACGTGGTTCTTACAACGCCGCAAAATTTTGCCCGATCAATCCGAAATCAATATGGAGGGGTAATCGCACAAAAGGCCGTCAATAAAATTAAACATCAGGCGCCTTATCTATCGGCCCATACATTTAAGGGAAAAAATGTAACGGCGTTTTCGTTCCTGATTTTGCTTTTTTTATTCCTATCGTTTGCGATCCCGACATTTTGGCAAACCGCGATCTTTTCACTGACCCTGTTTCCAGGCGTACCATCGATTGTTCTTAAAGCGATCGCATTGGGACATTCGATGGAACAAAGATCATCCGGTCTTATTCTAACGGATCGCGACTTGCCGAGTTATACGATTTTGGTTCCACTTTATCGCGAAAAGGCCATTATACCTCAGTTGATCGATCGACTTAAACGGATCAATTATCCAAAAGCAAAATTAGAAATCAAAATACTCGTCGAAATGGACGATATCGAAACGCGTCTGGCGTTAATGATGCAAGAGCTTCCCTCTATTTTTGATATTGTTGTTTGCCCTTTTATGGATCCAAGAACGAAGCCGCGCGCTTTAAATATCGGATTGGCCTATGCCAGAGGTGATTATATTGTCGTCTACGACGCAGAAGACGATCCCGATCCCGATCAATTAAAAAAGGCCGCGACTTATTTCTATCATTCCCATTCCAAACTGGGATGCGTCCAATGTCGACTGGCCATCGACAATATGGCTGATGCGTGGATCAGCCGAATGTTTGCATTTGAATATGCCGGACTGTTCGATGCGCTACTTCCAGGCATGGCACAAGGCCGCCAACCGATCCCACTCGGGGGCACATCAAACCATTTTAGGCGTTCGGTGTTAGATGCTTGCTTTGCTTGGGATCCATGGAACGTAACCGAGGATGCCGATCTTGGTTTACGACTTGCGCGTCTTGGATATGAAACGGCAGTCATCGATTCCACGACATGGGAAGAAGCACCCAATACCTTGAAGGCGTGGATCAACCAACGGACGCGGTGGTTAAAAGGCTGGATGCAAACCGCGATGGTGATTGCGCGGCCAATGGGCGCACATGGCGCGTGTTCATCACGCGCTCTAAAATTTCAGATTGTAACTATCAGCCTAGCCTCGATAACATCGGCAATGTTCAATCCTTTGATTGTCGTGTGTATCACTTGGATGATCGCCTCGCCTGTCGCAAACAATTCTCTTTCGCCTATCGAATGGATCCAATGGAGTTTAGTGGGATTCATTTTTTTATTTCACTGCGTCGTATCTTTTCTAACGCTTCAAATGGGTACGCGGCGGCGCGGTTGGAAATTTTATCTTTCCGATGGGATCGGTATGACGCTCTACGCCGTGCTCAAATGCGTAGCCGCGTGGAGCGCGCTTTGGGAATTTGGCGTTTCTCCCTCACATTGGCGAAAGACCGAACATGGTCGATCCCGTACATCGCAACGGGGTATGACAACAATCTCTTAAAAATATTTGGCAATCAGTTTGGCGTTTTCCTCGGGCGGGCGATCAATATTGAGGCTCGAGAGGAAGCGCCCTTTGCCATCCATCAAATAGATAATGGCGGTATGGTCCATGGTATAGCCCCCCGTTTCAAGCGGCACCTTTTTGGCATAGGCGCGATAGGCTTTTTCCGTCGAGGCAATGGCCGAGACATCACCGGAGAGGCCTGTTATGCGCGGATCAAATCCGGAAAGATAATCCTTGATGACCGATGGCGTGTCGCGTTCGGGATCAACGGTCACGAAAAAGGTTTTGAGCCGATCGCTATCCTTGCCCATCGCTTTGTAAATCAGGCCGATTTCATACAGCGCCGTGGGGCAGACATCGGGGCAATGGGTAAAGCCAAAAAACACGAGGCTCGGGCCGCCTTTTAAATCCTTCTCCGTCACGGTGCGGCCATCTTGTGCGGTCAGCACAAAGGGCCCGCCAATCGCAGAGGATCCTGCCTCGCCCATCGGATCAAAGGCAAACCAGGCAACACCTAAAACGATGAGGCTTATTAAAAACGCGATGAGCGGAAAAACGAGTTTCGACCGTGCCATTATATTTCCTTACAGGCACCACGAGATCGTAGCGCTCACGAGATCACTAAACACGCGTTCACCCCGCGAAGACCATAAAACAAGTCCTGCCGACACAGCCGCCAAGCCCGTTGCAAGCCAAAGCAGCGTTGCAAGACGGCCGTGCCGCGCGGGGGCCACGGTATCCGGCACGCTCATGGGTTCATTCGTCGAGGTCAAATCCGTGTTCCAATGATGAAGCGCTCCACAAATGGAGCGGGCGAAGGGAATCGAACCCTCGACATACAGCTTGGGAAGCTGTCGTTCTACCACTGAACTACGCCCGCATGGAGTGGAACGCATCATAACGGTTCAGCCCTACCATGTCGATGGGGCCAGCGGTTGCCCTTGGCCGTGAGAAGCGTTAGGCAGGCGGCGATGCTACAGGATCCTTCGGCTTTGCTGACCCTTCTGGATGTGTTTTGGGTCAATCTTCTTTTATCGGGCGACAATGCGATCCTCATTGCATTGGCCTGCCGGAATTTGCCGCGCGATCAAAGACGGCTTGGCATGGTACTCGGAGCTGCAACAGCCATCGCGCTGAGGCTGATTTTTTCGGCGATGGCCATCCCCATTTTATCACTGGCCGGACTTAAGCTGATCGGCGCTATCCTGCTGGTATGGATCGCCACCAGCCTGATTTTAGGCAGTTCAGAGGACAATGCCGAGGCGGTCTCGGCGCATGATCGGTTATGGTACGCGGTGCGCGCCATTGCGATGGCCGATATTGTTTTAAGCCTCGATAATGTGATCGTGATCGTCGGCATTGCGCATGATACGCCGCTCTTTCTCGCCTTGGGCCTTTTAATGTCGGTGCCGCTGATCGTCTGGGGGGCGGATGCCATCGGCGTTTGGATTGCGCGCTATCCGGCGCTTGTTTTGATCGGCGCGGGTCTTATCGGCTGGTCCGCCGGACAACTCGCCTATTCCGATCCATGGATGCCGGAACCCGTAATCAGCACATTGGGCGAAAACGGCGAACAATGGGCCGGAGCCTTCGGCGCGACCCTTGTGATTTTAGGCGGTTTGATCCGGAAGCAATGGCTGCTCAGGCAGCGCGACCGGTCAGGAAGTTCTTTAGCTTCTTGAATTGCGTTGAAAGCGAATGTCGGCGCTGTTCGCGGTTAACAACGTCATTATCAAGCACCCAATTCATCTGCACCACGCGGCGCTGGCCTTCAAACGGCTTGTGTCCGTGCCATGAAGTGTCCGAGCGCTTAAACACCAGCAAGGTGCCAAGCGATGGCGGAACTTCAGCAACATAATCCTCAAGGTCCGTGCCGTTGCGCAAAATACGCAATTTGCCGCCCTCGGCACCCCAATCCTCGTTCAGATAGAGAAGCACGGTGATGATCTTCGTCTCGCTATCGGTGTGGATGCTGCCATCGGTGGCACGCAAAAAACCACGCACGGTGTACATGGTGGGACGGCCAGTGAGGTCAATATTGAACTTTTTCTCAATCGCTTTGCGGAAGGCTTCGTCCTGCAACTCATCGAGCAAGGCTTTGAATTTTCCGCTGATGGAAAGTTGCGATGGCGGATGCGAACCGGGACCTGGCACCGCAGGAAAATCGCCCATGGCTTCGGCGAATTTTTCAGGTTTTACAAACTTCTCGACGATCAGATACTCATAGGGCTCCGTCTGAAGCGGAGCTTGCTCAAGCGCTGAATAATCAAGATAGGTCATGAAAGAAAACCCTTTTAGGTTGGATAAGACGGCCTGTCGTTACCATGTTTGCCCTGCGTCGAAAAGCCATGTCCGGCTTGCCCTGCCCGAGGCGCACTGGTAGGGACAGGACGAATGACAGAGATTGTTTACAAAAGTCGGGCCTTTGTGCGGCAAGACAGGGTTATGGGTTGATCGTGCTCAAAAAACTGACCACCCCCGCCTATCGACAAGCCCGCCGCGATGCCAATATTGCGCGATGGGATCGGCCCTTAACGGGCTTTTTCCAGCGTATTTGGGCATGGATCGACATGGTTTTCGTCGATCACGGCATTTTTCGGCTGATTTATCTCAATAAGCACCGCGTTTCGCCGCAGTTCTGGCGTGCAGCCCAGCCGACACCCGGACAATTGCATCAATCCGCCCATGATGGCGTCAAAACCGTGGTTAATTTGCGCGGTGGTCGTGAATTCGGCTCTTGGCCGCTGGAGCGTGAGGCTTGCGAGCAGTCGGATTTGCAACTGGTCGATTTCGTCATCCGCTCGCGCGGCGCGCCTGATCGGGAACGAATCGCCTCCGCAAAGGCGTTTTTTGAGGGGCTCACTTACCCCGTGCTCGCACATTGCAAATCGGGCGCGGATCGGGCGGGCTTTATGGCAACGCTATATTTACTCGTTCACGAACAGCGACCTCTTGATGAAGCCCTTAAACAGCTCTCATGGCGCTATGGACATTTCAAATTCGCCAAAACAGGGATCTTGGACGCGTTTTTCGAGCGCTATCGGGTTGAGGGATTGGAAAAAGGCATCGATTTCCAAACTTGGGTCGAAACCATCTATGATCCGGAAGCGCTCGAACATAGTTTCAAAACAAAACCTTGGGCCGATTGGTTCGTCGAGCATATTTTACGTCGAGAATAGAGCTTAAGCGCTAAGTCGCTCCAAAATGCGGGCCGATAATTTATCGCGCACGGAGCGGTAAGCGTCGAGTTTGGTCTCGCGCGTCCCTTCAATCACCGAAGGGTCGGGGGTTGGCCAATATTCCACATCCACCGAAGCCGTGCGGGTTAGTTCCAAAGCCGCGTGATGGGCTTCGGGTGAAAGGGTAATGATCAAATCGAAATTGAGGCCTTCCCATTCGGCTAATTCTTCAAGCGTGTGCGGTTTGTGGCTCTTTGCATCGATGCCGAGTTCATCAAGAACCGCAAGCGCAAAGCCATCGACGCTGCCTTTTCGAATACCAGCCGATTGGATGTAGAGCGTCTGACCAAAATAATGCCGCGCCAATGCTTCGGCCATCGGCGAGCGTACCGCATTCATCGCGCAGGCAAAGAGCACCGCTTGCACTTTCCGCGCGCCGGTCAATGGTTCAGCCTTTCCAATGGAGCGCTGATATCAGCGTAAACAAACGCCGCGCGGTATCGAAATCAACCTCGAGCTTTCCTTCCAACCGTTCGATCAGCAATTCGGCCGCTTCATTGTGCAACCCGCGTCGTCCCATATCGATGGCTTCGATTTGCGATGGGCTCGCGGTGCGAATGGCTTGGTAATAGCTTTCGCAAATTAGAAAATAATCTTTCACGACGCGTCGAAACGGCGTCAGCGATAAAATATGTGCGGTGACAGGCTGGCCCTGCTCATCGCGAATATCAAGCGCGAGCTTGTTTGTAAGAAGCCCAACGGTCAGCGTATAGGGACCACCCTCATGGCCGGCGACGGCAAACTGATTGCCTTCGATCAAATCGAAAATCGCAATCGCCCGCTCATGCTCTTGTTCGGGGCCGCCGCGACCAATCGACCCTTCATCGAGGGTGATGGAGATAAGCCGCTTCCGAGGATCCGCATGTGGGGCCATCTGCCCCTCTTAGCCGAGATTGAGACGAATGGCGACTGAACGCGCATGTCCGCCAAGGCCTTCGCTTTCCGCAAGGGCGATGGCCGATGGTCCCAAGGCACGGAGCGATTCCGGCGTGCAGGACAAAATCGAGGTCCGCTTCATGAAATCCAGAACGCCAAGACCGGATGAGAAACGGGCGGAGCGAGCGGTTGGCAAGACATGGTTGGTGCCGCCCACATAATCGCCAATGGCTTCCGGCGTGTGCGAGCCTAAAAAGATCGCGCCCGCATTGCGGATCATGCCCGCAAGCGCTTCTGCATGTTCAGCTTCAATTTCCAAATGCTCAGGCGCCAAACGATCAACCAGCGGAACAGCACTTTCAAGCGTATCGACGATGATAATCGCGCCATGGTCCCGCCAGCTTGCACCGGCAATGTCACCGCGTGGCAGGGTTTTAAGCTGACGCTCAACGGCGTCGGCTACGCTATCGCCAAGCGAAGCGGAATTGGTCACCAGAATCGATTGTGCCGCCGTGTCGTGTTCGGCCTGCGCCAAGAGGTCTGCGGCAATCCAATCGGGATTGGCATGACCATCCGCCAAAATTAAAACTTCAGAAGGACCGGCAATCATATCAATGCCAACTTGGCCGAATACGCGGCGCTTGGCAGCCGCGACATAAGCGTTGCCCGGACCAACAATTTTTGCCACTGGCGCAATCGTCGGCGTGCCATAGGCCAAAGCAGCAACAGCCTGAGCTCCGCCTACCCGATAAATCTCTGTAATGCCTGCAATGCGTGCGGCCGCTAACACAAGCGGATTCAGCACACCATCCGGCGTTGGCACGACCATGACGATCCGCGGCACGCCTGCAACCTTGGCGGGTACCGCATTCATCAACACGGAAGAGGGATAGCTGGCTGTGCCGCCCGGAACATAAAGACCAACCGCTTCAATCGCTGTCCAGCGATGGCCAAGGCTTACCCCGAGCGCATCCGTGAACCGTTCATCCGAAGGCTTTTGTCGAAGATGATAGGCTTCAATCCGATCACGCGCGACGGAAAGAGCATCCAAAGCGGGCTTATCGCATTGCTTGATCGCCGCATCGATCTCGGCATCTGTAATCCGCAGACCGCTCGCAGCCACCGTCATACGATCAAAACGCGCCGTGTAATCGATCAACGCGGCATCCCCGCGCGCAATCACATCGGCAATAATCGCGCGAACGGTCTGGTCGACGTCTTCCGAAATCTCGCGTTTGGCGGCGAGCAGTTCCGCAATCTGACGATCAAAATTCGGATCACGTGATGAAAGGCGAAGCGCCATTTTTTATTCCTTCAAACCTTCCGGCGCCAAATCCGCCATGGCCGCTTCCAGACACTCAACCGAAAGCCTGACAGCACTGCCGCCTTCAAACAGCAAAACCACATGGCCCGAGGGGGCGTCAACCGGCTCAAACCCAATTCCGATGAGGCTAAGGACGGCATCCGGTGAGTTAGTCGGCATTTTCGATGTCATGGCGCGCGTCACGCGTTCGAAATGCAGCCCGGTCTGACGCCGTTCGCCCGTCTCGCCTGCCACTGGCCGATCCATCGCCAACACAAATCGACGTTCTTGCGGCAAATACACCATATCGGAAGCGCGTACCCGCGATCCCTCAAGATGGGCCGAGATTACAAGCAGATCTTCCGGATCAAAGGCCGCAACCTTCACCATGGCAGGTCCATTCTCATCGACGAACAGGGTTGAATACAAACTCTACCGCCACCTCTACCGAAGTGCACGGCAAGCTGCAATTGATTGAAAGGCTTACTTTTCGCCCGATAGACGCTCAATATCGGCACCGCAACGCGCGAGCTTCTTCTCCAGCGCCTCAAAGCCGCGATCAAGATGGTAGACGCGGTTGACCAGCGTATCACCTTCCGCCGCCAATCCGGCGATCACAAGCGATACCGAGGCGCGAAGATCGGTTGCCATGACAGGTGCGCCCTGTAAGCGGCTACGGCCTTTGATAAAGGCCTTGTCGCCATCCAAATGGATCCGCGCACCGAGCCGCGCCAATTCTTGCACATGCATGAACCGATTTTCGAAAATCGTCTCGTGGATCATGGAGTCGCCATCGGCTTTGGTCATCAAGGCCATAAATTGGGCCTGTAAATCGGTTGGAAAGCCCGGGAAAGGCTCGGTTGTTACATCTACCGGAAGCAGCCCCAAGCCGTTCCGAATAATCCGAATGCCATTGTCCTCGGTAGAAACCGTAACGCCAGTCTGTTTCAAAACATCGAATGCAGCATCCAGCAAATCATAACGCGCGCCTTCCAACAGCACATTGCCGCCGGTCATCGCAACCGCCATCGCATAGGTCCCCGTTTCGATGCGGTCCGGCAGCACGTGATGATGCGCGCCATCCAACCGTGGCACGCCTTCAATCACGATGTGCGAGGTGCCAGCGCCTTCAATCTTGGCGCCCATTTTGATGAGGCATTCGGCGAGATCGGTTACTTCGGGCTCACGCGCCGCATTTTTAATTTCCGTCGTGCCATGGGCAAGGCTTGCCGCCATCAGCGCAATATGCGTGCCGCCAACCGTCACCTTCGGAAAATCGATCAAGCCGCCGCGCAAGCCCTTAGGCGCTTTGGCAACCACATAACCGGCATCGATCTCGATCTCTGCACCGAGCTTTTCCAGCGCCATCAGCAATAAATCGACCGGACGCGTGCCAATGGCACAGCCGCCCGGCAATGAAACCCGCGCCTCACCCATTCGCGCGAGCAAAGGCGCAACAACCCAAAAACTCGCCCGCATCCGGGATACAAGTTCATAAGGCGCGGTGGTGTCGACAATATCGCGCGCCGAAAGCGTAATCGTCTCGCCGCTTTCTTCGGATTGGCCCAAGCGTTTACCGCTAATGGCGGCATCCACCCCGTGATTACCCAAAATGCGCATCAAAAGCCGCACATCGGATAGACGCGGCACATTGTGCAAGGTTAGCGTTTCGCGCGACAGGATGCTGGCAATCATCAAAGGCAAGGCAGCATTTTTCGCGCCGGAAATCGGTATGATGCCGTCCAGTGTTCTGCCGCCGCCGATACGAATACGATCCATGTCTATCCCTTATACCGCTTTAAGGCTGGCCTTCGGCCTGCTTTGATCCATTTTTTGGGCCCTGATCGACCTCGTCTTTCGGGCCATCGCTCAGAATGCGGGCACGGGACTGCGCCTTCCGACGCTTCAAGTTTTCACGAAGAGCCGCCGCCGCGCGCTCAAAGCGCGGATGCCGTGGAGGTACCGTCATTCCGCCGTCTCAATCCATACCGCCACTGATTCTGGCGCCAAAAACCGTGCCGCACGCTTAAGATGAAGCGATCCGTGAGGCAAGCCCGGTGACCATCCCTCCCCGAATCAAGCGGCTAATTTATGGCAAAGCGCGAAAAAACAAAGAATTTAGCCCGCGCTTCTTGCTATACAGCAGGGCCTATGGCAGTGTCCGCGCCGCTTCGGGGGGTGCAAATCGCTCCGCCGACAATGATTAGCTGCCGTAGCTCAGTGGTAGAGCACTCCCTTGGTAAGGGAGAGGTCGAGAGTTCAATCCTCTCCGGCAGCACCATAAATCACTGATTTTGCTGTATTTTCTCGAACGCTAAATTGGTGGTGTAGCATGCCGTAGACGCATGCTACTTTTGAGTGCATGCTCTCGCGGCTGAGTCGTTTGCCCGAGAGCTGCCAATGCCCAAGCGCATCAAGCCCCAAGACGCCGATCATGAACGCATGGTGTCAGGTAAATTCCGAACCACGCCCATCAAGAGCACCATCAAGCACATCACGGGACTGCCGCGTTCGGCCATCCTCTATAAGTGCGCGGCAAGCACGTTTTGGCAGTTTCGGGTGCATCTGGAAGGCAAGCCCCGCAAACGCAGCACCAAGCAGGAAGAGATCGCTAAGGCTGAGCATGAGGCCAAAAAGATCTACGCCGAGATGCTGGCGCAGGTGACCAGTGGCGAGATCACGGTCCAGCCCACAACCCGCAATAGTCTGCAGCATCTGGCCAAGTCGCTGTGGGCCAAGAACGAGACGCGCATCAAGAACAAGGAGCTCAACGAGGATAAGGTCACCAAGGACACCTATGTGTTTGAACGGCACATCAAGCCCTTCTTTGCCCGCTACGACATCAAGGACATCGATCTGGATCTCTTGGAACGCTTCAAGTCAAAGCTGGCCAATGACGGGCTCAGTGCCGCGACCCAGCTCAGCTACATCAACATCGTGATGGCGTTGCTTAGAGAAGCACAGATTAAGCGGCTGATCACCCATCTGCCCCCCAAGCCCAGAGTGAGGATTGACGACGGCGTGCGCGGGTTCTTCGATGATCATGAGCTCGCCAAACTGCGCAATGAGATCCGCACGAACCTCGGCAATTACCATGAGTTCAAGGATGAGGCGGGCAAGACCTATCGCAAGACGCGCATCACACGAGAGTTAGAACTCTTGGTCAACTTCATGGTCGAGACCTATATCCGCCCAACAGATCTCAAAGTCCTCAAACATGAGGATGTGAGGCTGGTCAAGAAGTCCGATATCACCTTTCTGGTGCTGGAGCATGAGAAGACCAAGCTGCACAAGAAGAACATGGTCAGCACGGAACGTGGTCTCATCGTCTATCGTGCTATCATCGACCATCGTGGCGCAGATGGTGCCATCGCCCCGTCAGACTATCTGTTCCTCCCTGAGTACAGCCTTCGTGATAGCGCGCTCAAAAGCCTTTCCACTCAGTTCTCGGCCATATTGGCTATGACGGGCATGGAACAAGATAGGCACGGCAAGCCGCGCACGCTTTATAGTCTACGCCATACCGCCATCGTGGGCTCGCTGCGCAAAGGCATACCCATCGAGCTNGTGGCTTCCAATGCGCGAACCAGCACCGAGATGATCCGCCGCTTCTATGGCGTTCACATCGACAACATCCTTGAGACGGGCACGGTCTATGTGGAAAAAGAAAAGGAACGGCGCGACAAGCGGTTCAACCGTTACAATGACATGATCGCTGAACTCAGACGCGTGAGCAACGATCCCCTGTATGATACCAGCGCCGAGCGCGAAGAAGAGGCCGAGATCGCAGAACTTCTAGCGATGCGCAAGAAGGCCGCCAATGTCGACAGCGACAGAGACGAAAACTCCAAGCCCAAGAAGATCGTCAGACGCAAGAGAAAAGCTCGTAAAGTCAGCGAGCAATAGCAGCTCTGGCTGGATGCTGAATAACATAATCGCACTTTTGTTATTCAACTCTACCGCGCATGATCGCGCTATCCCGTTGAGATCATTGAGCTCTTGCGCTTTGTCTTTTCGGTTGCTCTCGCGAACATAAGAAAACATGCTGTTTTCGCATGTAACATTATCCGAGCGAGAACTGCTATGAAACAGGCCCAAGTGCTCAGTGAGCGCGATATCAAGACCGTGTTGAACCACATATCCAAGAGCGCATTCCCTGCGCGAAACCGCTGCATGTTCCTGCTGGCACTTTACTCGGGCATGCGGGTCGGGGAGATCGCGGCGCTGGATGTGGGAGACGTGATCGACACCAATGGTAAGATCCGTGACCAGATCCTGTTACGTGCCCATCAGACCAAGGGTAATAAAGCGAGGTCCGTGTTGCTCAACGCCAATGCGCGGGACGAGATCCAGCGCTATCTGAGGCGCGACGAGCGAGAGCGCCACAAGCCCTTGTTTACAAGCAAGGCAGGATTACGCTTCTCGCCCAACAGCCTCGTGCAGGTGTTCGGGCGGATCTATCGGGC
>TBL_comb48_EPIDRAFT_1002227_pt1 | contig 13578 bp, 10 predicted proteins | sample TroBogEpilimnion_37_FD_10681 | JGI IMG/M metagenome (IMG submission 10681)
CTGACGTGCTATTTTTTGTAAAAAGTTATTTAACGCTTTATTGCCACAATCAAACTCAGCTCTGTTATGTATTGTAGAAAGTGTTTCAATGCTTAAAGTCGAGTTCACTTGATATGAGCTCTATAATGATTAACGGCTTTAAGAAGTTTTGCATTGGGTTCTGGTGGATTTTCCAGCGCATCAAAAAAGACCTGTGCATCATTTTTGCTTAAGTGTATCAATTTGTCTTTTTCAATAATAAGTTCTGCTTTTTCAAGCGCCGCCTGTACCAGGAACTGATTGAGTGTTGCGCCGGTAAGGTCTGCAGCAGCTATCAGGGTTTGTTTTATTTGTTCTGATACTCTGGCGGTAATGCGTTCATTGCTTATAACAATCATGAGGATTCCTTGGTGGTGACATAATGACACCTTGCATTAATGTGTGGCAATATGTCAAGTTAATGGCTGGGCATTGCAATAGGCCATTAACTATCACGGAAAGAAGGTGCTTGAGGTTTATATCAGTCGATTTATTAATGATTGATAAAGAGATAATTAAGTCCGTAAGTCGTAGGGAGGTTTCGAGACAGGAAGTTGCCGCGCACAGGCAATATCGAAAAAAATCAAAAAAACTTACGAAGAAGTATCCAAGTGAGGGTTGGTTTATCGCTCCGTATAGGTTGGATTGCACCGAGTATTATTCAGCTTACTATAATACGTTCAACACCTTACAGATTTAGAATTAAGACTAAGTCTGGTTCTTTGTTAAACATTTAACCCGATTGTTAGCTCACAAAAATAGCTTGTGAGGTAATTGTTACCGATTGATAGGGCACAAAAACGGTTTGTGCAGTAATTGTCGCTATCATTAAGCGACAAAAATCGTTTTGTTGAGTATCTAAATGCAAATGTGTGGTGACAAGGCAGTTTTGTGAGCTAACTACACGCTCATGTAAGGCAATAAGTTGTCTTGTTAGGTATTTAACGTCAGGGAAAGGACGCAATTTTTTTTATGTGCCAGCACAAAAAACCAAGGTGGGGTAACTTGGCCTAAAGTTGGTCTACAAAAACTTACGGTAATGATATAAATCCTTTGCTAAGTCTGATGTACGACTACAATCCGCTAGTATTATTGACATGCTAGGATTTAATCTTGGAGAGCACTGTATGCATTATGTATCAATGGGCGTAATTCTCTTTATCTTTATAAGTCGTGGTTTGTTTATTGTTACTCTACAAATCTTTAGCCTCGATTCTACTGCGTTTGATCGGGGCTACTTGCTTGGTTTTTTTATCGGGCTATGGAAAAAGTGATTTGTAAGCAGTAGGTTGGGGTAAGTGATAACGAACCCCAACAAGTCTAAAACATCACTCTATATTCTGAATTTGTTCTCGCATCTGCTCTATCAAAACCTTAAGCTCTATAGCAATGGCGGTCATTTCTTTATCAGTAGATTTAGAGCTTAAGGTATTGGCTTCGCGGTTAAGTTCTTGCATTAAGAAATCTAAGCGTCTGCCTACGGGCTCTTTTTCTTGAAGTACACGTAAGACTTCTATGATATGGGTATCTAAGCGATCTAGTTCTTCGGTAATATCCAACTTTTGCGCGACAAATACTAACTCTTGTTCTAATCGATCAAAATCAGGTTGTACTTGCAGTTCGTCAATTTTNTCTTTTAATTTAGTGCGTATTAGCAATAAAACCTCAGGCATACGCTTAGCGGCTAATACTGAAAAGCCTTGAATTTTTATACAACGTTCTTCTAGCAATACTTTGAGTTGAGCGCCTTCACGTTCCCTAACTTCTAAAAATTTCGCTAATGTTGAATTAACTAATTGAGTAGCTTCGTCTTTTAGTATTAATTTATCGATGCTAGGTTCTTGAGTAATATTAGGAAAAGCCAATACGTCTAGGGCAGAAAATGACAGCGAAGCTTGCATTTGTTGTTCAATTTGCTCAGTAGCTTCTAATAAGGCAGCAACAGCTTCCATATTAACGTTAAACGACTGTTTGTTTTGCGCTTGTTTTTTATAACTGATGGCGCATTCAACCTTACCACGATTAATTTTTGCTGCCAGTAGGGTTCTTAGATCGGTTTCAATAAAACGAAGATGATCAGGAAGTTTTAGGGTGATGTCACAGTAACGGTGATTAACCGAACGTAACTCACAGTTTAAGGTTATATCGCCAATGCTGACTTCATTACCAGCATAAGCAGTCATACTTCTAATCATTATTCACCTAAGCAGCGTCAAGTATTTACAAAAAGCAGCATTCTAACCTTGTAAGGGTAGTCTTGCATCTTTTCACTGATTTTTGAAACCAAAATAGCTCTAATTCAGGTATACTGTGCGGTTTTCATTTTAGCGGAATACAGCATGAGACCTAGCGGACGAGAATCAGATCAACTCAGAGACATAAAATTTACCTGCGGCTATACCAAACACGCAGAAGGCTCTGTATTGGTTGAATTTGGAGATACTCGAGTACTTTGTACAGCCAGTGTCGACAAAAGTGTTCCTCGCTTTCTCAAAGGCAAAGGTGAAGGATGGGTGACCGCAGAATATGGCATGTTACCGCGCTCAACCCATAGTCGTATGAACCGTGAAGCTTCTCATGGCAAGCAAGGTGGACGTACCTTAGAAATTCAGCGCTTAATTGGAAGATCCTTAAGAGCCGCAGTTGATTTAAAAGCACTAGGTGAACATTCCATTACTATTGATTGTGATGTGCTACAAGCTGACGGTGGTACTCGAACAGCGGCCATTACAGGAGGCTTTGTGGCTTTGTCTATAGCTGTTGAAAGTATGCTTAAGCGTAAACAGATTAAAGCCAATCCTATACATGGACAAGTGGCCTCAGTTTCTGTAGGTATTTATAACGGCGTTCCTGTATTGGATCTTGATTATGCCGAAGACAGTAATGCCGAAACAGATATGAATGTGGTCATGAACGATGCGGCAGCTTTTATTGAAGTTCAAGGGACTGCTGAGGGCCATGCTTTTAGAAAAGAAGAATTAGATGCAATGCTTGAATTAGCAAGCTTAGGTATTAAGCAATTACTACAAAAACAACAAGAAGCTTTAGCCAGTCATTCTTCAATTTAAGGTAACGTCGATATAATCTCGTTTGCCGCATTTGTTTTCAAAATCGCTGAGTGGCTGCACAACATCACTAGCTGTAGGCCGGAATAAGACTTTGCTAGCGTAAGAGACTGTGAAAGTATTATGACTTTAGCTTCCCCCTTTGTAAAAGGGGGATCGAGGGGGATTTTTTAAATCATAGACTACTGATATTTAATAATAATTTTTTAATAGAACAAATATCCCCTAACCCCTCTTTGCTAAAGAGGGGGGAATAAAAAGAATACTTTCGCAGTCTCGTAAGCGAGTAAAGCGTTTCCGGCATAGGTGCTATCGAATCGCCACCACGCGCTACGCTTGGGTGGTCTTATTCCGGCCTACCACTTAGTTAATGACAGCGAGATAAGCGCCTCACTTAATTTTATTTTTAACAAACTCTCTTTTTATATGTCCTTTTCGACTTCACAAAACATTGTTTTAGCCAGCGGCAATTTAGGTAAGATAAAAGAAATCCAAGCGATACTAGAAGATTATCCGATTGTGGCTCAATCTGCTTTTAATATCACTGAAGCAGAAGAAACAGGCTCTACTTTTGTAGAAAATGCCATTATAAAAGCTAGGCATGCGGCTTTTCATAGCAAGCTACCTGCGATAGCCGATGATTCGGGTATTGTTGTCGATGCTTTAAAGGGTGCGCCAGGTGTTATTTCTGCTCGCTATGCGGGTGTCGGTGCCAGTGATCAAGACAATGTACAAAAATTGCTACAAGCCCTTGAGTGCGTGCCAGAGACTCAACGCACAGCTCGATTTATCTGCGTCATGGTCTTTATGGAACATGCTGACGATCCTACGCCGCTGATCGCACAAGGAGTTTGGGAAGGGTTGATTACCACTCAAGCTATTGGCAGTCAGGGCTTTGGTTATGATCCTGTTTTTTGGGTGCCTAGCGAACAATGTACTTCAGCTGAATTGCCAGCTAGTGTCAAAAATGCCTTAAGCCATCGTGGACAGGCGTTGCGTTGTCTTAGCAATTTAATTCAAGCTAGAAAATAGTAATTTGATGGAAGCATTAATAGCCATCGCTCAGCAGTTTACACAAACAGCGTCTGATATTTCTATGTTAGGCAATGGCCTCATTAATGACACGTTTCTAGTACAAACTCAGTCTAAGTCTTTTGTTTTGCAAAGGATTAATCTAAGTGTTTTTTCTGCACCTGAGCAGATTATGGCTAATTTAAGCCAGCTTAATGACCATATCTCATTAAAACCTAAAGACACTGTTAAGCTTAAAATCCCCGCTATTTTAAAAACCCTGACTAACGCTGATCATTATCAAGATGAACAAGGCCATTATTGGCGTGCCTTAGAATATATTGAAAATTCTGAAAGTTTAGAAACTATCACTCATCTCCATCAAGTTGAGCAAACGGGTTTTGCCTTGGCACATTTTCATGGCTTAGTCAGTGACCTTGAACCTAACCTTTTATATGATACCTTGCCTGGTTTTCATATTGCTCCCGATTATTTAAAGCATTATCAGCAAGTATTAACAACAGCGACTACAGCTAGTAATAAAGAAAGCCAGTATTGCGCAGCGTTTATTGCTAGCCATCAACCTATCATTAATGATCTGGAAGACGCAAAACAGCAAGGCTTGTTGCCTTTAAGGATTATTCATGGCGACCCAAAACTCAATAATTTTTTGTTTGCTAAAGACACTCAGCAAATCATCAGTCTCATTGATCTGGATACCGTTAAGCCGGGTTTAGTGCATTATGATATTGGAGATTGTCTGCGCTCTTGTTGCCATCATTTAGCAACGAATGAATTTGATCTGGAGATAGCGACAGCATTATTAGCGAGTTATTTATCTGAGGCGGGTTCATTTCTTAAAAAAGCTGATTACGATTATTTATATGCGAGCATCCGCTTAATTCCCTTTGAACTAGGTCTGCGTTTTTATACGGATTATCTGGAAGGTAATAGATACTTTAAAGTAGCCGAGCCAGAGCAAAATTTGCATAGAGCCGTTAATCAGTTCCAGTTATGTGACAGTATTATGAAGCAAGAAAAGGCTATTAATACACTCATTACTCGGTTAAAACTTTGATAGCGTATTCGCTATGATAGGTGGATGCGCACTGCTTATCCTGCCTACATAGCTAAATATCTGTTGGGTGAGATTGTAGGGGCGTATTGCATACGCCCTTTTAAAAAAGCTCTATTGCAATCATTAATCAACAACCTTGATATTGGATAGATGGGCGTAAGCAATACGCCCCTACGATTTTTACACACTCTAGGTTCCGAAAATAGATTGTCGTTGAGCACATCCCATAGTAGGTCTTTGTGGGAACGGCTTAAACCGCGTAGTTGTTATCAATGCGCTTCATCCCAATTCAAGCCTTTACCAATATCAACAATCAATGGCACTTTTAAATCAGCGGCTGAACACATTAGGGTTCTGATTTTCGCGGTGCAATGTTCCAATTGATCATCTGCAATTTCAAAAACTAGTTCATCGTGAACTTGCATAATCATTTTAGCATCAGGTTTTTCTGAGCATAGCCACTGGTCTGTGCTAAGCATGGCACGTTTAATAATATCCGCTGCCGTGCCTTGCATAGGAGCATTGATTGCAGTTCGTTCGGCATATTGTCTACGTGCGGCATTACGTGAGCTTATTTCTGGTAAATATAAACGCCGACCAAACAGTGTTTCTACATAGCCCTGTTCGTGAGCTAGCGCTCTAATCGTCTCCATATAATTTTTTACACCGGGATAGCGAGTGAAATATAAATCGATATAGGCTTGTGCTTGGCCGCGTGATAAATCGAGTTGTTGTGCTAAACCAAAAGCCGACATGCCATAGATAAGACCGAAGTTAATAGCTTTTGCTGAGCGACGTAAATCGGTAGTGACTTGATCTAGCGGCACACCAAAGACTTCTGCTGCCGTTGCCGTATGGACATCAAGACCGGCGCTGAAAGCTTTAAGCAAACCTTCATCAGCCGACAAATGCGCCATAATCCGCAATTCAATTTGTGAATAATCGGCAGCGACTATTTTATAGCCGGTTGGTGCGATAAAGGCTTGCCTTATTTTTCGACCTTCTGCACTACGGATAGGAATGTTTTGCAAGTTGGGGTTGGATGATGACAATCTGCCCGTAGCGGCAACGGCTTGATGGTAAGAGGTATGTACACGGCCCGTATAAGGATCAACTTGTTCTGGCAGTTTGTCAGTATAGGTTGATTTTAGCTTACTTAAACTACGATGATCTAAAATTAGCTTAGGCAGAGGATAACTAAGCGCCAATTCTTGCAAGACGGATTCTTCAGTAGAAGGTTGGCCTTTAGGCGTTTTCTTTAAAATAGGTAGTTTTTGCTCATCATATAGAATTTCTTGAATTTGTTTAGGTGAGCCTAAATTAAACACTCGACCCGCTAGATCATGGGCTTGGTGTTCAAGGGCATTGATATGACTAGCAAGTTCTAAACTTTGTTGGGCAAGCATTTCACTATCAATAAGTACGCCTTGGCTTTCTATACGACCGAGTACACCAATAAGAGGAATTTCAAGATCAGAATACAAGGCTAATAGACTAGGTATTTGCTTTAGTTTAGCTAATAAGACGTGATGCAAGCGTAAGGTAATGTCTGCATCTTCAGCTGCATAAGGCGCTGCTTGTTCTAGTGGAACTTGCTGAAAGGGGATTTGTTTTACGCCTTTGCCAGTCACGTCTTCATATTGAATCGTAGTGACGCCTAGATAGGTTTTGGCTAGATCATCCATATTATGTTTAGTAGCAGTGCTGTTAACTATATAAGATTCCAGCATCGTGTCGTGAGCTATGCCTTGTAAGCTTATGCCATGATTGGCTAACACATGGCTATCATATTTGAGATTTTGCCCTAATTTGGTTTTGAGTGGATTTTCTAATAGCGGTCGAAGTTGCTCTAGAACCTCGCTACGATTTAATTGCTCAGGAGCGTCAGGATAATCATGGGCTAAGGGCACATAAGCGGCGCTACCAGGAGTCACAGCAAAGGAAATGCCGACGATCTGAGCCGAACTATAATCTAAGCTGGTGGTTTCGGTATCGAAAGCAAATAATTCGGCTTGCTCTAAGCGAGCCAGCCATTCTTTGAAGTGTTGGTCGGTGAGTATGGTTTCATAATGACATTCGATATCATCAACGGCAGGCTGTTCTTCAACAATAACAGCTTCAACTGGATTATTAAGTAACTTTAACCATGATGAAAAACCTAAGTCTGAAACCAGACTTTTTAATTCTGATAAGTCACTAGGCTGGCGTTTTAAATCATCCATCGTATAGGGTAGATCAAGATCGCATTTGATAGTCGTTAATTGTTTAGATAAGGGCAGTAACTCTAAATGTGCGCGTAAGGTTTCGCCAATTTTACCAGTGATTTCATGAGCATTAGCGACTAAGTTTTCTAAGGTTTCATAATGTTGTAACCATTTCGCCGCTGTTTTAGGGCCTACTTTAGGGATGCCTGGAATGTTATCGCTGCTATCGCCCATTAAGGCTAGATAATCAATAATCTGCTCTGGCTTAACGCCAAATTTATCAATCACACCTTGAATATCCATGCGGGTATTGGTCATGGTATTTTCTAAAGTGATTTGATCGGTCACTAACTGAGCCATGTCTTTATCTCCAGTAGAAATAACGACCTTAAAACCTTGTGCAGCGGCCTGTTGGGCTAAAGCGCCTAATACATCATCCGCTTCTACATTGGCTTCCATAATTAAAGGTAAGCCCATGGCTCTAATTAAATGATGTAAGGGCTCGATTTGTACGCGTAAATCATCGGGCATAGGCGGTCTATGCGCTTTATAGTCCTCGTAAAGATCATTACGAAAAGTTTTACCGGGCGCATCAAATACGACGGTCACATAATCACTTTGATAGTCAGTGATCATTTTCCGCAGCATATTAGATACACCATAAATAGCATTCGTGGGTTCGCCTTTAGAATTGGTGAGTGGCGGTACGCCATGATAAGCGCGAAATAAAAAGGACGAGCCGTCAACTAGAATGAGACGTTTTTCAATGTTTTGTGACATGAGATTTAGATTAAATGCGAAAGGCGAAAGACGGAGTTCGTTAAGTTTTACGTTTAACGTCGATGATATTAGGTAGGCAATTTATCTTACTTAAAACTTGTGCTAATTGATTAGTGTTTTCTATTTGCAGCGTTAAATTTAATGTTGCTGATAAATCAGTTTGTGTTTCTAGGGACGCATTATAAATATGAATTTTCGCCAGGGTAAGCATTTGGGAAACATTATGCAGTAAGTTTTGGGCATTAAAGGCGCGAATGACAATAGGCACCTCATGGCTAGCTGTTTTGTCACTCCATGACACATAAATAAGCTGAGCTTGTTTCTCTACGCTGAGATCTGTTATGTTTTTGCAATTACTACGGTGAACCGTGATGCCTTTATGGTGAGAAATATAGCCGATAATGCTATCGCCTGATACTGGTCTACAGCAATGCGCAAACGATGTTTGCACATTATCAATACCTTCCACTGATACGGGCGATTTTGCGACAGTCTTTTTCGACCGCATGTTGAAGGGCAATTCTTCTAACTCGGGAACTTTTAAAAAGCCAGCGAGTTGCCTGCTATTAATATCACTGCGACCAATGGCTTCAAGTAAAGAGTCTGTATCCGGTTGTTTAAAATGACTCAACATGTCGACCATGTTTAAGGTTTTTAAACCTAAACGTAGACATTCCTTGTCCAGAATTGTTCTGCCTCGAAGGATGTTTTCGGCTTGCTGTTGGTTTTTAAACCAGCTTTTAACTTTACTAATGGCGCGTGAGGTTTTTAAATAGCCTAAGTTTGGATCTATCCAATTATGATTAGGTGCGCACTCTTTAGTGGTAAGAATTTCTACTTGTTCACCTGATTTTAGTTGATAAGTGAGTGGCACAATCTTGCCGTTGATTTTTGCACCACGGCAACGATGACCAATTTCGGTATGAACCGCGTAAGCAAAATCCAAGGGTGTTGAGCCTTTTACCAAATCAATTAATTTACCAGCTGGCGTTAAACTATAAACTCTGTCATTAAATAACTCGCTACGAAAATCATCACTGAGCACTTCATCTGTTTGTTTTTCCTCTAGGAGCTTGCGTAGCGTTGCAACGCTTTTTTCCATGGCCGCCGATTGCTTGCCACCTTCTTTATAAGCCCAATGAGCAGCAACACCCAATTCAGCATAATCATGCATATCTTGTGTGCGTATTTGTACCTCAATACGATTACCCTCTGGATCTAAAATGACAGTATGTAAGGACTGATAGCCGTTTTCTTTGGGATTAGCGATATAGTCATCGAATTCTTTGGGAATGTATTGCCATAAACTATGAACAATACCCAATACCGTATAACACTGGGTTAAATTATCAACAATGACCCGCACGGCCAGTAAGTCATACAACTCATCTATAGTGAGTTGTTTACGCAGCATCTTTTTCCAAATACTGTAAATATGCTTGGGTCTACCGTAGCACGAGCTATTTATATTTTCATCGTTTAGATGCTTTTGTAATAACTCAATAAAGTTATTAACACAGTTTTCTCGTTGTATGCGTTTATTGGCGAGGGATTTAGCAATTTGTTTATAGGCTTGCGGTTCTAAATACCGAAAAGCCATGTCTTCTAATTCCCATTTAAACTGATGTATGCCTAGACGATTAGCAATAGGCGCATAAACATCAAGGGTTTCGCGGGAAATAAAATGGCGAATTTCATCAGATTCATTGGGTAAAATCCGCAGTCTATAAATTCGGTAGGCTAATTTGATGAGTACGGCTCTGACGTCTTGGGTCATGGACAATAACATGCGCCGCAAGGTTTCAGTCTGATTGGGCTTATTAGCCATGTCGGGGGTATAAACGGTTAATTTATTTAACCAATTAACATCTTTGACTAAGGTGGCAACGACCTCACCGAATTGTTCTTTGATTTCAGCGCCTGAGCATAGCTTTGCAAGTCGAGGATCGCTCAATAAAGCGGCAATCAGGGTATTAATGTCAACGTGGTAATCTTTTAAAACACTAGCAACATCAGTTCCTTTAGGGCGATTATAATGCGGGTCTTTAGGTATACGATCGACGATGACTAAAGCGCGCTTAATCTGCTCGCTATCCTTGACGGATAAGTCACTAAAAAGACAGGGATTTAGGTTAGTATTTTTTTGCATGAATTATTGTATACGATTGCCGTTACTTAGGAGTGAAAATAACGTAATAGTGGGTATTTTTAGGTCATGGACTAGATGTTTTTGCTAAATTAATAGTAATGGTCAGCTTTATTTACATTTTTGTTCTTAGTTTAGTGTTAAGGGTCAGTTTTTTTTACATTTCTCAAAATTTAATGTGTTTATGGTAGAGTTTTTTTATTGTAATTAATTGATATAACGAGATAAATAATATTGGGTCTGTTAATTGCATAAGTTTTTGAGATTGCCATTGATGCCTATATGTAGGGTTCACTTAGGCAGTCAGGCTTTTAAATCAGTTATCAATACTTAAGGAATTATATTATGCGAACTCAATTAAAACTAACAGTGCTGGCAGCGGCTATGTTGCTGTCTACAGCCACAGTAGCAAGTCCTATTTCCGTCAATATCGCTAGTATCTCTGCTTCTTGGGCTAATGGAGTGTCAACTGGAAGCACCCCTCCAACATACATAGCTAGTGGCTCACTCAATCCTGAAGCTCGATGGGGTGGCGGGCTTTTGAGCGCGCAGAGTGGCTATAATTTTAGTGCGGTGCCCAATCCGTTTAATGCCTCGGTGACTCCGGGTGATGCATCGGCTTTATTTGCGCTAGGTACTTTCGCACATGTCAATCAACCTATTACAGGCGATAGCATTACTAGGATCGATTTATTATACACCGCTGGTATCACTGTAGGGACGGCGCCAACTCAGACTCTTAATTTTGATTTCTTGTTTAATCATAATGAGACCCCTAATGGAGCTAGTCCATGTGCTAATGGTGGTGCCGATAATGTTGGCATTAATGTTAATGGCTGTGCTGATCATGTACAAACGGCATTTTCTGGTGTTTCCAATACCTTTACGATTGATGGTGTGAGCAATTATACCTTGAATGTTTTAGGCTTCGGATATTTAGATACCAGTGGCAATTTAGTTAAAACCCAAGATTTTTGGACAGCAGAGAATACTATCAATAATGCAACACTCTATGCTGAAATTGTGACTACGAATAATCCAAGCGGTACTGGTCTAAGCTCGGTTCCAGAACCTAGTAGCCTGATGTTAATGGGCTTAGGTTTTGCTGCATTTTTGGGTAAGCGCCGTAAGCAGCTTTGCTAATTCTTCCTCTATCGCTATGTAACGATACAAAAAAATAGCCCTGCCGTTCGGGGCTATTCTTATTCTGTCTTGATCCACAGATTTTTATTGTTCCACGCATAGTATGGGAACGATAAAAAACAGTAGGGATGTGCCATCTATCAATAGCTCAATGCTATAGAGTTTGTTTTATGAGGGCGTATGCAATACGCCCCTACTGGCCATCATCATAATATTTCTCTTACAGCGATAACATTAATACTCCTGACTAATTAGATGACGTAAACTCTTGGCGTTTTTAGTTTAAATGGATAATGTTCAGACATGCGCCTATCATCGAAAATTTATTGGGATCTGCTCGCTACCCTAGCAGGTGTTTTATATAGCCTAGCTTTTGCACCATTTGATGTCCCTTATTTAATGCTAGTTTCTCTGGTGTTATTGTTTGTCTCCTGGCAAAACACGACACCTTTACAAGCTTTGTATCGCGGTTATTTATTTGGCTTGGCAGCCTTTGGTTTAGGTGTGTCATGGGTTTATGTCAGTATTCATAATTTTGGAGGTGTTGATTCTGTCAGTTCTGGTTTACTAACCACTCTATTCGTCGCTTTTTGGGCTATATTTCCAGCGTTGGCGGCTTATTTGTCAGTAAAAATTAGATTAATCAATCCACGACTTAACGTTATAAGCATAGTACCTATGGTTTGGGTGTTAGTAGAGTATTTACGAGGCTATTGCGTACTTAATGGCTTTCCTTGGTTGCAAGTGGCTTATTCGCAATTAGAAACACCTTTTGCAGGCTATATTCCTGTGTTAGGTGTTTATGGTGTTAGTTTCTTGGTGGCCTTAACGGCCGTTTTATTGCTATCTATAGCGCAAGTTAAAAAACACAGAGGTGCGATGATAGCAATGTTACTCGGATTATGGCTGACTGGCGCAGGCTTAAAGACGATTAACTGGACTGCTGCCATGGGCGATCCTATTCGGGTGTCGTTGATTCAAGGTAATGTGAGTCAGGATCAAAAGTGGCGGCCTGAAAACTTGCTAACTACCTTGAACTTTTATAAAACAATGACGGAAGCGCATTGGGATTCAAAGGTAATAGTTTGGCCAGAGACAGCCATTCCAGCTTATTTATCTGAAGTAAATGATTGGTATTTGCAGCCTTTAAGTCAAGTTGCCAAAGAGCACGGCTCTGATTTAATTGTTAGTTTGCCGTTACGAGGAGACGTCGTCCATGAACGTTACAATGCCGTGATGACCTTGGGTAAAGACATAGCAACCTATCGAAAAATACATCTACTACCCTTTGGTGAATATTTACCTTGGCAACCTGTTTCTGGCTTTGTCTTAGATAGTCTAGGTCTAGCATTGGGCAATTTTACGCCAGGTGCCATCGATCAAGCCCTTTTAAAGGCTGGAGGCTATGCGTTTATAACCTCGATTTGTTATGAGGATGTGTTTGGTAGTGCAACGGTGAAAAACCTGATTGATGCCGCCTATTTGGTGAATGTCACTAATGATGGCTGGTTTGGTCATTCCATAGAACCGCAGCAACATTTACAAATGGCTAGAATGCGCGCATTGGAAACTGGTCGCTATTTGTTACGCGCCACCAATACCGGCGTTACCGCCATAGTGGCACCTGATGGTTTGGTCATCAAGCAAGCGCCACCCTTTGAGGCGACGGTATTAACGGGTGAGATTATACCAATGGCTGGTATTACCCCTTATGCACGCATAGGTGATCCTATGGTGGTTGTTCTATTGGCATTAGGGTTGTGTGGTGTTTTGGTTTTAGAACGAAGGCGATGATATATAGGGCGTATGCAATACGCCCCTACGGATGTTTGGTGTCATTGTGCGGGCTATAGATCACCAGAAATTCTTCGAGAATAAACGATAACCCCGTAGGGGCGTATTGCATACGCCCTATATTAAAACTATATTAAATTCGCCCAATAACGCAATAGGCAAATAATCATGAATCCATACAATCCGATTATCCATGATCGCAGATCTATACGATTAAAAGGCTATGATTATTCGCAAACGGGTTTGTATTTTATAACAATATGTTGTGACAATAAAATTTGCCGTTTTGGCAAAATTGTTGATAACGAAATGCTTTTAAATAACTATGGCAAGATTGCC
>TBL_comb48_EPIDRAFT_1002228_pt1 | contig 13578 bp, 8 predicted proteins | sample TroBogEpilimnion_37_FD_10681 | JGI IMG/M metagenome (IMG submission 10681)
AGCGCGACGACGGGGCGGGGAACGGCGGGGGCGGGGCGCGAAACGAAGCAGCCCAACTGCTCCAGTGTAGCCGAATTTTCTGCCGGCGCACGCGCAAAAGTGATGAATCTGCAGCAGACTCCAGGGCAGCCAAAAGGTGATGCATTTTGTCTATCTGACGAATCCAATATTGCAATCAGGCATTCGTTGACTTCAGGAAGACAAACGCGGGTACAATGATGACTACACAACTGCCTTCGCTGCGTCAACGAAGGCGAGTCAGCTCAAGGTACTCACGCGTAGTCCCCGTCCACCGTCAGGACACCAAACTAACCCTGCATTGTTGAAGTTGAATCGGTTCGGACACACAGTTTCTGTCTGCTGCCGAAATCAAAATTTTCTACAAGGAGAGTCAAAGTGTCTGGATACCTTCGTTCGGAGGGCGCCGGTTCACCCGCGCCAACGGCTGTTTCTTGCATCGAACTTGTCATTCTCGCTCTGCTGTTCGCCGCTATAGGGCTGGCGCAGTCCACCTTCGGATCCTTCGTCGGCACGGTAAGTGACCCGTCAGGGAGCCGTGTGGCGGATTGTGTTGTCACGCTCACGAACAGCGGAACGTCGGCAAAGCGATCAGCGGTGACCGACAAAGAAGGTAACTATAGTCTTGTCAATCTGGAGCCGGGAAGTTATGAGATCGTCATGCAGGCGTCAGGCTTTCAGCCTGCGACTTTCAAGAGCCTCGCTTTGTTGTCGCGCCAGACCATGCGTATTGATGGCTCGTTGTCCGTGGCAGGGCAGGCGCAGTCGGTCAATGTCAGCGAATCCGCGGAAGCGGTAGTAACTACAGACGTCTCCAGCATCGCTGAAACAAAAAGTGGTCGCGAGCTACTGGACCTGCCGGTAGGCGTGGCCTCGCGCGGACTCGGTTCCACGAGCGCAATTTCAACGCTGACCACGCAGGCCGGAGTGCAGACCGATAACGCGGGCAACATGTCGGTGGCGGGCTCAATTCCAGCTATGCTCTCCATCAGTATCGACGGCATCAGTACGATGAGCGTGCGAAGCGAAGCGCCAATCGCAGAACTCTTCCCGTCGTTCAACACGATTGCCGAAATTCGGGTCAGCGAGGTCAACAACGCTGCGGAGTATGGGGGCGTCAGCGACATCACGACCGTCTCAAAAAGCGGGTCCAACAGCCTGCATGGCGGGGTCTTTGAGAATTTCCAGAATTCGGACCTCAACTCCCGCAATACCTTCAGCTCCACGGTTTCACTGGTGAAAATGAACAATTACGGTGGCTTCCTGGGCGGCCCGGTCACTATCCCGCACGTTTACAACGGCAAGGACAAAACGTTCTTCTTTATGAGTTATGAAGGGCTCCAGTTGCCGCGCCAGCAGTTCATCACGCAAAGCGTTCCGTCGCGTGCGCTCCGCTCGGGCGATCTCAACGGCTACGTCGTCGGTGTCGACCTGAACGGGACACCGTTCCCTTTGAATAAGATTCCGGACAGCCAAATCTCGCCCATCGCGAAAGCAGCGCTGGCGAATCTTTTCCCGCTGCCGAACGCCGGGTTGCCGACCGCCGTGGCGAATAACTACGCGGTCAATTTCCCGACACCGATTTCGAGCAATCAGGCCGATTTGCGGCTGGATCAGAACATCAGCACCCGACAGACCTTCTTCATGCGCGGCACGTACAAGTACAAAGACGTTACAAACGCCCCGGTCTCATCGGGGACGATCCTCTCCGGTGGACTGCATCAGCCGGAACGCGACTTCTCCGTCACCGCTGCGCATAACTTCATCATCAACTCCACACTGGTGAACGAACTGCGGCTGGGCATTACAGATAACCGGGTGCTGACCAGCAACGGCGCGAATGCCGATGCCCTGGTAAAGGCCATCGGCGTTCCGGTGCCGGATCCGCCAGGCGGAAACTGCACGCCGACGTTCACGATCACGGGCTTCCAGGCAACCAACGCCACCTGTAATTCCATCAGCAGGTCGCAGACCAAGCAGTTGATCGATAACCTGACGTGGACGCGCGGCTCTCACACGATCAAATTCGGCGGTGACATCCGCAAGCTGGGAGCGTATTTCAGCAATGTGTTTGCCAGCAACCGCATGGGTACCTATACGTTCAACGGTTCGGTGACCGGGCTCAATCCGTACGTAGCGTTTCTTCTCGGATATCCGGACAGGACGGGCATCGGCGAGGTGACTTCTCCGGATTCGAACGGACACTCGATTCACTACTCGACATTCATCCAGGATGACTGGAAAGTGACATCGCGCCTGACGCTCAATTACGGGTTGCGCTGGGAGTATCATCCGCCCTTCACGGATGCTCTTAACAACATGGCAGTTCTGCTCCCTGATTACACCAGCGTAGTCAACGGAGTCACGGTGCATGGCGCGGTGGCTGTTCCTGACGCCGGAGTGCCGCTGATCAACAAAGTGTTCGCCGGTTCGATTGCTCCGACGCCGATTTTGTCAGCATCACAGGCGGGCATCCCGCAAACGCTCCACAGATCTGACCTGACCAGCTTTGCTCCGCGTATCGGCTTCGCATGGCGGCCATTCGGTAATGACAAGACAGTTGTGCGCGGCGGCTACGGAAAATATATCGAGGCGATGCTGGGCACTCTGACCAGCGCCGGATGGGCTGTGGAAGCGAGCGACGTCGGCTCGTTCACGAATTCAGTGGTGAATCATGTTCCCACGCTTCAGATGCCTTATCCGTTCCCGGCGAATCTGGCGCAGAACGGGACACAGAGCTTCCAGTTGTCCGCGGACGTCGATTACAAAGATCCGTACGTTCAGCAGTGGAACTTAACTGTGGAGCGGGATCTGGGCTACAACATTGGCCTGCGCGTGTCCTATGACGGAAACCATGGCACAAATCTCGGCTTCACGCAGAACCTGGCTCAGGTGGCGCCGAATACGATTGGGTTTGCCAAAGCGGCTGCAAGCTCTCCCTATCCGCTGTGGGCGTACATCGCGCAGGAGAGCACCGGAGCCCGCAGCAACTACAACGCCGTCACAATTGCGGCGAATAAGCGACTCTCCCACGGACTACAGTTCACCACGAACTATACGTACGCTAAGAATCTTTCCGGTGCCCAGGGTTATGCTCCCACCGCATTCGGTACGCAGGCCGGAGGGACGGTGACGGACATATATAACATCGGCCTCGACTACGGTAATGTCGCTTTCACGCATAAGAGCCGTTTTCTCTCCACTTTCCTTTATGAGTTACCGTTCGGGCGCAAAGGCTATCTGTTCAACAAAGCACCAGCCTATATCGATCAGATAATTAGCGGCTGGCAGTTATCGGGCGTGCTCATGTTCCAGACCGGCCCGTTTATGACCGTAGTTGCACCCGGTGCCGATCCGTCGGGGAATAATTCAAATAACACCTCGGGTGCCGGCCGCGCCGACATTGTGTCGGGTGTGCCGCTCTATCCGGCGAATCAGGGAATCAGCGGCTGGATCAATCCGGCGGCGTTTGTCAAACCCGCCAACAACATTGGCCGCGCCGGGGATTCTCCGGTCGGTTCCGTGGTTGGCCCGGGAACACAGGCGGTTTCGCTTTCTTTATTCAAGAGCGTCCAGTTGAAGGAGCACATGAAGCTGCAGTTTGGAGTGGCGGCGGCGAATGCCTTGAATCATCCCAATTATGCATCGCCGTCCAATCTGAGCATTGGGACTGCGGGATTCAGCAGCCTCACCAACGTGCAAACACAGGAAAACGCGGGCCCCCGGTCACTTATGGCGAGCGCCAGATTGAATTTCTGAATACTGGCGCTCAATAGTCAACCTTGATTCGACAAAGGACTACCAGCATGCGAATTCAGCGGGCAAATAACAACGTTGCTCTTCTGCTGGCCGCCGCTTCCGTCATTGTCCTCCCCGGCGCTGCTATGGCGCAGGGGACGGCAACGGCGGGAATCGCGATCAACGATCCACTAACTATTCAAAAATGCGGCGGTTGCCACCAAAGAGACTCCAGTGGCATGATGAAGCGCCTTTCGTACATACGGACGAGTCCGGAGGTGTGGGATCAGGCGATTAAACGGATGATCCGCCTGAATGGATTAAAGCTTACGCCGGCAGAGCTTCACGACATCGTTCGCTATTTGAGCAATAACAACGGTCTCGCTCCGGAAGAGATGAAACCCGGGTTCTTCGATATCGAGCACCGCACGACCGGTTACCAGGACGACTATGTGCCGAACCCGGCTATCCAGAAGACCTGCAATAACTGCCACAGCATCGGGCGCGTACTTTCGCAGCGCCGAACGCGCGACGATTACGAAAAGCTGGTTCAGATGCACATCGGCCTGTTCCCCGGTTCGGCCACGACCTTCCGCCCACAGCGTGCCAAACCCGTGGCTGATGTAAATTCACCAGCGCATCCCAACGAGACGGCGACGGGCGGGATCTCGATGGAATATCCGCACGCCACCAATCCGCCGTCCAACGCGAAAGCGCCCGGCGACATCGCGCTCGATTATCTGGCCAGCGCGCAGCCGCTCATGACCCCCGAGTGGACAGCCTGGCGGGCTGCCATGCATCCGCAAAAGCTGGCAGGAACGTGGTTGCTAAGCGGGGAACAGCCCGGCAAAGGAAAAATTTACGGGTCCGTTGTCATCACGCCGGGGACGACGGACGACCAGTTCAACACAAGCGTGACTTATAGCTACGTCTTGTCGGGTACGACGGTGAAGGCGACGGGCAAGAGTATCGTCTACACGGGCTATAGCTGGCGCGGAAGGGCAAATCCCCCGGCGGATGCTGCGTCGCACGCTTTGACATCGACTGCGGTTCCGTCCGGATGGCGCGAGGCGATGATGATTTCCCGCGACGGCAACACCATGGATGGACGCTGGTTCTGGAGCAGCTTTGGCGAACTGGGCATTGACGTTCATCTGATTCGCGCCGGGGCAGAGCCAACTGTACTTGGTACCGATGTATCGTCGCTGCAGTCGCCCTCCAAGGGTACGGTAAAAATCTATGGAGGCAGTCTGCCGGCAAGTCTGAAGCCAGCCGATATCGACCTTGGCGTGGGCGTTGCGGTAACAAAAGTAATAAGCGTTACGCCGGCGATCGCCACTGTTGAGGTTGAGGTTGCAAAGGGCCTTCCCGTCGGTATGCACGATCTGTCCATCGGACGTGTTTCGGTGAAGGAAGCACTGGCCGTTTACGACAAGATCGCATACGTTGAAGTCGAGCCGGATGCGCAGATTTCGCGGCTGGGTGGAGTTCGATACCCCAAGGAGTACGCTCAGTTCGAAGCCGTTGCTTATGCAGCAGGACCGGACGGAAAACCGGGCACGGACGACGATGTGTCGCTGGGGCCGGTGCCTGTTCGCTGGGGTCTGGAAGAATTCGTTTCTACGCCTGATGACGATGACGTCAAATACGTGGGCTCGCTGGACGATTCTGGCCTGTTCACGCCAAACGTGGAAGGGCCCAACCCGCAGCGTAAGAAGCAAGCGAACAACTTTGGCGTTAATAACTATGGAGACGTCTGGGTCGTAGCAACCTACAAAGCTCCGGACGGCGGCGAGCTGAAGGCGAAGTCGTACCTGGTTGTCACGGTACCGGATTACACGTTGTACGACCAGCCGGAGGTGGCGCAGTGACGGCAACCGAGGCGCTTTCCGCCGCGTATCATCCGGCGGAGCACCATGCGTTTGAATCGGGCGGCCGGCAGTTCCTGTACCTCATCCCGAGCGGAGCAATCTTCGGGCTGGAAGGACTGTCGCAGGAGATCTACAATCTTCTGCAGAGCTGTCCGCTATCGGGCGAAGAACTTACGATGGAATTGCTTTGCCGCGGGTATTCGGAAGCGCAGATTGAGGCGACCCTGGACGATATGGTCGACTTCGATGTGCTCTCGTCGGGTACGCCGAAGAAGACGTTTCCGACTGTGCCGGAGAAGTCGTTCCCGATCCAGCGAATCGTTCTGAATACCACCAATCAGTGCAATCTTGCCTGCGGTTATTGCTACGAGTACAGCGAAGACAAGATTGCGTCCACCAAAGACAAGCCGAAATTCATGAGCGATTCCATCGCTAAGGCTGCGATCGATACGCTTGTGAAGGAATCTGCCGGGCGCAACAGCCTGCACGTTACGTTCTTTGGCGGGGAAACGCTTCTGAACTACCCGCTGATGCGCGACAGCGTGGATTATGCGAAGAACGTGGCGAAAGCGGCTGGAAAGACTGTCGACTTCAGTCTGACGACTAATGCCACCTTACTTACCGAGGAAATTGCTGATTTTCTCGCTGAACACCGCATCGGCGTGACTGTCAGCATCGACGGTGATAAAGAACTGCATGACCGGATGCGCGTCTTTCATAACGGGAAGGGTAGTTACGACGTCATCGCGCCGAAGATCAAAATGTTACTGGCGCGACACCGAACGAACGCGATCGGGGCACGCGTTACCCTGAGCGAAGGGGTCAGGCAGGTCCGCCGGATCTATGATCATCTCACGCAGGAATTGGGCTTCGACGGCGTCGGGTTTGCGCCGGTAACGGCGAGTCCTGATCGTTTGTATCAGATTGGCGGGCAATCGATGGATAAGGTTCTGCTCGAGTTCGAAGAACTCGCGTGGGAATACCGGGATTACGCCATCAAGGGCGGACGGCATTATTTCACCAACGTCGCCGATACGCTCAAGGAACTGCATCTCGGTATCAGCAAGGCCTATACGTGCGGAGCGGGGCTGGGCCTTCTGGGCGTGGGCACAACGGGCGAATTTGCGGCGTGTCACCGTTTTGTCGATTCGCCGGTGGCTCAGATGGGAAATGTCACTACGGGCATCGATCGCGAAGCTCGGCATGAGTTTCTCGAAAAGCATCACATCGGTGCGCGGACCGATTGCCATAGCTGTTGGGTACGGGGCCTGTGCGCGGGCGGCTGCTATCACGAGTCATACATCAAACACGGCTTGTCAGCTGCCTCAAATCTGACTTCATGTGACCGGATTCGCGGCTGGATTGATTTGTGTTTGCGAATTTACGGGGAAATCGGCGTGAAGAATCCCCGTTTTCTGGAACGCTTCGACGACAACTAGTGTTCGGGCCGGCGTCGCCACTACGTCAACGATCAAAAACAGTATTCGACCGGAATGAGGTGCGAGATGAATTCACTACATGCATTTAACAGAAAAGCGCGCAAACTGGAGGAGGCCCGAGTTGCCGAAGCCGGCGACGTTGAGGCTCTGCAAAAAAACAAGAAACACGGACGCGTGTATTATCCGCTCGGATGCACGCTTAGCTTCAATCCCGGCTGGGAGGTTGACGTGTCCGGCGGGACAGCCGGCCTCTGTGCGCCGGTAGAGCGGGATCTGTTCGACTGCTATCTGGGCTGCGCCTGGCCGGCTCAGGTGCCGGATCACGTAAGCAACAATCCGGACTGGACAACCAAGTGCAATTCCGCCGCCAATGACTGGCGCAACGTGGACGTCATTTACCCCTAACCAGCATTCGACCAAGGAGCAAGCTATGACGAAGATGATTCTGCGTTACGGGCTTACGGCGGCGCTGTTGATTGCCGCTCTGTGTGCCGGAGTGGCGAACGCAGCCACGCCCACAAATCTGAAGGGCTTGATGTATGTCGGTACTCTCGATCACAAACTGTTGATCCTCAACGAGCGTACGGGAGACATCGTCGGCGAAATTCCGCTCGGCGGAATTCCGCGAACAACTGTACTCTCTGCCGACCAGACGAAGCTGCACATCGTTACTACTTCGATGCTGGTCGAGACTGTCGATCTGGAGACCCGCAAGCTCATAAGCAGCTTCCCGCTCTCGGATGGCAAGAGTTCGCCCCGCATGGCTCGCGGCGCAGGCGGACGATCCTTCTCCGGCCTTGGGGTGGATCCGGCGGGCCGATATCTATATGCCACGATTTCGCTGACCGTAAAAGAAATCGATCAGTACCGGACCGACCCTCCGCAGTTCGTGTGGATCGATCTGATAGAGCAGAAGATCGCAAAAGCGATGCCGTTCCCCAAGGGCTACGACGAAGGATTTGGGTTTGCGGCTACCTACAAAGTGTCGCCGGATGGAAAGCTCCTTTATGTGTTTGATGACGACATTGTGGTCTTCGAACTGGCGACGATGAAACAGGTAGACAAGATTTCGCTCGCCCGGCCCGAATACCCCGGGGCTTCTCCGTACCGATTAACCGCCAGCGACGATCCCAACGAAGAGCCGGGCAAAGTCACTACCGTCTTCACTGCTGTCGACCCGATTGTTCATAAGGAGACTCTGGGGCTTGGCACGATAGACCTGAACACGCGGAAGGTGGATTATCGGGCCATCGGCCCGGCGTTTCCGATGAACGGTTTTATTCTGACGCCCGACCATAAACTCGGCTATTCGCTGATGATCAATCGCACCGGCGCAAACCGCGAATCTGAATGGTGGGTCTGGGACATTGAGGCGGCGAAAGTGATCAAAAAAGTGCCGGTGCCACCGCGCATCAGCTTCCGGTTTGGTATGAGCAGCGACGGGAAAATGATCTACCTTTATGGTGCAGGGTCGACGATTGAGTTCTTTGACGCAGAGACTCTGCAGTCCACAAAACTGCTTTATCTGAATAAAGACACGACGACGAATTTGATTGTACTGGCGGGCAAGTAGGCGGACGCGGTACAAACAAAAATGTGAAGCAGCGGCCGGTTGCGACCTTTGGGTCGGCGCCGGCCGCGGTTTTGTTTTCTGACGATCCCGCGTATGTTTCCTGAGAGCATCAGTTCGGTTCGGCCTGTGAGGTCCGGTCGTGGTGTGCGGATCGCTGTAATCGACAGCGGCGTCAATCCGAAGCATCCGCATATCGTGGGCGTGGCCGGCGGACTGTCGGTGCGGCCGGGCGGCGAGATTGAAGGCGATTCGTATACGGACGTGCTGGGCCACGGCACGGCCGTCATGGCCGCCATTCAGGAGAAGGCTCCTGAAGCTGAATACTACGCGGTCCAGGTTTTCCACTCTTCCCTGCGGACAACCATAGACTGTTTGTTGAACGCGATCGACTGGGCGATCCGGGAGCGGTTGGACATTGTCAATCTGAGTTTGGGAACGCTCAACCCCGACCACGCGCCGCGATTTGCGGTCCTGGTGGAAAAGGCCGCGTCGAGCGGAGTCCTGCTGGTGGCCGCTCGTGACTCAGATGGTCAACTCTGTCTGCCCGGGAGCCTGCCTGGGGTGTTTGGTGTGGGACTCGACTGGGAGATGCCGCGCGATCAGTACAGATGGGAATGCGTAGATGGTTCTCCGGTGTGGATCACATCCGGCTATCCGCGGTCTTTGCCCGGTGTGCCGCCGCGGCGGAATTTACACGGAATCAGTTTCGCGGTTGCTAATATGACTGGCTTTATCGCCCGCGCGTGCGAAGAGTGCGCCGCTGCGGATGTGCCGCGCAGTGCTGAAAATGTCCAGCGCGCATTGCAGAGAAACTCTCTCACTTGGCCGCCGGAACGGTAAGGTACACAGGAACGATCAGATCGCTGGTCTTCGTCGGCACATTGCCGGAGTTGTACGCCCGTGAAGTTTCCAGATAAGGAAATTCGCGCGGGTAAGCCCGAATGCCGCCGTACAGATAACCTACAAACACGCGCTTGCCGCGCAGCGGTCGAAGGTCGAAGATCGGGGCGTCATCGCGGAATCGCTTCAGCTCCGGTGCCGGAAGAAACACCGCATTCGTTCCGATGTTCGCGGGCAGACGATTCGACTGTACTATCTCGGTTGTCGCCGTCGGGGAGCGCAGAAGAGTGGTGATCTGATCGGTCCACTGCAACCCATCCAGATAGACCGGCGATGTCTTATTGCCGATGCTCGGCGCCTGACTGAATCGGCGGCTGTCGGGATTCCACATCCAGCCGCTGATGCCACCGAAGAACGTGGTCATCATTGTTCTGGTGTCCGGATCAAACAGTAGTAGGTTGGCGCAGGTGTATGCGCTCATTTTCTGGTCGAACGCCGAATCCGCCCGGGGTGCTTCCGCGCCGCTGAAGTAGATAGGCTTTGTAAAGGCCAACTGGTCGCTCGTGAACACGCCGCCGTAAGCAGCGGCGCCAAGCGTGTGTCCATCGGGCAGAATAATCTGTCCGGCGTTGAAGTCGCGTCTTGCGAAGTCCGGATTCTTATAGGCTTCTATCAGACGAACGGCGAGCCGGCCGTCTGGATCGCGCTGAAACTCCAGCTTCCGAATCTCGCCAAGATAGACCTGAGAGACCGTGGCCGATCCTTTTTCGTCTGTAGCTTCGAATGCGCGGTAAGAGCCGGTGAATACGTGCCCTCCGATGAGGTAAAACTTTCCGTCGTCGAGCTTTAATAACTGGCCGCCCGTTGACTGGACCAGCGGGCTGTCCGTGTAGCTGATGGAGGCTGAGAAAAGATCTTCGCCCTGCATGAGGCCGCCTACAAGGAGCGGCAGATTGACCGTGGACAAGATCGGGTACGTGACCCACTCACCGTGTGAGTTCTGTCCGTAGCCTCCGGCAAGATACAACGTGTCGCCATCCTGCACAAAGAGAGTGTTGGTGGAGGCCCACTGGTCTTTGACCGGGCCTAAAGAGTCAGGCAGGTTCGCAAGAGGAAAGCTGTACGTTCTTGCCGGCCCGGATCCCGTCGGATCCACAACCCAGATTCTGTCGTTCGCACCCGAACGCAGGAAGTCCGATTCCTCACCGCCGACGCCATGGTAACCAGTTGCCCTGCCGGAAATAAAGATCCACTTGCCGTCCCACTGTGCCGAGGCAAATGACTGGAGTCGCGGTGCGCCCGGGAACTGAGCGGCAGCATTTCCGCTGGCTTCCACGACGAAGGGTAGATTGCTGTCAGGCGCTGAGGAAGCCATTTGGCCCGTGGGGTCTGCTGCGAGACAAGCCAACGCAGGGAAGAAGGCGCACAGAAGCGATCGCTTATACAGAAGTCTCATGTTCATTCCTCATGCCTGCAGTCGGATTTGCTCCGGTTGCTGCGCCGCCTCTAGGTGCGGTACTGCATCACGGCCATGAAGCCGAAATCCATGTGAAATTGCTGGTGGCAGTGGAAAAGCGACGGCCCGGGTTGATCCGCCCTCAGATCCACTTCAACCCGGCTCATCGCCGGCACCACGACCACGTCTTTGAATACCCCGGAAGTGGGCGTCCCTGCGTAGTTCGTTAATTCAAATGTGTGCCTGTGCAGATGAACCGGATGGCCCATGTGACTTCTGTTGTCGAATACCAGCCGATTGATTTCACCAGCGCGCACATAGAACGGATCGGTTCTGGGATACGACTTGCCATTGATCGCCCATAAGTTGCCATCCGAGCGGGGCTCAATGATCAATGGCACCACCACTTCCGGCTCAGTTCTGTGCCCGGCATCCGTGCCGAAGGAAAGATAGTTCCACGTATGTTTCGGCGGCGCGAGCCACTTCGGCTTCCCCTGCGCGCCTGAGTATTCAACCACGATCCCGGCGCCGCTGTTGCGTTGGTTTTCATCTTCTTCGCCCAACACCCAAATACCGGGGTTCTTCATTTCCACGATCGCGTCGACTCGCTCACCCGGAGCCAGATCCAGAACCGGAACGCTTTGGGGCGATGCTACCGCGTTACCGTCCAGCGCGATCACGCGGAAAGTGTGCCCGCTCAGCGCGACGCGGTGCTGCATTGTTGCGCTTGCGTTCAGCACACGGAAAAGAACCTGTTGTGAAGCTTTCACCCGAATCGGCTCGCCCGCGCCCAGCATTTTGCCGTTGATGGTGAACGTGCGGTAGTTCACGTCCATATCCATATCGGCGGAGAAGAAACCCTCCCACTCGTGCAGGATGATGGGGACTTCTACGTCGTATCGGCCGGGGTCGCTCTTCGGTTCAATAATGGCCATGCCGAACTGGCCTGAATAGCCAGCTTTAGTGAGGTTGTGCCCCGCCATTGCGTGTGTGTGATACCAGCGCGTGCCTGTAGGCCCGGGGGTAAATTCGAAGCGCCGTCTGGAATAACCCATCACCATCGGGGTTCCTTCCTCGTGCGCACCATCGACATCTGGCGGTATGTGGAATCCGTGCCAGTGGAGCATCTCCGGCTCAACTGTTTCGTTGACAAGATCGACCGTGACGCGTTTGCCTTCCGTCATCCGCACGAGAGGGCCGGGAACCAGGTCGTTGTACACCGTGGTCTTGACCATGTGCTTTGGGCCAAGTTCGACAGTCATTTCGCGAACGGTGAACGTAAAATCCGCCTCGGTCTGCCCGCTCTCAGCACCCGCTCTGTTACCCAGCAGCGCCGATGCGGCTATCGCGCCCGAGCAGGAAAGTAGTTCTCTTCTTGTCATGATGGATCGACCGGCCGTTCTGTAATTCGCGTCATCGATGTGTGGCCAGCCAGGCCGCCATGTCCCCGATCGCCTCCGCCGCTACGTTGCCTGGTTTTCGGTATTCAGCAGGCGACGGTGCACCGTCGCCTGCAATGAAAAGATGATTCAGGCCGGGGTAGGTTCGGAATTCATAGCGCGTGCCGCTGAGTCCCGCCTTCCACGTTTTGAAGTCGTCCATCGTGACCTGAAAGTCACGCTCGCCCTGGAGGATCAGCATCGGAATGCCGGCACGCTTCGCTTCAGCGACGGGATCGTACGTCTTCAGATCCAGAAAATATTCGACAGGAAGTCCGAGCAGCACCTCGGGATTATCTTTCTTCGGCTGAAGCGCCTTAACCTGCGCGGCCTCTTCTTTCATGTGCTCGAAGCGTTCGCGTTCCTGCGGAGTCGGGCCGCCCTTGGCTTGCAGCATGAACTCCGTCTGTGCGAGGCTCATATCCTCGATCCGCCGTGTGTTGCCGGCAAGCAGAATGATTCCCGCAAGTTTTCCGTCCTGAACTGCTATTCGAGGTGCAATATAGCCGCCAAGGCTGTGTCCCAGCACGTAAACGTGGCGCGGATCCACTTCTGGTTGCTTTCGCGCCAAAGCGATCGCCCTCAGAGCGTCCTCGACCGTTTCCTGCTGGATGGTAAAAGCAAGTGCGCTCATCCGCTCGCCGTAGACTTTCGTCCGTTTGTCATAACGAATGACGACGTAGCCGCGCGATGAGAGCCCTTCCGCAATGTCTTCGAACATTCGCGTGGCCATCAGTCCTTCGTTGCGATCGTTGGGCCCCGGGCCGTGAACCAGGACAACCGCCGGAAAGGGCCCTTTGCCCGCCGGTGATGTTAGTGTGCCCGGCAGTTTCCACGTATCTTCCCCTAAGATGATTTCACGCTCATGGAAGGACTCGGGCCGACTGTAAGGCGGCTGCTTCCACGTTGCGGGGAGCGGTGAGTTGGCGGGCCGGAAGAACATGCCGGCAACGTGTCCAAGATCGTTCAGCGAGAACTGGACGTTGACGGTATTGGCGGAGAATTTTACAGGAAAGCTGACGAGGATCGTATTTCCGGTTTTCAGAACGACCGGCTCGCTGATTTGTTCTGCTTTGCCAAAACCCTTAATTTCCGCGTCCACGGTAGTTCGCAGAAAGTCCGGCGTCAGCTTCTCTTTCGCGTTAGCAGTCAGGACCTGTCCAAAGTCGTCGTAGCGCCCCGCAAGAAGCAAGTCAAGAGCCTT
>TBL_comb48_EPIDRAFT_1002231_pt1 | contig 13570 bp, 8 predicted proteins | sample TroBogEpilimnion_37_FD_10681 | JGI IMG/M metagenome (IMG submission 10681)
ACGTTTCCGTATGACAACTCATCCAATCGAATTTGATATGTACTACTCCCTGTAAGCGAAGGAGAGAACTTGAGCGCAGGTCTGTTGCGCAATTCGTTCAAGGGAGCAGCTACGGCTGCTCCTTTTTTTCCGACATTGCTTGATCAGATGCCCAATGCCATCGTGGTATTTGAGGCTGAGAACCAACAATTGGTGTACGTGAACACAGCCGCTGAATCAGCGCTGGATCTCTCGCGTAAATCGCTTGAGGGTCAATCTGTGCATAATTTATTTGGCGATAACCTTGCATTAAATGACATGATCAGTGAGGTAAAACTGGGACATGTGATTGCACAGCGCCAAGAAATGATCTTAGATGCATTACCAGGAAGTATTCATCAGGATTCTATTCCGGCACATGTAGTAGTGGCAGCTTTAGATGATCCTGCTCTAATCATGATGGAGTGGTTTCCAATTGATCAACAACTCCGCAGTGAGCGCGATGAACGTGTGACGCAGCAAGTAGAGGCTAATAAGCAATTAATGCGTAATTTGGCGCATGAGATAAAAAATCCATTGGGCGGTATTCGTGGGGCAGCTCAGCTCTTGGAGTTTGAGTTACCAGATAAAGGCTTAGCTGAATACACGCAAGTCATTATTAAGGAATCTGATCGCCTACAGACCTTAGTCGATCGTTTGTTAGCGCCGCACCGCAAAGCGCATGTGATGGAGCCTTTCAATGTGCACGAAGCACTTGAGCGAGTACGCAGTTTGGTCTTAGCAGAATTCCCCAAAGGGCTTCGCATTATTCGTAACTATGACACTAGTCTGCCCGATGTTTTGGGTGATCGCGAGCAATTGATCCAAGCAACTTTAAATATTGTTCACAATGCAGCACAAGCACTTTCTGAAGAGATTCATGCTGGTGTTGCGCAAATTGAATTGAAAACCCGTGTGGCGCGTTCTGTCACGATTGCAAAGCATCGCTATAAGCTAGCAATGGACCTGCATGTGATTGATAACGGCCCTGGTATCCCAGAAGAGATTATTGAGCGCATCTTTTTCCCCTTGGTTTCAGGAAGGGAGGGGGGTAGTGGACTTGGCCTTACCTTAGCGCAAACCTTTGTTCAGCAACACCAGGGATTTATTGCTTGTAACAGCCGTCCTGGACGTACCGATTTTCACATTCAAATCCCATACCGTAGGCAGGAGAAAGCATCATGAAACCAATTTGGATCGTCGACGATGATCAATCCATTCGTTGGGTCTTAGAAAAAGCCTTAGCGCGTGAGAATATTCCGCATAAGAGCTTTTCCAATCCAAATGATGTGCTCAATGCCTTGGAGAAAGACTCTCCTCAGGTATTAATCTCAGACATTCGGATGCCGCGTGGTAACGGTTTAGATTTGTTGCAGCACGTTAAGGTCAGTCATCCGAATTTACCGGTCATCATCATGACAGCTTATTCGGATTTAGATTCAGCAGTTTCCTCATTCCAAGGAGGTGCTTTTGAATATCTTACCAAACCTTTTGATGTAGAAAAAGTCATTGAGTTGATCCATCGTGCTGTGGAGCAAGGTATCCGTAATGATTCTGGCGCTAAAGAATTAACTGCATGGAGGCAAGACGCCACCGAGATCATCGGTCAAGCTCCAGCAATGCAGGAGATCTTCCGAGCAATTGGTCGGTTATCGCAATCCAATGCCACAGTACTGATTGCGGGAGAGTCTGGTACTGGTAAGGGGTTGGTTGCTCATGCTCTGCATAAGCATAGTCCATGTGCAAAAGGCCCCTTTGTCTCTTTGAGTACTTCTGCAGTTCCAAAGGATTTGCTGGAATCAGAATTATTCGGTCATGAACGAGGAGCATTTCCTGGTGCGCAGACCTTACGTCGGGGCCGCTTTGAGCAAGCCGATGGCGGCACTTTGTTCTTGGGTGAGGTGGGCGATCTGCCATTTGATCTACAAACTCGTTTACTCCGAGTGCTGACTGATGGGCATTTCTATCGCATTGGCGGGCAAGATCCGATTAAGGTAAACGTTCGCATTATTGCTTCAACCCATCAAAATCTAGATGCTAGAGTAACTGCTGGATTATTTCGTGAAGACTTATTGCATCGTTTGAATGTAATTCGTTTGCGTATGCCTTCATTGCGCGAGCGTAGTCAAGATATCCCGATGTTGGCAAGACACTTCATGCTTAGCTGTGCTAAATCATTGGGCGTGGAGCCTAAAAAGCTTTCTGATGAAGTACTCAAAGAGATCAGTACAATGCCTTTCCCGGGTAACGTTCGCCAGCTGGAGAACTTGTGCCATTGGCTAACAGTTATGACACCAGCCAATATCATTGGTGCGAGCGATCTTCCTGCCGATATTGTTGTACAAGCTGGTGAGCAGCCTGTCATTATTCAAGGCGAGTCTTCACCAAGTAATCCTGCTATAGGTACAGTTGCTACTGGTGATTGGGAGAGTGGTTTAGCTCGCCTGGCTGCGAAGATGTTGCAAGATGGCGATAAAGAGGTGTTTGATGCCTTGACTGCTCGCTTTGAAAAAGCAGTATTGCAGGCGGCTTTAGAGGTAACGCGTGGCAGAAGGGTAGAGGCTGCTCAACGTCTAGGCATTGGCCGAAATACAATTACTCGCAAGTTACAAGAATTAGGAATCGATGACTGATTCAGTGCGAATAGCAGCGTGGAATGTGAACTCTTTAAAGGTTCGCCTTCAACAAGTTCTACGTTGGTTGCAGTATCAAGAAAAAGCTCAGCAGCCAATTGATGCACTATGCCTGCAAGAGCTCAAGCTCACGGATGATAAGTATCCCCATAAAGAATTAGAGGANGCGGGTTACTTAAGCCTNGCTGCAGGTCAGAAAACTTANAACGGTGTGGCAATCATTTTGCGTAAAGCAGCGCTTGCGCCGATTGCTTCTGATGCAGAAACGGCTTTTCTGAAGCCGATTAGAAACATTCCCAATCACGCAGATGAGCAGCAACGTATTCTGGCTGCAACGGTGTGTTTTGCTGGCACACAGCCTATGAGATTAGTCTCAGCATATTTTCCAAATGGTCAGTCGCCCGATAGTGATAAGTTCCAATATAAATTGAGCTGGCTCAATGCCTTGCAAAATTGGTTAAGAGAAGAGCTTGGCCAGAACCAACGCTTGGCACTTTTAGGCGATTTCAATATCGCCCCAGCAGATGAAGACGTGCACGACCCTAAAGCATGGGAAGGGCAGAACTTAGTTTCCCCGCCAGAGCGTGATGCATTTCAAGAACTCATCAAGCTTGGACTTGCTGATTCATTCAGAATGTTTGACCAAGCCCCCAAGACCTTTAGTTGGTGGGATTACCGCATGATGGGCTTTAGAAGGAATGCTGGTATGCGAATTGACCACATCTTATTGAGTGAAGCCCTCCAGGAAAAGTGCTCCGCTAGTACTGTTGATAAAGAGCCCAGAACCTGGGAGCAGCCCTCAGACCATGCCCCCGTGATTGCAACGATTAAAAAGTTTTGAATTGACCCTTAAAGCAAGGGTTGACCTAGTACTCTTAATGCTGGTTTGCCTTTATTATTGGCTACCAACGGCACAATTAGCCATATCTATCAGTGTCCAAACTAAGCTCTTGAATGCCATTACCTAGAAATGCAACCGCTTGTGTATTAACCATTACCAGCATCTTGATGTTAGCCGGTTGCATGATGGTTGGTCCAGATTATTCAAGGCCTCCAGTGAAGGCTGTAGACCAATATAAGTCATCTACTCAAACTGAATTTACCGAATCTTTAGGTGAAAACTCAAATAAGATTCTAGATCCAGTGGAGTGGTGGCAGAGCTTTGATGATCCAACGCTAAATACCTTACTCAAGCAGGCGACAGCTCAAAACCTTACTTTGCAACAAACGGCTCTGCGGATTTATCAACTGCAAGCGCAATTAGGCGTGAGCGATGCCACATTATTACCGTCAGTAAACTTAAGCGCTTCTTATTCCAATAGTCGGAACAGTGCAATACAAGAGGCGATTAATGATCCTAATAATTTAGTCTCAAAAAACGCATTAGTTCAAATGAGCTGGGAGTTGGACTTTTGGGGGAAGAATCGTCGTGGAATTCAGAGTTCATTGAGCACGTATTTATCTGGGGTTGCAGCTTATTACTCTGCAGATGTCTCTTTAACTGCGGATGTGGCTAACACCTATATCAATATTCGTAACTTCGAAGAGTTGATTGCGGTTGCAAAAACGAATCTAGCCTTACAAAAAGAAAGCTTACGGATTGCAGGCGCGCGCTTTAAATACGGCGCTACCTCGATGCTCGACTTAAGTCAGGCTCAAGCCCAATATGAGCAGACGAAGGCTCAAATTCCGGGCTTGTTTGCTAATTTGAAAAAAAATCAGCATGCCATGAGTATTTTGTTGGGCGAGCCTCCTGAGTATTATGAAAAGACTTACGGAAATACCAAGGGCAGTCTAAAACCTCCAGCTGAGCTTGGGGTTGGTATGCCAAGAGATTTATTACGTCGTCGCCCAGATGTGTTGCAAGCTGAATTTGATGCCGCCTCTAAATCTGCCTTAGTTGGCGTAAGCAAGGCACAACTTTTCCCAACATTTACCTTGGGCGGTATCTTTGGTTATGCCACCTCAAATTATGGAACCTTATCTTCTGCTAATTTATTTAGTTGGGGTAATAACTCTTCTGGCGTAAACGCTGGACTTTACCTGCCATTGTTTTATAGAGGTGCAATAGTGGATCAAGTCCGTGTGCAAGATGCTATTTTTCAACAGAGTCTCTTGGCATATCAAAATCAAGTCTTGAATGCTCAGAAGGAAGTTGAAGATTCACTCATTACTATTTCAACAACTAAAAGCTCAAAAGAAGATTTAAGTCGTGGTGTGATTGCAGCACAAAGCGCGGCAGATTTAGCGCTCGAGCGTTATAAGGCGGGACAGAATGATTACACCACTGTAATTACTGCACAGCAGAATCTGTTGAATATTCAAAACTCCTTAGTCCAAACCTCATCTAACGAGCTCATTGGATATGTTGGAGCATTTAAGGCGCTTGGTGGTGGCTGGACTGCCGATATGAGCCCCCCTAAGTTGCCAGATCAGGTGATCGCCGACATGAATGATCGTACTGATTGGGGTTCGGTCTTAACCAAGGCTGGCGATCCTTTGACAGTGAAGGTTAGCAAGTTTTTGGTGGATACCCCAGACCCAGCCAAATCTGCTACACCTTCAAATACAACCACTCCGCCGAGTCAAGGAAGTACTGCACCATGAAAGATCTCTTACTAAAAGCCAAACTATTGCTGATGCCCTTATGGGCTCGCATTGTGACTCTATGGAATTTACTTATAGCTAAGTGGAATGCGTTCTTAGAAAAGCTCAGTACAGTTGAAATTCCGATCCTCAAGAAGAAGCTGTCACCTCGGACGATTGGGGTATCAATATTTTTTTTGATTGCCTTGATTGCATTCATTTGTTTGAAGTCTTGCGGTAAAGAAGTTAAACAGTTACCGATTCCAGTAACTACTGCGCAGCCACTTTCCCAAGAGATTCGTAGTTTTGCAACCTTTGATGGTTTGGTAGACCCATATCTCACAGTAAATCTAGATGCACGGGTTAAGGGCTACCTCACGAAGATTGGATTTGCAGACGGAGCTATGGTGAAGAAAGGTGATCTTCTCTTTGTTATTGAGCAAGACCAATATATACAAGAGGTGAAATTAAAGCAGGCAATTTATACCGAAGCGAAGCTTGAGTATGGCCGTCAGAAATCATTGCTCAAGGAAAACGCAACATCTCAGGCTGCAGTAGATAAGGCGTTATCTCAATACCAGCAGGCTGAGGCCAATCTCACGCTTGCCAAAATCAATTTAGGCTATACCGAAATCAGAGCACCATTTGATGGACTCATGGGAAGACACTTGCTGGATGTTGGAACCTATCTAGACTCCACTACAAAAGGGGTGCAACTATCTACGATTCAGCAAATCTCACCGATCTATGTTTACTTCTCAATTAATGAGAGGGACTACTTGAAGTTCGTAAAGGGTAGAGACGAAAATGCAGAACGCAAGTCCGAAGTCAATGCCTTGCCAGTCTTTGTCGGTCTTCAGAGTGAGGTTGGCTATCCACATGAGGGTGTCTTAGATTACGCCGCTAATTTAATTTCAACCGATACTGGATCTTTGCAGTTACGTGCGATCTTTAAAAATGAGGATTACCAGCTAATCCCAGGTCTATATGCGCGTGTAATGGCTCAGTATGGCAATCCAAGGCAGGCCTTATTGCTTCCTAAGACCGCCATCATGACCGATCAGGTAGGCGACTATGTTTTTGTATTAGATGATTCAATGCGAGCACAACGTCAAGACATCAGTTTGGGTCAGCGCTTTGAAAAGTATGTTGAGATCAGTAAAGGCTTAACGGCAAATAGTAATGTAGTCATTAATGGATTTATTAATCTGAGTATTAATCAAGTAGCTAAGCCAACAGAAGTGACGCTTGAGGCAATGCCAGCTCGATAATTATGTTATCTAAATTTTTTATCGAACGGCCGGTACTGGCTAATGTGATCGCTCTAGTCATGCTGTTGATCGGGGCTGTATCGATCAATAGTTTGCCGATTGCACAGTATCCTAATATTGTCCCACCTACGATTCAGGTAACTGCAAGATATCCTGGTGCCAGTGCGATTCTTGTGCAGCAATTAGTTGCTAGCAATATTGAAACTCAGGTTAATGGTGTTGATGGCATGCTCTATATGGAGTCTGCATCTACCAATGACGGCAACTACACCTTAACCGTGACCTTCAAAGTAGGCACAGACCCTGATTTAGCCCAGGTGAACGTGCAAAACCGAGTGGCCATTGCGCTTCCTTCTTTACCTCAAGCAGTTCAAAAGCAGGGCGTTACAACTAAAACACAATCGACTGCCATTCTGCAGTTTGTGACTTTGACCTCGACTAATCCTGAGCATGACGGCTTATTCTTAAGTAACCTCGCAAACCTAAAATTACAACAACGCTTAGCGCGATTGCCTGGTGTGGCTGCTGCCAATGTCTTTGGTGTGGGTAACTACAGTATGCGAGTTTGGCTTGATCCTGCTCAACTCAAGATGCGCAATCTTTCGCCAAGCGACGTGATAGCGGTCATTAATAAACAAAACGTATTACTGACAGCAGGTCAAATTGGTGCGCCACCAACCCCAATGGGGCAAGACTTTCAGTTAACACTCAATGTCACTAGCGCCATGACGACTCCTGAGCAGTTCGGTAGGATAGTTGTGAAGACTGGCAGTAAATCGGATATCACTTACTTGCGGGATATCGCCAGAATAGAAATGGGTAGTCAGAACTATAGTCAATTTTTCAAGATTGATGACAAGCCAGCCGGCGGTATTGCGATTTACCAAATGCCTGGTGCTAATGCGATTGCAACTGCACAAGCAGTTCAAGATGAGATGGTCAAAATCTCTAAGACACTCCCTAAAGAAGTCAGTTGGGCGATTCCATTTGATACCACGATGTTTGTTCAAGCATCGATTCACGAGGTTTATAAAACTCTCTACGAGGCGGGTATCCTAGTTCTCTTGGTGATTATGATTTTCCTGCAGAACTGGCGTGCCACATTAGTTCCCGCAACCACCGTACCTGTGACTATTATTGGCGCATTTGCTTGTATGGCTGCGCTAGGTTTCTCAATTAACCTACTCACCTTGTTTGCGATCGTTTTATGTATTGGTATTGTTGTCGATGATGCGATTGTCGTAGTTGAGGCAGTCTCCAAGAAGGTGGAGGAGGGTGAGGATCCTAAGCAGGGCGCAATTGATGCCATGACTGCTTTGATGGGCCCAATCATTGGTATTACCTTGGTATTAATGGCGGTATTTATTCCTGCTTCATTTATTGCAGGTATTACCGGGCAAATGTATCGACAGTTTGCTTTGGTGATTGCCGCAACCGCACTGATTAGCGGTATCAATGCGATTACCTTAAAGCCAACACAATCGGCTCAGTATTTAAAGCCAATTAATCCGAACTTGGTTAAAAACAAGCTTTATCAAAAGTTTGATCTGTATTTCAATCGTCTAGCGACCTGGTATGGACAGAAGATTGAAGGGTTGATGAAGAATCGAGCCAAAGCCTCTATGGTGGGTATTGCCATCATTGCAGCTTCATTGATTGGTTTGATGTTTGTTCCATCTGGCTTCATTCCTAATGAAGATCAAGGGTATTTGGTGGTATCTACTACTTTGCCTGATGCAGCTTCTTTGCAGCGAACTGAAGAAGGAATGAAAAAAGCAGTTGATGTTATTAAGAAAGTGCCTGGCGTTGACACTGTTGTGGTGATTGGTGGAATTAACTTGCTGAACAACAGTAGCTCTCAATCCAATAGTGGCGGTCTTTATGTCATTATGAAAAAGTGGGAAGAGCGCGGCAAGGGTCAGAGCCTTAAAGAAATTTATAACAATATGAATGAAGGGCTCAAGCAGGTTCAAGAGCTTAAATCCTTTGTCTTATTACCCCCTGCAATTCCTGGTTTAGGTCTTTCAGGCGGTTTTGAGCTTAGACTGATGTTGACAGACGGTAGCAATAACTTTGCTAAGTTAGATGCTGCTACTAAAGCATTTATTAACGAGGCGCAAAAACAGCCAGAAGTCATGATGGCTTTTACGCCTTTCCAGAATAATGTTCCACAACTTCAACTGAGCTTCAATGTGGGTAGAGCTGAAACATTTGGCGTTGCCATTGGAGATGCTTATGACGTACTGCAATCTTATTTGGGATCTTCTTACGTTAATCAATTCTTCAAATACGGTCAAACCTATCAAGTTTACGTTCAGGCAGATGGAAAATATCGAAGTGCAATCGAACAAGTCAATCGACTCTATGTAAAAAATAAGAGTGGCAATATGGTTCCACTCGGGTCCTTTATTGATGTTAAGGAAACTACGGGGCCAGCGTTTGCATCGCAGTTCCAGCTGTATCCTTCCGCCGCTGTCCTGGGCGCAGCTAAAGATGGTTACAGTTCTGGGCAGGCAATGAAGGCCCTAGAACAGGTGGCTGCCAAGACTTTGCCGGATGGCGTCGCCTTTCAGTGGGCCGGTATGTCTTATCAAGAGGACTTAGTTGGAAACACCGTGATCTTAATCTTTGCGTTATCGATCTTGCTGGTGTACTTAGTACTTGCAGCCCAATATGAAACTTGGGTAGCGCCGCTGGCTGTTCTGACTGCGGTGCCACTGTCTTTGTCGGGAACGGTAGTGGCTTTATTGCTTACGGGCCTATCGAATAATATTTATGTGCAGATTGGTCTAGTGTTGATGATCGCACTCTCTTGTAAGAACTCTATTTTGATTGTGGAAGTCGCTATTGAATGTAGACATAAAGGCATGAGTTTTGTGGATGCTGCTCTAGAAGCTTCAAGAGAACGCTTTAGACCAATCGTCATGACATCAATTGCCTTTATTTTGGGTGTCATGCCTTTGCTCCTTTCTACTGGTGCAGGTGCAGCAGCTCGTATCTCATTGGGCATCACCGTATTTAGCGGTATGATTGCCTCCACTTGCTTGGCAGTGGCTTTAGTCCCAATTTTCTATGTGGAAATTGAAACTTTCTTTGAGAATAGGGCAAACAAGAAGGCCAATAAAATCGGTTCCACCAATAATGCTGAGTAAAGACCCCCCCAGGGCCTACATTTGATATATTTATCGCTATTAGTTTGATGTTATAACCCGCTAATTCAAGGTTCCCTATGAAGAAAATAGTCTCCAGCGCAGTGTTTGGCGTTTTTATTGGTGTGATGTCGACAGCTGTTCTTGCGGATCCACCAATGCCCCCTTTCTATGCCGCTGTTATGAAAATGGCGCCTGAAGGGAAATTGGGTCAGATCATCAAAAAAGAGAAGATTGAGACATCCGTCAAAGGTGCGCAAGCATGGAAGATTGCCTATATTTCATCGGATGTTGCCGAGCGCAAGACAATTGCTACGGGAGTAATCATTTCTCCCATTGGACAGGCCCCTAAAGCAGGTAGGCCAATATTGGCATGGGTACACGGTACAACAGGCTCAGCTCAAAACTGTGGCCCTTCACAAATCACCAATCCCACCGCTCCGCTAAATGAATACTTTTTAATGGATGGTAATTCTTGGACGGACTACGGCATTCCGAATGTAGAACAATTTATTAAGGAAGGTTATGTCATTGTTGCTACTGACTATCAGGGGCAGGGCGGTGGTGGCAAACATCAATATGCTGTTGCGGGCACAAATGGCAGAGATGCGATCAACTCTGCAAGAGCGGCTAGTTCTATGAAAGAAGTTGGCGCTGGCAAGAAGACCATTATTTATGGTTGGTCTCAAGGTGGTGGGGCCACTATTGCAGCTGCAAGCCTGCCAGAATATCAGGCGCAAAAAGGAACTGCAGCAGATGGTCTGCAATATCTTGGATTTGTAGCATTGGCACCTGATGATGTGGCAGTCATGATTCCAAATGTGCCTACTGATGATGCTAGTGCAACGAAGATCATGAATGGATTTACTGCAGCTAATGTTCCGAATGTATTTTTATTTGCTCATTACATGATGGGGCTTTGGGGTGCTCAGGCTGCTTTTCCTGATCTCAATTTAACTGATGTTTTAACGGATGAAGGCGCAAAAGTTGCAGATCAATTATCAAGAAATAAATGTGTTCACGTAATGGCAGATAGCTTTAGCTATACCTACGGAGATCAATATAAATCACTGATCAAACCTCAGCCCAATAACTCTGCAAAATGGTTAAAAGCCTTTGTGGAAGGTAGCGTTAAACCTGTTAAACCAGTAGCGCCTGTTGTTATTTACTGGGGCACAAAAGATACAGCAGTTCCTCCAATCATGCATGAGCTTTATCAAAAGCAAATGTGTGCAATGGGTGCGAACGTTGGTAGAAATCAACTCCCCGGAGAGCAAACACACTTCACGACGCCCGGTGTATCAGCCCCCATGTATCTTGAGTGGGTGAAGGATCGTTTTGCTGGTAAGCCATTAGCTAATGCTTGTCCAAAGAGTTAGGTCGAAGTCAATGCCCAAGACCTTGGGATCGTTAGATAAAAAACCACCTTCGGGTGGTTTTTATTTAACTACTGGTAGGTGTTTGGTGTGGCGTTAGTTGTCGGCAGATTGGTCTCAGTGCGCTAAATTCATACCACTATTTTTAATGGCGCTAGTGGCACTTGGTGAGCTTAAATATTCAATAAGTTTCTTAGCGGACTCTCGATTCGCTGAATCGAGAGTGATCGCTGCAGCAAAGGTTTGAACAAGCTGGATGCCACTTGGAATTGCGCCAACATAATCAATACCAGTTACATTTACGAGTTCGCTGCTTGGTTGAATCGCAATATTCGCCTCTCGTGCCGCCAAAATAGCTGTAGATTGGCTACCACGCTCCGTAATCTGTACGGAGATTTGCTTGCTAATACCAAGCTTTGGAAATAGCTCTTCAGTTAAGTAAATTCCGCTAGTGCTACCGGGAACCACAATCTTTTTAGCCTTGATCAATGCCTCTGAAAACGCTTTATTAGTAGAGATGTCGGGCTTCGGGACTTCCTGCGGGTACAGCAAGACCTAGGGGTGCCTGCGCTAAATCTACATCTGATTTTGGAAGTATTTTGTTTTGCTCAATGAGTTCAGCGAGCCCTTCGCGAGACAGAATAACGACATCAGCGGAAGTGCCAGCAGCGAGCTGTGCTTTGATGGTATTGGGGCCGGAGCCTTGGGATGCTCCTGATTTAGTAACAACCTGAATGCCAGTCTGCTTTTCAAAGGCAGGAAGCAGTTGTTTGTAGGGGCCAGAAAAGCCGCCCGAAATTATGACCTCAAGTTGCGCCATTGCTGGTGTGCTGATTATTAAAGAAAATACACATATAAAAAGATGCCTCATTTTTCTCTCGATAATATTGATATGGTTTTATGTGAGCTTACTCTGAAATCTTGTGTGCCTAGCGACTATTATTCCCCATCAAATAAGAGGTATAAAAAACCTCGCTAATGCGAGGCTTATTGAAACTTATGATGCATGAACAGATTTGAGTACATATTTGTCTCTAAGCCAAACCACCATGCCTTAATAAAGCATCAATACTGGGTTCTCTACCTCTAAAGGCCTTAAAGGATTCTGCTGCAGGACGGCTACCGCCGACCTCTAAGATCTCTTCGCGATAACGAGCCCCAGTCTTCTCATCCAGGACGCTGCCAGTGAGTTTTGCAGCCTCCTCAAAAGCAGAGTAGACGTCAGCGGATAGAACTTCGGCCCACTTATAGCTGTAGTAGCCTGCTGCATAACCGCCAGCAAAGATATGGCTAAAAGTATTAATCCAGCGGGAGATCTTGGGTTGCGGAATGACATTAAATTGATCGGCAATCGCTCTAGATAAGTCTAGAACCGCATGACCTTGTGCATTTTTAGCATCAAAGCTGGCATGTAAACGCCAATCGGTTAATGACATCACAATCTGGCGCAAGGTCATATAGCCATTCTGGAAATTCTTAGCAGCGAGAATCTTGTCAAACAATTCTCTTGGGAGGGATTTTCCTGTCTCAGCATGCGCAGTCATCTTTTCTAAGACTTCCCACTCCCAGCAGAAGTTTTCCATAAACTGACTCGGTAGCTCAACCGCATCCCACTCCACCCCATTAATGCCTGATACGCCAAGAGCGCTTACTTGGGTTAGTAGATGGTGTAAGCCATGGCCACTTTCGTGGAAGAGGGTGATCACATCGTCGTGGGTAATGGTGGGCTGACGCAATACACCATCAACTTTGACTGGTGGTGCAAAGTTACAAACTAAATACGCGACCGGAATTTGAATCTCACCATTAGTCAATACCCTACGACCGCGGGCATCATCCATCCAGGCTCCACCACGCTTACCTGGGCGGGCATACGGGTCTAGGTAGAAGTAAGCCACGATATTACCCTTGGCATTCTTGACGGAGAAAGATTGCACGTCAGCATGCCAGGTTGGCAAGTCAGCGGCTTCAATCTTCACTCCAAATAAAGTCTGGATGACTTGGAAGAGGCCATCTAGTACCTTGGGCAATGGGAAGTATTGCTTGAGCTCGTTCTCAGAAAAGGAATAACGTTCTTGTTTGAGTCGTTCAGAAGCAAAGGCAACATCCCATGGCTCCAAACCATCGGTAATAGCTAATTCAGATTTGGCAAATTCAGAGAGCTCTTGCCAATCTTTCAATGCAAAGGGTTTTGCCTTTTCTGCAAAGTTAGTCAAGAAAGAATCTACTTCTTCAACACTGCTAGCCATCTTCGGAGCCAGGCTCAGTGCAGCATAATTTTTAAAGCCGAGCATGCGTGCTTCTTCGTCACGCAGTCTTAATTGTTCAAGCATATTTTGGGTATTGTCCCAATCCAGTTTGCCTTTGGCATATTGCGGCGCAAGCTCGGAAGCGCGGGTGACGTAGGCTTCGTACATCAAGCGACGCAGTGCACGGTTCTCCGAATACTGCATGACTGGGTAATAAGAAGGGAAGTGCAGCGTAAACGCCCAGCCCTTTAAGCCCTTTTGCTGGGCGGTATCTGCGGCTGCAGCAAT
>TBL_comb48_EPIDRAFT_1002236_pt1 | contig 13552 bp, 25 predicted proteins | sample TroBogEpilimnion_37_FD_10681 | JGI IMG/M metagenome (IMG submission 10681)
CCTNAATTATCACTTCTTGCGTCCAACGATTTTTAATTTTCATTTCCTTTACTCCTTTTGACTTGATTCATCACGTCATGACCGGAAAGAGTTCGTTCCGGTCATGAAGCCGTGAATTCAGTCACGGATTACATTGTGATCACGCCCTTATGAATTCTTGCGAACGTGCGCCCCAATGGCGCAAGGTGCCATGATCTATATCAACGATAAAAAGACGCTGTTTGCCGTTTTTATAGGTCCATTGGAGTTTTTCAGTCAAGACCCGATGAACGGGAATTCTTTCAACAATGTGTCCAAAGTTATTGAATCGGAATAATCCAATCCACTCCCATTGTAGGGAAGGAGATTCGCCGGGAGAGGCAATGAAATAGCGCCCCTCGTGCTCATAGACCCCGCAGTATTTGCTCCAACCATCACGGAGCACACCTATTTTTTTCATTTTCTGTCTCCTTTTCTAATTTAAGTCAATTATATCATACAGTTACGGTTATGTCAATCGTCGGGCAATGCTTCTCGCCTGTATTCGACTACCAAATCGAACAAGTATTGTTTTTTCCATACGAGGAACATCCACTGTCTTGCATCTTCATCTGTTAGACCCAAAATTTCCTTACTTGCATCAGATAGACTATTCCATCTCTTTTGAACGTAGAGTTGAAGCTCTTCATCGAGGGCCTCTTCTGCTAACCACGGATTAATCATTGTCTTTTCTCCTTTTGTTGGTTCGCTCAGATATAGGCCGGTATAGGATTCCGGCCTATGATCTCAGGAAACCAGCTATCGTGCTATTCCGAGATTGCGATAAAACCACCGGCGCACCGCTGATACGGCATATCGTTTGAAAACACCCGACTTGTCGCATCCTCTGTAATAAGCTCTCCAAAGGAAGTCCACGTCGCAACCCTGATCTTCTAGGGCATTCCAAACAAGAGTGCCGTGAACATATTTCTGTTCCAGGTGAGACATCAAATGCCCCATGCCGTCAACGAGCTTGCCATCTGTATTTTTCATCATACAGAGCCAGCAGTCGCCGCCGCCCGGATCTTTCAGCGTATGGTTATCGATCATTTTGGCAAGTTTATCGCAGTAAGCCTTAACTTGCCTTTTGATCTTTACAACACGAGCCAATTCTTTCTTGGCCTTCGCATCCGGTTCAATGCGGTCTCTGATTACGATCATTCCGTCATAAAACGGCAAACCGTTCAAATACCACACCGACCTGTTTTGCGAGAGATTAAAGCCCCGAGGGACGAATTCATTAATCCTAGCTTTAGTTGACATTGTGCGCCAACCACCCGAATTAATCATGAATCGATCCGACCAGAAGCTCAGGATAATCGTATCGTGATACTGAATGTCAACCCGGTCGCCTGCCAGAATTGCGGTAGTCGATTGCAATTTGAACGAGCGCCGCACTTTGCTTCGACCCCCGGCGATAAACCGCTTCAGAGCCCCAAAGGTCTCTTTCGTTGAATCCTGGCGTCTGAAGTCAGTAGACCCGATTGTCAAGCTCCCCCATTGTTGCGTTGTATTTTGCATTGTCTTACTCCTTCCATGCTTCGATAGATAAAATCTTTTTCGTTATCGACGGACTCCATCGACAATCTTCGATGAGACGCTGTTCGATTTCCGCCTTTGTGAGTTTGAATTCATAGCCGAGAATTCGGATAAATCCCCCCAGGATAAGCCAATCGCCGGAATCCCCGATCTTATGCAAACAGTCCCAAATTCTCTCTATATCCAGCTTGCCTTTTTGGGGCAAGTTATAAAACATTGCCCGCTGAGCCTTAAGGCTCATCATTTTCTTGCTCCTTTTAGTGAACCAATCCGGGCCATGTGTATTCTTCGACTTCCTCTCCGTCTTTTGCATCTTGATATCGAATTTCTTTTGTATCTCCGCAAGCAAGCCAAAGGACAATTTGGGCTAACTCAGTATCGTTTTTCTCGTTTAACTCTTCTACTGTCCATGCCCCGAATTCTCGAAGATAATCAATCGCCATTTGGCGAGGCACTTCAAATTGAAGTTTTTCTTGCCAATATTCCACATCATTATCGCAAGCGCCTTGATGTGAGCAACTTTCAATACATTCTTCGGGAATGTCTTTTAAAATCCATCCGTGTTCATCAAACCAATCTTCGTGAGACATTTTCTTACTCCCTTCTTTGAATTGTCCATAGTATATCAACATATTCTCGTTATGTCAATATGCCATAAAAGTTTGATGCAATAACTCCGGTCATATGACCGGAGTTTTTTGATGCTCCAAGTCGGGCCGAATCATCGGATACCGGCCCGATCAGGAATATCAATCGAACATCCCGTCTTCATCTTTGATGAGGTCGTCAAAGAATTGTTGAGACATTTCAACGGCTCGCCTGCCATCAAGAAACTTGTTAATGTGACGGCCCGTTGTGGATGAATGCTTGTAGGAAGTTTTGTAACACTTCCCCTTAATCCACGCAGCTACCGGCATCTCATAGGAAAAGAATATTTCATCTGTTCCCACTTCTAAGACAGTCATATTGGTTCCGATTGGACGAATTTTCATAATACTCTCCCCGTCATTTGGTGAATGTTCCTTCCGCCCACGGAAACGGCGGGATTGGCTCTATTGTGACGGATTGTCACTTCGCCGGGATGTCCGTCTTTACGGCCTTCGGCAAGCCATTTGTGGTATTCCTGTCGATCTTCTTCGGCCCACTCCATAATGCGCTCATACTCCTCTTCTTTTCCGGTCAACCCCCTGATTTGGCCTCTATGAATAATGACCGTTTTGCAGCCCTCAATGTGGAAGAGGATAAACATGCAGATCGGTTCGAGAAGTTCATAAAACAATACGGTAGATGCGATTGCCTCTTTATCGTTCACTCTGGTATTCATGTTTCGAGCAAATGGTCCGGCATCGGCGCTGCTGCCTTCGGACAAGCTCCTGATGCTCACCGGCATTCCGAGCATATCTTGAATCAACTTGACCCCATCTTCGTTGAGATCGCACAGAAGCCGCATACTGTAAGCACAGGCTTCTCCGGTTAGTGAACCGATCCCGTACTTTGCCAAGTCTCTCCAGCTTGACAAGATAATTCCATAGTCTTTTGACATTTTCCTACTCCTTTGTTTTGTTTCCCCCCGTCGATCATAGACCGTGTATGAGCCGGAAGTTCCGGCCCATAGGCGAGCGTTAATCGATCATCCCGAGATGTTTCGCATATTCATACATTGAGCCATGCCAGTCTTGCGAATTAATAAAGCCCATTTCAACAGTTTCCCCGACTGCTTCATCCCAAAATTCCAGAATTGTTTCATCAGTATGTTTGTTCCGAAGCTCTACATGGGCGCGGTCACGCTCAAACCATGTGTGACATTCCGTGTCCTCGATCTCGATAGGGCCGGTATGCTCCAGGTTATAACGGATCGAGAGATGATAATACTCATCCTGATTCTTGATGCGGGCCCTGGGACGTTTTGGAAAAGTCTTCTTGTGTAAATCTTTCAGAATGCGTTTTTCTAGCTTTTCGACTTCGCCTTCATCGACATTTTCTCCCCACGCAATCTGCTCTAGGCAATCGTCGAACGCTTCTGCCGGATTCATACCGATTCCGGTAACAACGTTGTCAAACGGCGTATAAGCGCATCCGCACCCCTGAAAGTAATCAGGGTAGTCAAGGCCGTGATCGACTATTTCATAGTCCGCGATTTTCATTGTCTTACTCCTTTGTTTAAAATTATTCCCCCAGGATTGCAAAATCGTATCTGGCCCCATGAAGACGAGTCCCGCAGCACTCACATGCGTTCCATGTGTCGAATTCATCAATGCCGTTCGTGCGCTCAGGTAATCCAAGCTCTCGACGGGCATCATTGGCCAATTCAATTATGAAATCGTATTGGAAGTCTGGATCGAAACTCATGACTAAGTTAGGTCCGAGCTTGTCAAGACCGGCGTTGATTTGATCAATTTTAGCGTCAAGCTTGTCGCCGTCCAGGTAATACTGTAAGCCGGAATAGTCGGCATTAACGGCGATTATCATACAGTCAGTGCATAATTTAATCTCATCACGAATTACTCTCATTTTCTTAACTCCTTATTTGAATTTCTTGATTCCCCCATTGAACTGATCATAGTATATCAGACTTTTCTCATTATGTCAATATACCATGAAAAGTTGACTCCCCGTTTATACGGCAGATTCCCCCAAATCTGCCATGATTTTCTACGATTTGGACCGGAGATTGATCGACGGTGTAAATTGTTGCGACTTTCACTTTTCCTACTCCCTTTAAAATTGATTCATTCCCTCATTCATTAAATACATTATACCACATACTTATCACTATGTCAAGCTACCACCCGCTGATAGCGCCATCTTGAAAGCACTTGAATCTTGAAAGCATTATGGTCAAATGTTTGTAGAAGTTTTGTGATTTATTTTTTCACGGAATGAATTTTAGGGTATGACGTGAAATCAGGCATTTAGGAACATATCGCTTTAAATGAAGTGTACTCAATTCTGAAGGGATTTCAGATTAGGGTATATAGAAGTATTGGTTTGTTGAGAAATGATTACAATGAAGAAAATAGACGGGGTTTTATAGATGCGCGTACGATATGAAGTAAACAAAAAAAAAGGCGTCCTTAAGGACGCCTTTTACGCTGGAAAGCAGAAAGTTAAGCTGCTATATCTTTCATTGCAGATTCAAGGCGTTGTTCCAAATCAGCGGTCGCATCTTTAACCATTTCGGCATATCCGATAATTTCAGCATGAGCGTCAAGACCGATATATCCAAGCGGATCATCAGTTACAAACGGCAAAATTTCACGGCATGATTGCAACAAACGGATAATTGCGTCTCGCCGTTGCTCCATTTTGAGGGGTTCAAGATTTTCGAGATTCGGAATATTCCACGCCTTTGATACAGTAACAGAGCCGGATTCCGAATTTTGTGAACGCTTAGCGGCATTTTCGGCTTTTTTGGCGTCTTTTTCTTTTTTGAACTGAACGCCTAAATCGTTCAACGTTTCTTTTGCCTTGGCATCAAGTTCACTCGCAATGTATTTCTTGTCATGAGTAGAGGCGTTCAAGATACCCATGCGTTGTGCCATACCCTCGCCAACTCGTTTCAATTGATCGGGAAGTAACCCCTTGCATGTTTCAATGAGAGTACCTCTCATTTGTTTTACTGCGTCTTGTTCAAGACCGGGGGCGAATTGAGAAACAAATTGATATCTTCCAATCCATTGGCGTGCAATTGAAGGTTTTTCTCCGGTTCGCTTGCAAAACGCATTAAACAATTTGTCGGCTCCGTCCGGGTCAGTACTTTGATATTCCGTCAATTGTTCAAGGTAAAGTTTACCTTGTTGAACGCCATTGTTCAAGGCGTCTTTTGCAAGCTCTACGATTTTAGACGCTCTCACATCAGCTCGCTGACCCGGTAACATTTTGTCAAATTCCATTGCAACGCTTGTCGTGCCATTTTTGAAGTCAACTACGTTAACCACGCTTTCATTTTTCTTGTTTGCTTTTTTGTTACTCATTTTTCTCGCTCCTAAGTTAGTGTTTTTATTGCGCTCTTTAAGCGTGAATATAGACTAACAAAAAATTATCAGTATGTCAATAGAAAAAAAGCCATAGTTTGTCTATGTTTTAAAAAAATTTTTCGTAATGAAATCAATATCAAAAATGGTAGAAAAATTCTGAATTAAATAACTGATTTTATTAGAGTGATGTAAAATGATTAAGGAATTGAAATATCTTCTCTGTATATCCATATAAGAGAAAAAATTTGACTATACCAGCGCATATAGCCGCCTGGGAGCCGCATATAAGGAAAATGGCTCCTGGAGCGGAAACAATCAAATCATTCAAAAAACCAAGTTAAATCAAGTAGTTACATTAATTCAAGTTTGCAATTCTTTAGGTAAGCACAAATGAAAATGTCGAATGATCCAAGGAATAGAGTGGCCTTTATCGAACCAATATTTTATTTGTGTTGATGAAATCCTTAAAAGACGAGCCCAATCCGCAACAATCATTCTTTTCCCGTAAGCCTCTATCCATACATTACTTCTTTTATTGTGATGCTGTTCGGTCATCGTAGCCCACTTACAATTTTCAGGTGAGTAATTGCCGTTAGTGTCTTTCCGCTCTACGGAATATTTAGGACCAGGTTTTAGACCCATATCTTCAAGAAAATTCTCAAATGATTCTAACCATCGATCACAAACTATAATGCCTCGACCACCATAATCTTGATAGTCTTTCCCCTTCTCATTATAGCAGCGATACAGCATCATTTGCCAAGACTTATATTCGGACATTCCTCCATATCCATGTTTATAATGCCTTTTGTTGCCCTTCATGGTTTCTTGCCAACATTCTTTGCACCTTGCTTTTTTGCCATTGTTGAGATTACTCGCAAGAGCCAAAACAACGTTGCCGCATTCACATTCGCATTCCCACTGAATATGCCCATGCCTATCTTTCAGCGGCCACTTCCCTTTGACAAGAAGTTTTCCAAATTTCCGGTCAGCTAAATCAACAGACGGATGCATCGTATTCTCCTTTTTGAAATAATGAAAGTCCTATCATATATTTAATATCAGAATGGATTTGTAACTCCGGTCATGTGACCTGAGTTATCAATAACTAGACAAAATCAAGGAGTCATAAAAGCGGATAAGCCAGTCTTCTTCGCAAATTAGTGACCGTGCCGGTATGGTTTTCAATTCGGTCTTAATTAATTCGTAGTAATCGTCATCTTCGATCCGACCAAGGAACCATTGGAACTTGCCAATTATTCCATCCAGCACCGGTGAATGGCAATCTTTGTTCACCCACACCCACTGAGAATCATGTAAGTATGAATCGTAAAATCGAATAAAGGCCGCATAGCAACCAAATAAGTGTTCCTCCATCTCCTCGTAGGATTCCATGATCAAAAATGAATTGCTCATAATGTTCATGTATTTGGCCTTGAGATCTTCACAGACAATCAGATCGTAAATGCTTTGGCTCTTACTGACTGCCTGACAGCCGTTCACATACCAAACATTGCCCCTACGCTGGAAATATTTCAATCGTCTTCCCCCGCTTCTATTTGTCTATTTGGAACATCTACCACAACTCTCGGATTGTTGAACTGGTCTTCTTTCTCCTGTTGGTCGGCCGCATAAATAGTCATGGCCATTTTCACGTATGGAATCTTGCCTTCGCCTTCTTCTGTTTTACTATTTTTTGGTTTTAGTTGTTCCGCAACCGCTACTCGGGCCTTCCAACACTTCTCCATAGCCCATACACACTCTTTAAAACTGGCGGGTTTAAATCCCTTAAAGCCACGTTTTTCTAAATGGTCAGGATTGGTCTCCGGGTTTTCTTCCAAACAACCCTTAACTATCCCCTCCATGATACAAATGTCCCTGAGAGTCCCGAGTAAGCCAAGGGAATCTTCGACTACTTTTGGCATAACCTCCAGCGACTTATCCGTTTCTGTGATCGGATTATCGGCTAGTTTTTTAAGATGTTCGTCAAGTTTCTGTTTCCATTTATGTTTGATGAACCAGTTTGTAACAGTATTGTATTTAAAGCCGGTAAGTTCCGCTGTCTTCGCAATAGTTCTTACCTGAAGATAGACCTGGAGAGCTTTTTGTTTGTCGGCGTTCGTATAGGCCATTAACAGTTTCCTACTACTTCATCTTTCTCAAGACCATCTGCACAGGCTTGAGCGAATTCCATTACTTTATCGATAGGCTGTCTGTTGATAATTTCATAAACTATGTCACAAACAGCGTATTGTTGTTCTTCAGTCGGCACAATGTTCAAAATCTTAAATGTTTCATGAACGGCAAAAGCGACACGGGCTTGCATAATATATGAAAAAAGAAGCCTTCGTCCTTCTTGCGTAGTGGACAGTTTCAACATTTCTTCAGGTGTTAAGAGTTGTCCGCGTTGATTAATCATCAGCTCACTCCTCTTCAATAAATTTCAATTCGTCCAAAGAATAGATTAAAGGTAAACAATTCGTATCTCGGATGACAACGCTCAGAATCTTAGCCTGTCGCATGGCTCTATAGCACATTTTACAAGGCAAACAGGATGCTCCGCGCTTTTCTTCTTTGGTTTGGACATTGTGACCGGCAATATAGAGAGTAGCGTTGGTGGGATCTTCTCGGCAGAAAAGAAGCGAATTAAATTCTGCGTGAGCGCTTCGGCACAACTCATAACGTGTTCGTGAGGGGATTCCTTCTCTTCCGCATCCTGCTTCCGAACAATGAGGCATCCCTCTGCTGGCCCCATTGAATCCTGCGCTGATGATCCGGTCATCCTTTATCAGAACGGCCCCATAACCGCTTCTCAGGCAGGTAGAAAGCTCCGAAAGCTTCAGGGCCATGTCTAAATAGACTTGGGTCTTCTGATATACCCGGCCTTCCGTAACAAGAATATGATGCGTGCTTTTGAGGACAGGCCCGAGATCCGCAAAGGGCTTATGGACAACCATTTTTGAATTCCCTTTTGAATAACGCTTTTAATGGCTTAATGGAAAAAAGTCAACCCCAAAAATGGAAATCCCCTTCGTTGTGCGCCACGAAGGGGATTCAGGCTAGGGTTTCTATGGAAACGTCGCACCAACAAAAGTTGGTAATTAGGACCGTAAATTAATCCGGTAGGATTGTCAAGAAGAATATTTACAGCACAATAATTTGCAATTTCCATTGTCCGAATCATCACAAATAGAGCACTCTTCCTGGCGTTTCTGCATCTTTTCGAGCGCCTCACGGACCATTTCGGTCAACTTTTTACTCGGCTGGTAATCTTCGGGGAACTTTCTCATAGTTAACCGCCTTGCGGTCCTACATCGTTTTTAGTTGAAAAGGCCCAACCCATAGTGGTCAAAACCGCTATTTGAATTACACCGGGTGCAACGTGCCAGTAGTTAAGTATCCATTCTAATGACGTGCGACCGGGTCCAAAAAGGATTTGATAGCACGGAACGATAACCATGAAGTTCCAAAACATTACAAATCCGGCTAAGATTCTAAAAAGTCCTTTGTCGAAATCTTTATCCTCTTCTTTGGACCGTATCATCGATGACAACATATAGCCGAACAGGGGCAAATAAAGTAGACCGACCCGGATACATAGACTTTGGAACAGATTTTCATCAATGTTCTCATTCATGACACCCCAAGCCCAACAAATTGCGAACATAACGAATGCGCAGCCGCAAAAGTAAATCCATAAAATTCTGCGTTGGGCTTGAGATTGGGTCATTTTTGAACCGTCTTTGCCGTGGTGTAAGCGGACATGATCTTGGCCATCTCATTTGTGATCAGCGGACCCGTTGTGACAAAACGAAGCCCGGTATTAATGGCTGCTGTAGCCATTGTTACCAAAAAAGGAACAATAGCTTGAGCATTTCCGCTATGCCAAGTGGTAAAAATAGCTCCCACAACGCCCGCCAAAAACAGACAACCATTAAAGATAATGGTCTTGGAACTAAGCGGACTTTTCCCTGACACAAGAGCATCCAATGAGTCTGAGATAAGATCCGTGGCTTCCTTTTGGACCTGATCGGGAGTTGATTGAGCGGCTTGAGCAAGTTGGTCTATTGTCGGTAACGTGATCTGAGGTAACGGCCCCACTTGTAATCCCGGCACCACACTCGGCCCGGTAATAATGTTTGTTTCATCGGCCATTTTTAAATTCTCCTTTTTATAACTCCGGTCACATGACCGGAGTTATTTTATTCGTTGATCCTTCTCGCCTCTGTAATACAATTTAACATAGTCCCGGTAGGAGCTACAAGCACTACTTTGCCATGACTCTCAGAAGCATGGGCAACCATGAACAATTTAGATTTAGGATCGTAAATAACGATTGAAACATGACCATTGATACGATTTGTCGTGAAAGTATAAAAAATAGTATCCAGTTCTTTTGTATCGAAAATATCGACTGAATGCCAAATTCGTCCCCAACCCCCGAGTCCTTTTGCCATTTCTTTCGCAGGAACATAAGAAACGAGAAATCCAGCATTCAAAAAGCAGTTAAAAACAAAATCGGAACAATCCGTTATTTTACCACCTGATTTTTGGATCTTGCCACCGAAAACATACTTCGGAGGATTGGCCACATACCAAGCTATCTCTTTCAAAAGGGCTCTCTGTTTCCAATACTTCGGATCGTGATCGTAATCAGGGTCCGACGCGAAGGATGAGCACGCCAATGACAACAAGAGCGCCCACGGTAGTAATAGCCGCTGCAATATTACCATTTTCAATCTCCTTCAACCAATCGCCCGGAGTGAGCCAATCAAAAAATAAAATTGCTCCAAATAAAGGAGGGACAAGTCCTGCGATGGCCCCTATTCTATTAAAAAGAAAAGCAACGAGCCCTTGCCAATCATTTCCTAGCACTTGAGGATGCCAGTCTGTTTTGTTGACGAAAATTAAACCCAATTCGCAAATTGGAATAATAACAAGGTATGCTATTGCAGAGGCAAATAGAAAAAGCCTGATTTCAAGCCATTTGTCTCTAAAGAGACCGTCCAAAAAGCCTTTCTTTTCATTTCCCATTCTCTTCCTCCTATATCTCCGACAATTGATGCTTTGCTAAGATTTTGTCTATAAGGCCCGACCATGCCCGACATTGTGCCGTGAAATCATCAATGTTCCGCTCTTGGAGCCGAATCGCTTCTACAAGTTCTTGGTAGTCTGATTCATAACGTCCCACGACTATTTCCCCTTTCATAATTTCATCGTTCTCGGTCATGATCTTTGCCTGCCACAGCCACAAGGCCCGCAAGGCGATCAATGGTCACAAGTGACTTGCTGCCGAATTCCGTTGCAAAGCTGTCAAATCTACGCAGAATCAAGTCGTTGATTTTCTTAATCTCTTCGACTGTTTCATGCGTTTTGCCCCGGATTTCTTTTGTGTCGGCTATGAACTTATCGATTTCTTTTTGTAGTTCCGTAAAATCCGTATGTAAGAAGGATCTTAATTCTTCTTTGACTAACGGAACAACCGGACAATCAGGAGTGCCGCATCGTTTTTGAATTTCGGCTTTGACGCCTCTAGTTTCTACCTCAACTGTGGTCTTCACTCCTTTTATTTCCTCTATTACCTCATGCCGACTAATGTATTCTCTGGACAACGGATTGTTTTTATCGTGTTTGGGATTCCTGATGCTTTCTCCGACTAAAATTGCATATTTAATGGATTTTGTGCGCTCATCACACACCTTGATCAATGTGCCCTTAATGAAAAAACGCCATATGACGGCAAAAACAAGGCCGGTTGCGGTCGCCCAAAACCCAAACTCTTTCCAAAACATCGGTATTTCAAAAGGCACATTAGTCACCTTTATTTTCCTTGACGTAAGGCATCGTATGCCTCTTTCATTTTATCGTAGTCTGCTCTGAGAGCTTCATATTTAAGCCCAAGTTCATCTTTTTGTTTTAAGATATAGTCCCTTTGGTCAATACATTTTCTGACCTTGGCGTCAAAATCGGAATATTTTTTCGGCAATAGCCAACTCTTTGGAAATAAGAGTTTTATTTTCCGTCACCACGTAAAGGTTCATTAGGGCCAGAAATATGATAAAACCTCTAATGATCCAGTTTTTCATTTGCCTAATTCTCTTTGGTATTTATGAATCTCTTCCAAGGCCGTGCGTAGTGAATCGACATTGGCCCTACATTGGTCCAATGTCGCATGATCACGCCGATGCTCTTCCAACAGCCACTTGTTTTCGATTGCTACATAGAGATTTAAGAGAGCCATGAATAATATGGCCGCAAGCCACATCCAGGTTTTCATTTTATTTCCCACACAACTCACAAACTTCATCTACTACACATTCTTCTAAAGTCACTATTCCATCAATGATTTTTTCTTCTTCTTTTGTGAGCAATCCTTGCTGTTCTCCCCACTCCTCTAGTTTTTGAGTAAGAGCAAGTTCTCGCGCAAGGTGCATTCCGAGTATTATACCTGTTGCTAATTCAATAGGCATCTTTACGCCATTACCGTCACGGCCAAGAAGACAAGCCCCATTGCGGCGAGATTGGCCACGGTATTTACAAAAACGCTTCCAAAAAATGAGAAAAGCCATGCGATCATATTGTCTCCCATTATTAATACATTGTATGAACGGTTCCACCAGCGTCTTTATACGCCAGCTTGCTCGCCGTGCTACTGTAATAAACCGAGTTATTTGGGGCTGCCGAATCAGTTAATGTAGGAGGATGGTAACCGTTGCCGTCAAGCCGGGCGGTTCCCCCAATCTGATAGGTCGCAGTGTTTACCGCATCAAGAGTCAACCCACGGCCGCCCGTTGAAATACCTCCGGCGAAACACCATCCATTTGTTTGAAGTAATACTTGAGTAGCCGTTCTCGAAAGCACTTCTATATACGGATCTCCGGAGGTCGGGTAAACCAAAAATATTCCGTCATTGTCGGCTTGATTCCTAACCTGAAGATTGTTGTTCGCAGCCAATACTTGTATCGTAACGCCACTGACCCAACCCGACCCATTATATCCATGAAATTCGAGTTCACTTCCTGCGTCTATGTTGTTCGTAAACGGCGAGACTGTTTGATTCCGGAAGGAAATCGTTTCACCATAACCAAAGCTGCCAATCGCCAAGAATTCCGTCGAATTTCGACCGGCAATACGGAACCACGGAGAATTCATGCCGACTGCGGTAATGTTGACTTTACAACCAGTTCCGGCCCCTGCATATGATGTGGTGACAGCGTTGCCCAAAGAGTATCCGTTACCGGGATCGTGAACTTCGATACTGGTTACAGATCCCCCGCCTCCAATAGTTAATACCTCGACGTAGCCGCTGTTCCCGCCTGCAACTAAAAGCTTGTCATGAACAGAATATCCGCTCCCTGCTGCATTTATAGTAACGGCCCCTAATTGAAGTCCTGCAACACCGGAAATGAAACCATCGGAAGAGGTACGCCAGGACGTTTGCACGCCGTAGTATGAGGAAGTCGGATCAAGCTTCTCACTAACGTTGCCGGGAATCGTAACCAATCCCGCGCTATCAATCCGCATTCGTTCCGTTAACACGCTTGGAGCTGCATCCGTGGCCGTATTAAAAATTATCCGAGTAGGAACGCGAGTTGATGCAATTGTCCCTTCACACTCTACCGTTATGTTTGCATTTTCTAAGAAATTTGATCCGTCATATCCGGACGCAACCACTTTACCGGGCCCGTCTCCAGTGACTACGGTTGTCGGAGCATCAATAGACCCGCGTGCTTTGCGAAGATGCAGCCGGACCGAATTAACATCGGTTATATATTCAGCGCTCATTAGACCGCGAGGAGAGGTTGAAACGGTGTCTACAACTTCAAGTTTGGTCGCCGGAGTAGTGCCGTTAAACGTTCCTATGCCGACTGATCCCTTGATCATTACGCCGTTTACGACATATTGCCCATCAACTCCTATCCATCGGGTATTACCGCCATCAGCCGTAGACAAAACATAAAGGCTGTCAACGGTATAAGCGCTTCCGGCAGCTAAGTATTGATATGTTGTGGCTGTCG
>TBL_comb48_EPIDRAFT_1002238_pt1 | contig 13546 bp, 12 predicted proteins | sample TroBogEpilimnion_37_FD_10681 | JGI IMG/M metagenome (IMG submission 10681)
CTCGTGCGCCACGTTCAATCGGGACGCATCCGTGCGGCGTTAGATGTCGTGGACCCCGAACCCTTGCCCACTGGTCACCCGCTCTACGGACTACCCGGTGTGCTCTTGACCCCCCACGTGGGTGGTCGCTCCAACGCGATGCAACCGCGAATGGGAAAACTCTTGCGCCAACAGATTGAGTGTTTACGCGCCGGTAAGGCGCCGGTCAATCTGGTGTTCACCGCTCAGGGGTAACTGGAAAAAATAAGAGTGCTAACAAAGCGCGCGCAAAGTGCTCTGTTATAGTCCGAATCAGTACATTTTAAAAAGTGCACTAACTCATCCATAAGGGGGATTAATGAGTACATCCGAGGCCGCAGGCCTGAAGAAAAATCAAGTTGGACTCTGGGGCGATGTCGCCTTCAGTATCGCCAACGTGGCGCCGTCGAGTTCGGTGGCCTTTACCCTGGCCCTGCTGGTGTCCTTCGCCGGACACACCGCACCGCTCGCGGTTTTGGTCGTTGGTTTGATGATGTTCCTGTGTTCTTGGGGATACGCCAGCTTGAACCGATGGAAGGCGCACGCCGGTGCACCCTACGTCTGGGTCGGCGAAGCGGTCAGCCCCTCGGTTGGTGTGGGTACGGGACTTCTAAACGTCGCCGTTTCTACCTTCGCCAACGTGGGAAACATCACCCTGGCCGGTACCTACCTACTCTTCGTGGTCGCACCGACGCACGTCTTCGCCAAGCCCGTTACCTGGATTGTGGCGACGGTGTTGGTGTCGGGACTCGTCTGGTTAGCCATCAAGGGCGTGAAGCCCACCGTGTGGCTCCAGGTCTCCTTCATCATCATTGAGTACGGTGCCATGATTGCCTTCACCATTCTCGCCTTGATTCACGAGAGCCACCACATGGGTGGCGCAACTCTGCCTTCACTCTCCGCCTTCTCCGTTTCTAACGTGGTGAACGGTATTGGTGGTTGGGGTGGACTCTTGAAGGCCGCCGTTCCTTGTGGTTTCTTGTACCTCGGTTGGGAAGCTACCGCGGTACTTTCTGAAGAGTCAACCAACCAGAACATCAACCCCGGTCGCGCCATGATGATGGGAACGCTGTTCCTCACCCTCTGGTACACCTTGTTGATCTGGGTCTTCCAGGGCATCTCGAGCCAGGCCAACGTCCTGAGCCACGGCACCGACATCTTGGCCTACTCCGGTCAGCTCTTGGTCCCTGGTTTCTGGGGCCGCGCTCTGCCCTTCGCTGTACTGGTGGCGGTACTAGGAACCATTCAGATTCAGATGGTTGAGCCCAGCCGCGTGCTCTACGCAATGGCCCGAGACAAGCTGATTCCTAAGTTCTTTGGCTCCTTGCACGGCACGCACCAGACTCCTTGGAAGGGTCTGATCTTGCTCGCGGCGATTCCGCCACTGCTGTTGATTCCCTACCTGGCTAACGCCTCGGCGAGTAAGGCCATTGGTTACATCATCTCCGCCGACGGACTGATTGGTCTGTTCATGTACTTCATCATCGCTACGGCCAGTGTGTGGTTCTACCGTTCACACTTGCGTCACAGCGCTTCGAAGTTCCTGGGACTTGGACTGATGCCCCTCGTTGGTGGCTTGTTCATGTTGTTCATGTTCATCTACGGTGTCTGGACCCAGGTCACCGCTATCCGTTGGGTGGCAATTGTCTTGGTCGCTCTCGTCTTCGGATTGGGTCTTTTGATCAAATCCCGCAACGCAGATGCGAAGTACTTTAAGGATCTGAAGGTAAGCCGCAAGGCCGATTTCGGTAAATAATTCACTTGCGAAGCCAGGGTTGCTGTTGGTGACCCTGGCTTCGCTGTTTTTCTAAGTAAATCAATGAGGAGAGAAGCACCATGGGAAAGTTTTCGGGACAGGTCGCGGTAGTAACCGGTGGGGGACACGGCATTGGAAGAGCGAGCGCGCTGCGCCTCGCTCAAGACGGAGCGAATGTCGCGGTCCTGGATATCAACGGGGAGATGGCCGAGTTGGTTGCCGGTGAGTGCCGCGCTCTTGGGGTATCGGCCCACGCCTACACCGTCGACGTCACTAGCCCCGAGGGGGTTAGTGCCACAATCGAAAGCATCACCAAGGAATTAGGCGCCATTGACATTTTGCACGTGAATGCCGGACGACTTCGTGCGGGCACCATTCTCGAAACTGATCTCGAGGAGTGGAATCGCACGCTTACCGTCAACGTGACCGGTATGTTTCTCGTGATTAAAGCCGCCGCCCCTTCCATGGTGGCTCGGGGCAAGGGTGCAATCGTGACGACTGGCTCTATCTCTGGTATGTTCGGCGAACCAGCTCTCCTCGCCTACACCGCGTCGAAGGCGGCGATTGTGAACATGACCCGTTCACTCGCTATTGACTTTGCCCGAGATGGCATCAGAGTTAATTGCGTATGCCCCGGTTGGGTTGATACCGGATTCAACAATCCCCAGTTTGAGCACGACAGCTTGAGTGAAGCACAGATTGAAGAGCAGATTCAACGTACCGTTCCCATGGGAAGGCAAGGATTACCCGAAGAGATGGCCTCAGTCGTTTCTTTCCTCGCCTCAGAGGATGCCTCCTACATCACCGGTCAAACTATTTTGGTTGATGGCGGGCTCCTAGCTCACGTCTAATAGATTCATTTTGACTTTAGGTTTCGGTCTCCCTTTTCCTAAAGCATAAATCAATTGTCATTTTCCAGAAATCAAAGACTCGACCGAGTTCTTGCGAAAGAATTACTCTTCAAAGTAGTTCTCGTCAATCCGGTAGACCTTATATTCCTTAGCCACCATGACGCCGATTTGATGTTGGAGCATTAAGTCAGCCAACAGATCACCATCGACAAGGATTAGACGAGGCGACGGAAGTCGATTGGCGAAGTCCTGTGCCTCTTGCGTGAAGCGACTTGTGGTGATAAAAACCCCACGGGTGGCACCTTTCCCGCTGATTGCTCCCACAAATGATTGGATGTCTGGACGTCCAATGGCGCTATCGGCCTTGTACCTCTTGGCCTGAACATATATTTGATCTAAGCCAAGTTTGTCTTGATTGATTACTCCATCTACACCCTCGTCGCCGGTTCCACCGAGGTGCTCTAAGTCATCTTCTCCCTGCCCATAGCCCATGGCATGAAGGACCTTCAATACGACCTCTTCGAGAAATGAGGGGCTTTCACTACGCACCCTCTCTAAAAGTTCGGCAGAGATTGCCGTGCGAAGACGCCTTACACCCTCATCAATCTGTTCCTCAGGTGTAATAAATTCATCAAGTCGAGAACCTGAATCTTCCTCAAAGTCGCCCTGCCCCTTTCTCGCCTTTACATCCCTGTCCCAATGACGCATGCCCTCGGTTTCCTTGACATCCTGAAGTGTGATGCCATTTGGGAAGGAGGCGAGCATCTCACGCCCAAATTGAGAAATCCGCACCTTTCCTCGGGCTGGGATTTCTATAGCTCCAGCATGGTTCAAATAAATCATCGCCCACCCGATACGATTTTCAATTCGGCGCCCCCCGCTTGCGAGGGTCTCATCGAGCTCCTCGTTCGTGAGATTAAGGGTCGCCACAACTAGCTGCTGGACTTCGCGTCGGGTCCGTACAGAATTATCAGAAAGAACCTCTAGGACTGGGGTGAACAACTGATGAAACTTAGGAATGGTCATTGGGGCAAGAATACTTGCTTAATTTACATAGCAATGGCAAATGTGTCACGAATTGAGCATCAATTGGTGCCTGCAATCAGTCGCAAGGCAAATTCAATACGAGTCACGCTTAAAGATTCACTTAAAACCCCCTCCGCGAAAGCCCTTTGGGCGCTGTGTGAGCCCAAGAAGAGGAGAAACTGAATCCGAAAATTGTGAGAAAGATTTTGTTGAGACCTAGACAAAGCTTTTGGAAACTAAGGTTTCGATTCTTCAGCCAAATCTACAATTTACTCAGTTGAAATTCAGCCCCAAGGCTGCCGCTAAAGCGGATGCATTGGCAGCGAATGTGGCTTCGGCGGAATTCACAGATGTAAAAATAGAATTGTAGTTGCTAACGTCGTTCGTATTAATGGCGAGGGTTTTCATGAGACTCTCGAGAGCAACATCAGATGAAATCAATGTCTGGACTGCAGTGCCAGCAGATCCAGGAAATGAAATTTTTGTAACTGCCTGGTCGAACGTTTGCCTTGCCGCAGCGGCTGCGTTCCAACCCGAAGCAGATGTGGAGGGGTCAGGACTATTCTCGTTGTCAGTTTGAGCGTTAGTAGCATCGACCATTCGGTTGTAGGCGGCCTGAAAAAGCGTCGATGCATCTGGCCCAGCGGAGGTTGTTGGAGTGGTTGAGGTGGGCGTTGAACTGCCGCAAGCAGTCAAACTCATACCACTGATACCTACTAAGCCGATTACTAATGTGATTTTCGAGATGGTTTTCATTTATTGACACCTTTTTTGCTGACTACGAAAAGATAGCATATTGAGAATCACAACGTACGCTGGCCTAGTCAAATCAATTCGAGTGACTTCGCGCTGGACGGGTATTCGATTTTTAAATCCTGAGTTACAGTGAGTTGAGATCTACGAAGCGCGAGCCTATTTGAAGACTCGTGTCCTGAGTAAAAAGGAGGCTGCTGTGTCCGCCCTAAACAGCAAGTTCTACAAGGTGGTTTTGTCAATTGTTGCTGTTCTCGGCCTTTTCATCGGGCTTCGAACATTCTTCGCTCCGGCTTACTGGGGGTCGGCGTTGGGGGGAAGTCAATCACGAGCTTTTCAGAATGTTGCTTGCACATCACTAAAGCACTGCGCCTTTGTAGGAGCATCCAAATTCGGTGGTTCCATTAGAAATGGTCGCGTCCTCGCATCTAAAGTGCCCGGTTTGGCGAATGACCAAACGCTGAATAGTTTTGGACTCAGTGACCCTCTAGTGGAGTCCGTAACCTGCCCAACTCAGAAACTTTGTGTTGCGATTTCATTTCGCGGCCAACTTCTTATCGACTTCAAGGACCGGTGGGTGGTGGGTGGCCACTTATCTTCGCGATCAGGAGAGGGATTTAACACCATTTCTTGCGCCTCACCGTCTTTCTGCATGGTTGGAAGTAGCTATGGAAATGCATATTTATTTAGCGGTGCTGGTTGGGTAAACCTCGGTAATCCAACAAAATCCAGTTCCGGAGAGATATTAGATGTGTCATGTCCGGTAGTTGGTACTTGTTTCGTTTCAACCGGTCAAACCAACATTGATGGTGGTGATGACCAGGGGCAAATATTTAGCTTCTCGCAGGGAGAGTGGCACACTGAAACGCCTCTAATTCCTAATGCTGTTCAGACAATATCTTGCACGGATATCAACTTTTGTGTGGCTGGAACTAATGGTGATGAGTATCTGATCTTTCAAGATGGCTTTTGGTCAAGGCCCCAAGTTATAACGACTGATTCAAATCGAATTGGGAATTCAGAGTGGCTGGTATCTACTTCTTGTTCCAACCGAAACTTCTGCATTGCTCTTTCGACAAGTTTCTACGCTTACACCTGGAATGGGCAAAAATGGGATTCGGGGGTGCCGGTTGGCCCAACTAACGAAACTCCAGTCAGCGTGAATGCTATTTCTTGCTTTACCGGAGACCGATGCGTTGTCGCCGCACAGGGCATATGGCTCCATGACCACAGGTGATTCGAACGGAGCGGCTGGCCGAAGGAAAGAATCCTTTGGCCTCACTGATAAAGCCCAAGGCCTCAGAGGTATTTTGCAGTCCTCTATTTTGAAATCTCATGAAAGGACACCGCTAAATTTAGATAGTACAGACCCCTGCTATTGTTATGTCTCTTAAAACCAAAACCTAAGGAGTTTCCTTGCCAGACCGTCGCCGGAAAAGAAGAGGCCGCAGGCGCCCTCGCCGCGGAAGTTCTTTTAGAATAAGTCCTGTCGCATCTGCGATCGCGGCGACATTCCTGGCGGTTGCAGGTGTCGTGGCTCTCATTGTCACTACCAAAAGTGGCTCGAACCAATCCATTTGTTCACTGGTCATTGACCGTACAAGTTCCACGGAGCACCCGCTGGTTACTGCTAATTATCGATTTCTCGCTAATGAGACAGTCCGAGAATGCTCGGCCCAAAACGGAACCATCACAATTTGGGTAGCGAGCCCATTGGGGCCAAAGTACATCCCCGCTGGACCCTTCCCACTCTATGGGGTGGGTAAAAGCAAGCCAATACGTGATCGAGACCGTCTGCGCCAATTGAAACTTGCCTATGCAGCGGTTAGCCGGGATCTAGCAATTGGTGGATCATCTAAATCAGGAGGCTCAAACCTAGTGGCCACAATTGCTCAAGCTTCAAGGACTGAGGCGCAGCAAGCAGTCCAATTTGGTTCGAGTAATAATTTCATGGTTATTTTGAGCGATGGTATGCAGCTCGCAACAGGTGAGTCTGTGACGAGTCTCGCGAGCCCTTCCAGTAATCCACAAACCCTGGTTACGGCAGTGAAGTTGGTGAATAACTTCCAAATGCAAGGTACAAAAGTCTTCTTTTATGGTGCTGATGGTCCCAATACGTCTACATCGGGGCACCAACTGCCCCCATGGTTTATCACCAAAGTCGGAATTTTCTGGCAAGACTTGATAACCAGCAATAAAGCTACCTTGTGCGAATACCAGACCCACCAATCTGTGGGCTCAGTCATCGTCCCTTCGTGCGCCTGAAGATGTCCAGCTCCCCTAAGACCAAAAAACTTATTCAAGCTCTAGAGGATGCGGCTGAAGGTGAGTTTCGCCGTCCACTACGTGTCTCGACAAGGAATTTGCGCAAACTAGGTTTTCAAGAGGGCCGCAAAGCCGTAGTGAACCCGGCCACACTCACGACCGTCCGCAGTGCTGTGGCAACCGCAACCGCAACCTTAATAGAGCAATTTTTAGAGGAAATTAAAAAAATTGAATTACGTTCGGCCGAAGCTTCGCTCCGATTAGAGAATGAATTGTTAAATTCTCACAAGCTAGAAGAGGGCGAGAAGAGCGCAGAAGGAACCCCTTTCCTGGAGCCGACTCAGACAAAGCTAGACGTGAAGTTGGGCAGTCGTCAGAGAAGTCAGTTTAAGACACTAGGCAATGCGGCCGAATTCTTGAAAGTTTTCAGAATCGAGGAAGCAAAACGATTGAAGATGAAATTTGAACAGGACGCCATCAACGAGCGCCAACAAGAACGTGAGCGTGCGGCGGAATCACGGCTCAAGCACTTGGCGGAAATTCTTAAGCTCAAGGAAGCACTCGCCGCTGTTGAGGAAGAAAAAACCCAAGCACCAAGAATGTATGTTCAAAAGTTTCTTCGAATGATTTCGGTTTCGGAAGCCTGCTGGGCTGAATATTGCGCTGGATACGAGCAGGGGAAAGCACGGATTAGTCCTCGATTGAGATTCAACAGATCTGAGCGCGAACGGGAACGTGAAATTGCCGAAGCAAAAGCCGAACAGCCTAATCCCAGTATTCATCTCGAATTTGAGCGGCCCTCAATCTTTAATTTCAATTAGTCCCGGAAAGGCAACAATGAAACTGTTTAACCGAAAAGCCCAACTACAGAGCCCCGACGGTGTCGACTTAGGAATCCCAGCTGGCGAAGAAATTGAACCAGGTCAAGGTGGCCCATCGCCCTTCAGTCAAGACTTAGCAAAGTGGAGATTTACGCATCTCCAGCAATCTGTCGACTTGGCGAAAGCTGGGTACTCGCCAGAAGCTTGGCCCGATGGAAGGCTTCACTACGATTTAGAGACTTCGCTGGCACACGCACATCAAGAAATTCGAGATCGGGCCGAAGACTGGTCACAAGAGCGTATTCGTGAAAATGCGGAAATCCTTTTTGAAGATGCAGGAGAAATTGCACGGGCACAAGTTGAGCTCCAAAGAGCCGATGGTGAGTATCTTCGGACTCAAAAAATGTGGAAGAGAGGTTTTCGAGAGATTGAAGATGAACCCCAGGAAATTTTTCGCCTAAACGCTTTGCGGTCAAAAACCGCGATGGTTCTCAAGCAACTTTTACTCTTCGTTTTCATCGCCTCCGAGTTTGTTATCACGGGATTTGTTTTCAACAATGCACTCCCATTGGATATTCCATACATTGGTTATGTTCTCGCGATTGGCGTGCTCGCCATGCTCATGGCAATGCCTCATTACCTTGCCCGAGGGATTAAAGAAGGCATAACTCAGCACCACAAATTCGATCTTGATGACGAGGAATTTTCCGACAACTACTCAAAAGTGGGGATTCGAAAGCGGAGACAAGTGCACCGAGAGGAGGCGGACGACAAGGGATTTCGCATCGCGTCAATTGCTGCTGGGTCCACTCTGCTTGCGCTCATTGTGCCCCTTTCATTTCTGCGAGCTTCCGAGACGATTCAAGGCAACCGGATTCTCTGGTTCTTCGCATTTTTATTCATCCAAATTGCAATTTCGGGTTACTTCTTTCTCCGCGAATGGCTTGACCATGGCCCGCCCTCTGCGAATCTCCAAATGGTTGAGAAACATCTGCAGGAATGTAAGGAAGTTCGTGAAGAAGCATTTATCGCTTATTCTGATGCCCTCAACGATTACTACGAAGATTCTCTCAACCTTTTGAAGAGCATGCAGTACGCAACCCGACTCGATGCTCAAATTGTTGAACACTACTTAGCAACGCTGCACTTTGGTCGTCACCTTCAAATTCAAAGATCGCCGGAACTAGCTCCATTTATAAATGGAGCGATAATCCCTTATCTTGGAGATATGAACGAAGTAAGTGACGAGCGAGGAGATGTCTATGAACCCGTCGCTTCATCATTTAGAACGTTTGAAAATGGAACTGCCAGGGGGCGTGAGTGGTGGCTGAACCAAGTCGATGCTTCAATCATGGCGAGCACTGACCCGGTGCCGGGCGCTGGTGGCGGCGAAGCGAACCATGAATCAGTAACCGTTCTGGAAGGAATGGGGAGAGGTTGGCTCGACAACTACCTTCGTGACAATTTTGGCCTTTCGCGTTATTTGACACCCTTCTTTGATGATGACGAAAGTTAGTTGAATCATGAGAGTTTCTAAAATAGGCGCAGTAATTGTTCTACTTTTGGTTATTTCGGGAGTTGGAACTTGGTTGTTTGTGAGTAAGGGTGGTCCAACTCAACTGTCTCAACCTAAATACTTTCCCCCAACGATGAGTAATTTCACCACCGCGGCGGAAAGCGGGCTAGGTAATTGGGCTGATGGATTCCCGAGGGCAATTTCTTATGTAGGTGACTCTGTTCCCAAAACATGGCCACTGCCCTCAGGCTTGTTATTTCAAAGTGGGAAGTCTGAATTGAAGTCTGAGGCGAACACCTTTTTAGAAGGGATTTCGGGTTTGATTCTCGGTCTTGACCCTCACGCAAAGATTACGTTTACGGGGCATACAGACTGCATGTCGTTTAGTGGCCCGGGAGGCAACCTAGGGCTCTCACTTGCCCGGGCTCAGGCTGTAGAACTGTGGTTTTCTACTCATGGGTTTGATCTTTCCAGAATGAAGGCGATTGGCGTTGGGCCTACCCAGCCGATTGCCCCAGACGTTTATGAGCAAGGTCAATGCGTAAAAGGGAACTCAAAAAACCGCACCGTCGTCCTATCGCTTGACTCATAATGTATTCACTCTGGGCCAGAGGCTCTCTCGAACGCCCAAGGCGACTCAAAAGTCATGGTGAACTTCGGTCGTTCCGAATTTCAAGCCAGTCGGATTCAAAATCGACCGAAGATGCTGGTCTTACTAATTCAGCTTTAATACCGTCACCAGATGGACGATCTATTTTTGTATTCGAATGGTCCGATGATCAGAGAATTTGCTATTCGATTCAGAGTGACTAGTTAGCTGCAGCTAACTCCTTCTCCAATTCAAGTAACTTGCGGACCCGCTCCTCTAAAGGTGGGTGAGTGGAAAATAGGTGGCTAATGCTTCGCTTACGCTCTGGGTTGAGAGCTGGAGCAATGAGTAGAGTGTTCATTGGCTCGGCGGAAAGCAACTCTCTACTTGCGTTGCGAACCATATCCAAATGCATTTTCTCCAGCGCTTTCGCAAGATTCTTGGGTTTTCCAGTCAAAATCCCACTTACTCGATCGGCCGCGAACTCTCGGTATCTCGAAAGTGCAAGAATCAATAAAACCGTAAGCGTATAAATCGCAACCGCACTTGCGATACCGGCCGCTTCGGTCTTACCACTCTTACGGCTTCCATCGGCGTTGCGCGGAGGATTAAAAATTTCCGCCTGCATCCAGATGCCTGCGATAGCACCGGTAATGGAACCGAGAGTCATAACAGCGACATCACGATTTACAACGTGCCCAATTTCGTGAGCCACTACAGCTTCAACCTCTTCTTCAGTAAGGCACCGTTGTAAACCGCGAGTCACACATACAATTGACATTTTCGCGTTACGACCTGCTGCGAAAGCATTCGGAATCGAACGGTCAGCAATCGCGACTCGAGGTTTTGGGATACCAGCTTTAAACGCGAGTTTTTCTACGGTTGCATGTAGATTTGGTGCCTCAGCATATGAAACCACCTTCGCTCCCATTGAGAAGAGTGCTATCCGGTCTGAGTACCAGTATGTGAGCCAGATAATGAGGAGTTCGAAGGGAACCAGAAAGGCTCCTCGACCGGAGGCTCCGAGCGCTCCCATTAGGACTAGGGCAATCAAAGCGAGCGCAAGCTTCGTCAAAAGTACCTTCATCCTGATTTCCGGGTCGCCTGATAGGTGTGGCTGGGCTTGCATGAATTCCTTGTGCTAGGGGTGAATAGCGACTTCAAGACTACATCTAGATTCAATTGTCTTCATACATTGGCTGGGGTATGTATTAATGAAGGGTGGCAACCCCAACTTGGTAGACGCCATTTGAGATTCGAACTTCATTTTATTTTTGGTCTCTATTTAAACAGTGACTTCAAATCGATTCGGGATTGCAAAGAGATTGTCGATATCTGAGATTGGCCCCTAACTTGCGCTTCGCAGTACCCCAATGACCAGAGAATCGGCATATGGGGTAACATTTTCATTGCGCCTGGGTAGCTCAGTTGGTAGAGCAACGCATTCGTAATGCGTAGGTCAGGGGTTCGAATCCCCTCTCAGGCTCCAGTTCTCAAAACGGTCCTCAAACAGCGCAATTTGCGAGTCCCACCAACCTTCGTTTGTGGCGCCTCGCGGAATAATGTCATCAGGAACCCTGTCCTTGCCAAAGCACGCTTCAACACCAGTGCGCTTCACCTGAACCGAGAAGTCATGGTTGTTCGGGCAGAAAATCGGGAAAATACTGGACAATTAGTCTGAGGCGACTACCAACTGACTGGTATTTCACGACCAGCAAACGGATAGTCACTGTACCTGCGAACCGAGAATTTCAAGAAAAAAGTACTAGCTAGATTATGGCCTCACAAAATGTAGTCAGTGCAAATGGTCTGCTGTCGCCCAACCCTGGAAAACATTTATGTTTGAACTGGTTCAATACAATTCAGAAGCTTTCATCAATGAGAGCGTTTCGCCTGGGCTTCTTCTTGATGACTACAAACCGTGAGACTCGTGCTTCCGAAAATCTCGACCAAAATTTTCCAGACAGTTTTTGCTGTTGAATTAGTAACAGTCCTGCTTCTCAAAACGTCACTCATCAGATTTTCGGAAACCAGATGGGTCTTTTCTCCAGGGAACCTTGCACGATATCCAGAATGAATTTTCGAAGGATCAAGAAGATTTCGAATTTCGAACAGAATGTAACGAATTTCGAGAGGGCCAGTCAAAATCGCGGGGGTGCTTAATGCAGCCTCTAAATTGCCAATGAAGCACGCGGAACATAGGTACGTCGGAGATGAAGGCACGTTCGAATCATCATCCTCCGGTGGCGAATCGCCATCACTATGGCTGGAGTTTGTTTTTGACTTCTTCGAGGAATTGCTACCGTTTGAATCTCGGTTTTTTGGAGTGGAGGTTTTAGATTCAAAATCCTGCCTCCGAAAAGTAACTCTATTGACCCGGCTCAAAATTTCGTTCAATATTTCAAATGCTTGGTTGACTTCAGTTGCAGTCACATCGTTCCCGCCAATATCCGGATGCGCATTCTTTATCTTCGCGTTGCGGGCTTTCTTGACCTTAGGCGCTGTGAGTTCACCTGCTATGCCGAGAACGACGCGAGCTTCAGCCTCGTCCATGATTCAGCCCTTTCATGAGATTTGCCAGCATTGTTACCAAAATTTTATTGATAACACTTTAATTCTGAATCACCACGGAGTCGGAAAGCGTCATATCGTTCAAAATTGCCAGGGAAACCTTGATTATTGCCATCGATAGAAAGCCGAGGTAAAAAGGCGGTATTCCCAGCTTTAGGAATCCTAGACCTCACACCCTGACACTAACGTGACCATGAAAACAACTGGCCAGAAAAGACTCGAAATAAAGAGGTTGATTTGAACGAAGTCGACAATCCGATTTTGAGAATTGCCAACGCTTAGTCGTGGATATCAACCCGCTAGAAACAAAGAACGTAGCCGATGAAGTCAGCCGAGAATCGAGCATTTCAATCTCGGTGAAGCAATGGCGAAATTGTTAACCGAGGAGGAGTGTCGAAGTTGATGAATAGATTTAGCAAGTTTCAACTACCCAAAAATTGGTTGCTGGTACTCCTATTTTCAGGGGGCATATTTGGATTTAGTCAGTGGATCACCCGATATACCTGCGGCCAAACAACCATATTTTTCAGATTCTTGAGATTTGGTAAGGCAAACTTTTTAGCCACTTCGGTAGTCGACCTATCCGGTCCTTTAATTATTATGGGCCTAGGAACTGCTGGTTGGAAAGCTGGAGTCTTCGTTATGAAGGCTACTCGTAAGTCGCCTGCTCGAAGCCGCGCTGGGCGTGGAGTGCAGAAAATGTTTTCTTGGACGTTGGGTATTGTTTGCTATTACGTCTGCACGTTCGTTCCTATTTATGCAGCTTTGAAAACACCTTGGTTAGGTGGAATATACGCAGTTCTGGTGATGCAGTATCCCCTCCATGTCCTAATTGGACTTGCCACTTCTATATATCAACGGAGGCTGAGTCGCCAAAAGAAGCCGATTAACTTCTTGCTGCGGTTTTTTAAAGGGTTGAAAAGTTTCATCGCTTGGTCCTGGAAGTTCTTCTTCTTTCCGACTGAGACGAACTATTCGGAAAGTGACTTTGCACCAAAGGAAGAGATTCCAACCGCAAAGCCTGGTGAAGGAGAGGCTCGCACGTTTGCCGACACTTTTTTCAATTTTTTAAACCAAAATTCGTACTTTTGGCGAGAGTGGAACAAGGATCTCGACCATTTATATCCTGAGCTTGAGGACGCCCTAATTGGGGCCCGCGAGAATTCGGCCGGACAATCTGCCCTAAAGAATGAAGGCTTCGGGTACCAATTGGTTGCAGAGATAAAGCAAGAAGCCGAGGGGTATCGCTTGATAGCACTTACAGTGATTCCATCAAGCCAAGCGCTCCAACCAGGCATCCAGTACAGCGTTGACTCCATTCCCGATGCAGTGGGCGAAGATTGAACTAGAGCAGAAGAGAAACGGGCAAAGATGAAAATT
>TBL_comb48_EPIDRAFT_1002239_pt1 | contig 13544 bp, 9 predicted proteins | sample TroBogEpilimnion_37_FD_10681 | JGI IMG/M metagenome (IMG submission 10681)
CTCCGCCACGGGCACGAACGGCCACCGTATTACTTTCAGATTCTTTATCCCCTACAACTAGCAAAAATGGGATCTTCTGTAATGCGTGCTCGCGTATTTTATACGTAATTTTCTCGTTCCGCAAATCGGATTCGACTCTAAACCCTTGTTTTTTCAGCATTTGCTGCACTTGTTGTGCATATGCAGCAGAATTTCCAGAGATATTGAGGACTACAGCCTGAGTTGGAGCCAGCCAAACTGGCATATTTCCAGCGTGGTTTTCGATCAAAATGCCAATAAAACGCTCTAAAGAGCCCACAATTGCCCTATGTAGCATGACGGGGGTCTTACGGCTATTGTCTTCAGCGACATATTCAGCGCCAAGTCGGGCTGGCATGGAAAAATCAACCTGAATCGTGCCACACTGCCAAGTACGCCCAATCGAGTCTTTGAGGTGATATTCGATCTTAGGGCCATAAAAAGCGCCTTCGCCTGGTAATTCTTCCCACTCTTGACCAGAAGCCTTAAGGGCACCGCGCAGGGCCTCTTCTGCTTTATCCCAAATCGCATCGTCGCCAACGCGCTTAGCAGGACGTAAGGCCAGCTTTACAGCAACCTCAGCGAAACCAAAGTCTTGGTACACGGCACGGACAGCTTTATCAAATGCCGCAACCTCAGACTGAATTTGATCTTCAGTACAGAAGATATGACCATCATCTTGCGTGAAACCTCGGACACGCATTAAGCCATGCAAAGCACCTGATGGCTCATTGCGATGGCACTGGCCAAACTCACCAAAACGCAATGGCAACTCACGATAGCTATGCAAACCCGAGTTATAAATTTGTACGTGGCCAGGACAGTTCATCGGCTTTAATGCATAAGCACGATTCTCCGACTCAGTTGTGAACATATTTTCTTTGTAGTTTTCCCAGTGCCCGGACTTTTCCCAAAGACCGCGATCTAAAATCTGCGGTGCTTTCACTTCTTGGTAGCCTTCTTGTTGATACACGCGACGCATGTATTGCTCAACCTCTTGCCAAATCGACCAACCTTTTGGATGCCAGAAAATTAAGCCTGGTGCCTCTTCTTGGAAATGAAATAAATCGAGTTGCTTACCGAGACGACGGTGATCGCGCTTCTCAGACTCTTCAAGCATATGCAGATACGCGTCTTGATCTTCTTTACGCAACCACGCAGTGCCGTAAATACGCTGCAACATCTCATTCTTGCTGTCACCTCGCCAGTAAGCACCAGCAAGCTTCATAAGCTTAAATACTTTAAGCTTACCTGTTGATGGCACATGGGGGCCACGGCATAAGTCAGTGAACTTACCTTCAGTATAAAGAGAAACATCCTCACCTTGCGGAATGCTGGCAATGAGTTCTGCCTTGTAGTTTTCGCCCTGCTTCTTGAAAAACTCAACCGCTTCATCACGCGGCATCACAGTACGGCTTACTGGCTCATCCTTTTTAGCGAGCTCAGTCATTTTCTTTTCTAAAGCAACCAAGTCATCCGGAGTGAATGGTCGGTGATAGGAGAAGTCATAGTAAAAACCATTCTCGATCACTGGACCAATCGTGACTTGCGCTTCAGGAAATAGTTCTTTAACAGCGTATGCCAACAAGTGCGCTGTGGAGTGACGCACAATCTCCAACGCTTCTGGACTCTTGTCAGTAATGATGGCTAATTGACTATCTTTAACAATCATAAAGTTGGTATCAACCATCTTGCCGTCGACGATGCCACCTAAAGCAGCTTTTGCAAGACCACTACCGATACTTTGAGCCACATCCGCTACGCGAACTGGTGCCTCAAACTCACGTTTTGATCCATCGGGCAGAGTAACTACAAGCATGATGACCCCATCTTATTTACAAAGCTTATTTATTAAGCCTATTTACTAAACTTCATTACTGACATCATTCCCAAAAAGAAAGCGCGGCAGCTTGTGGGCATCCGCGCCTCTTTGGATCTCCTAATGGATCTCCTTTTTGGGTCTTATTCGTTGGTAGGCTCGATTGGACTCGAACCAACGACCCCCACCATGTCAAGGTGGTGCTCTAACCAGCTGAGCTACGAGCCTATACAGCCTTAGAGTTTATCACCGGCGGCGTACTTGGGTGACCCCTTTGACCTCCTCCAAGCTATTTTGAACCAGACGGAGCACCTCAGAATCCTTGACCTCAATGGTTAAGAGGATCTGGGCAAGACCTTTTTTGGCAGATTTGCGTAAATCGATGACATGAACGCCTTGCCGAGTAAGGATCTCAAAAAGCTCTCGCATTAACTCAGGTCGATCTAGACCAGTTACTACTAAATCTGCTGGGAACACCTTTTTTTGTTCATGATGCGCCACGGAATCTGTTGCAGAAGCAGTCCAGGCCGTCTGAATTACTCGCTCGGGCGCCCTGTCCAATAAACCCCTAAAAGTTTTACAAGAGCGGCGATGGATCGAGACCCCTCTACCTTGCGTAACAAATCCTGCGATTGAATCTGGAGGAACTGGCCGGCAGCAACGCGCTAGTTGAGTAAGCAATGAATCAACCCCAACCACCAACACATCTCCACCTCGCCCTGGTTTATGACTACTGTTGCGTAAAACAATTTCAGGTGCGACTGGGGTAATTTTTAACTCGGGACTTACTTCTGCTTTATTTTCGACCGCTTTGGATTGCCCAGTCTCTTCATCATCAATCGCATTAAACCAAGCTCGGACTCGTTGACGCGCTCTTTGTGAGCGTATGTAGTGCTTATCAGGACTAATCCAATCGCGTGATGGGCCACCATGCTTCACCGCAATAATCTCTATGGTTTGACCATTCTTTAATGCGGTCTCTAGCGGCACCATAGCGCCATCAACGCGCGCACCTCTGCAGCGATGGCCTAAATTGGTATGCACTGCATAAGCAAAATCAATCGGTGTTGAGCCTTTTTCCAAAGAGATGACTTTTCCCAAAGGAGTAAGTACATAAATGTGATCATCAATCTCGTGATGCTTGAGTTGCTCCCAGGCGTCTTCTTTCCAGGAGATCAACTGACGAGCCCAAGCAATTTGCCTCTCATAGGCAACCTCAGCGCTATGCGTACCTTGCTGATGGATGACGCTAGGCTTATTAGTTTTTACAGGATTAGGCGGTGTTGCAATGCCTGCGTATGCGCCCTCTTTATAGCGCCAGTGCGCAGCTAAACCATACTCAGCTTGCTGATGCATTTCTTGTGTGCGCACCTGGATCTCAAACGCAGTGCCGTCCTCATTCATGACAACTGTATGTAGCGATTGATATCCGTTCGGCTTAGGACGCGCAATGTAATCATCAAATTCTCTGGGTACTGGTTGCCAGACGTTGTGAACAATACCCAAGACGGCATAACAAGATTTGACATCATCTACCAATATCCGAAATGCTCTGACGTCATACAGATCGGCAAAGTCTAAAGATTTACCTTCCATCTTTTTCCAGATACTATAGATATGCTTCGGTCTACCAAGCACTTCACCGTCAATGTGTGCCGCCTTTAATTCATCTTGTAGTTGCAAGACAATGCGATCAATGAATGCTTGGCGCGCAATGCGTTTTGCATCAAGCATCTTGGCAATCTCACGGTAAGTATCCGGAGATAAAGCTCTAAAGGCTAAATCCTCCATCTCCCACTTCATTTGCCAGATACCTAGACGATTTGCCAATGAGGCATCTATATTGAGAATTTCTTGTGCCCATACAGCAGGCATCTCAATCTTTTCATTTGTGATCCAGCGCAAGGTCTGCAAGCGGGATGCAAGATAAATGAGAACTACCCTCAAGTCATCACCAAATGCCAATAACATTTTGCGTAGCATCTCTTCTTGACCAGTGACACTTAAGCCACCATCATCACGCACCAGCTTTGCCTGTGCTTGACGCAAGCCTCGATAACCAATGAGTAACTTCGCCGGCTCTTCGCCAATCAGCTTGATCAGCGCTTCTTTACCGTGTGTACGAGCAATATTGCTTGCAGCGGTCAAGCTAGCCTCATCAAGATTCAGGATTTGCAGTATTTGTAATACCCCTGCTGCATGGGTTTCTGCTGGCTCGCCGTACCACGCATCAATAAAAATTGGTGGTTTATTTAAATTGTTAGGATTGTTTGCCATTCGCAACTAAGCATGATTAAGAAAAAATTAACCAAAGAACTCTTTTGCTAAAGCGATTTGTTCTGGCTTCACAAATGCGGGTGCATGACCTACATTCGGAATCTCGATGCTACGCGCATAAGGATTGACTTTGCACATTTCAGCCACCGTAGCCGCAGAAAGCAAATCAGAATTACCGCCACGCACGATCAGCATTGGAATATGAATCTGCTTAAAGGTATGCCACATTGCCATCTCACCGGCTTTAGCCATAATGGGATTAACAGAGGCAAATGGTACAGAAATATCAGGGTCATAATGCATGATCCATTTACCCTCTTTTTGAACCAGCATTGGGCCGTTATAAATTTCCCACTCCTGTGGAGTGTGCTCACCAAAGCTTGCGCAGATCTCATTTATACGTCTCAATGCATCAGCGCGATCCGTAAAAGCAAATGGCTGACCAACATAAGAACCCAGTCGTTTAATTGCCTCAGACTCAATCTTGGGACCTACATCGTTAATTAACATGCGGCGTATAGGTGAATTTGGCATTGCAGCGTAGACCATACCAATGAGGCCGCCCATTGAAGTACCAAACCAGTCCACCTGATTGACGCCAAGTTTTTTGACCAGTACCGCCATATCAGAAACGTACTGCGGAACAGCATAGAGCATTGGATTAGACAGGCGATCAGAATCACCTCTACCCACCACATCGGGACATACAACGTAATAGTCTTTGCACATGGCCAGAGCAAGGGTTTTAAAGTCACTACCACGTCTTGTTAAGCCATGAACGCACAGCAATACTTTATTGCCTGGATTTCCCCAAGCGTGATAAGCCATGCGGTGCGTAGAATTACCGCTTACGCAATCTACATAAAAGGTTTCACCATCATGAAATACATTTGCCGACTGGATATGATTGTGAATTTGATAAGTTGCATCATCATGCTCGTGGTTGTGATCGTTCTCATGATCATTACCAACCTCCTCTGGCTGCAAAGTAACGTGATCAATACCATGCTTATCTAGAAGCATTGTATTAATACGAGCCATGATTCGAGGCCACTCCTGCATATTAGCTATTTCAATATGGCCTATCAAGGCAGGAAAGCTTGGCGTCATTTCCCATACGTGCAGATCATGCACTGCCAGTACGCCCGGAATATTTCTTAAATCGGTACCCACTTGCAAGTAGTCAATATGCAAAGGCACGCCCTCCATTAGGAAGTGATAAGACTCATGAAGGATGGAGATGGTGGACTTCAGAATCAACAGTGATACCAGAATAGACAGAATGGCATCAATCGGCATCCAACCAGTGAGTTGAATCACCACACCTGCAACAAGTGCAGCTACAGAGCCCAACAGATCGCCCATGACATGGACCAGTGCAGCGCGAGTATTTACGCTTTTCTTATCGCGTGAGAGAACCCACGCTACAACAATATTCATCAGAAGACCGATAGCTGCCACTACAGTCACAGTTAAACCATCAACCTTATGCGGATTAGCAAATCGACTCACTGCTTCAATCACAATCCATAAAACCAAGGCTAGCATCGCAATACTATTTACAAATGCGGCCAGAGCTTCTGCGCGACCAAAACCAAAGGAATGCTTTGGTGATGGCGGGCGACGAGAAATAATTTGCGCCAATAATGCAAGGCCTAAAGCTGCCGCATCAGTCACCATGTGGCCAGCATCAGAAATCAAGGCTAAAGAGTTAGCAAAATAGGCAGCAGCACCCTCTACCCCTGAAAAACCTAAAGTTAGTACTAGGGCAATGAGAAGTAAATTTTGATTGGAAACCTGCTTACTGTGTGAATGCTTTGCATCACCCTTCTTATGAGCATGTAAGGATAAGTCAACCCCAGATTGATTCTGGGGCCCTGATGGCCTCGAATGATGATGGTGGGAACCCGACATGGTGAACCCATTATTCCATTAAATGATGACGCCAGTTAGAAACCTGTTGTATCAACAGGGGCCCCCGTCTTAGCGATAACCTCTTCTTTAGTCACGCCTGGGGCTAGCTCAGTTAACTTCAATCCCTTGGGAGTAATGTCAAGAACACAAAGATCAGTAATGATCTGACTAATGACGCCCACACCAGTCAAAGGCAATGTGCACTTTGGCAAAATTTTGAGTTCTTCAGTGCCGTCTTTTTTCTTGGCTACATGCTCCATCAACACGACAACGTGTTTCACTCCGGCTACCAAGTCCATTGCACCACCCATACCTTTGACCATTTTTCCTGGAATCATCCAGTTAGCCAAGTCGCCATGCTCACTAACCTGCATCGCACCCAAAATTGCAATATTGATTTTGCCGCCACGGATCATTCCAAAAGAATCGGCAGACGAGAAGATAGATGAACCGGGCAAAGTCGTAATAGTTTGCTTACCAGCATTAATTAAGTCGGCATCAATCGTCTCTTCTGTTGGAAACGGTCCAATACCCAATAAGCCGTTTTCAGACTGAAGCCATACTTCCATATCTTTTGGCACATGGTTCGCAACTAGGGTCGGCATACCTATGCCGAGGTTTACGTAGTAACCATCTTTTAATTCTTTTGCAGCACGTGCTGCCATTTCATCTCTAGTCCAAGGCATTTCGATCTTCCTAAGTGTTCTGCTAACTATTCTTTTTTGTTACTGTCTATTGTTTTGCTGTTTGGGCAATTACGCTTTGGCAGTCATGGTGCGCTGCTCAATGCGCTTTTCTGGGGTCTTATGCAGTACTAAGCGGTGGACATAGATCCCAGGCGTATGGATCTCATCCGGATGTAGCTTGCCGTTCTCGACAATCTCTTCCACTTCAGCAACGGTAATCTTGCCAGCCATTGCTACTACTGGATTGAAGTTGCGCGCTGTATAGCGATAAACTAAATTACCAGACTTATCTGCTTTCCATGCTTTGACTAAAGAAACATCTGAAACAATTGAACGCTCCATAATGTATTTCTCACCATCAAATTCTTTTTCTTCTTTACCTTCGGCGACTAATGTACCAACACCAGTTTTAGTATAAAAAGCGGGAATGCCGCAACCACCTGCGCGTAATTTTTCAGCCAAGGTTCCCTGCGGAGTAAATTCCAACTCCAACTCGCCTGCCAAGTACTGACGTTCAAATTCTTTGTTCTCGCCTACATATGAGGCAACCATTTTTTTCACTTGACGTGAGTTCAGCAGTAATCCTAAACCAAAGCCATCCACACCCGCATTGTTAGCAATTGCCGTCAAATTCTGGACGCCTAAATCCTTAACAGCCTGAATCAAGGCCTCAGGAATACCACACAGTCCAAAACCGCCGACTGCTAATTTTTGTCCGTCTTTTAAAATATCCCGCAGGGCATCTACTGCCGATGGGTAAGTTTTATTCATAACTTTTGTCCTAATATTGCCAAAATGGGTAAAAAAGCAATCATAACGCTTCAGACCTCCTAAACTGGGCAGCCTTAGCACCAAATGGGTTTTTAGCAGTTAGAACTAAACTATCAGGGCTTAGGCACCTTATTTTGAGAACTTTCGGAGAAATTGAATGAATGCTGCAGAGCTAGTAGCGCAATTTGGACCCAGAGACTCCATGGACTATGACCTTGTCATTGTCGGGGGTGGACCAGCAGGCCTATCAGCCGCAATTAAGGCCAAACAGTTAGCCAACGCTTCTGGCAAAGAGATTAGCGTATGCGTTCTTGAAAAAGGTTCTGAAATCGGAGCCCATATTTTGTCTGGCGCAGTCATGGACCCAAAAGCCGTTACTGAACTATTTCCTGATTGGAAAGAGCGAGGTGCCCCATTAGAGACGGAAGTAACTCAAGATCAATTTTTATTCCTAACCAGCGATAACTCCTATCAAGTTCCTAATTGGATGTTGCCGCATTGCTTAAAGAATGAGGGCAACTATATTGTCAGCCTAGCTAACGTGACTCGCTGGCTAGGTCAACAAGCCGAGAATCTCGGTGTTGAAATTTTCCCAGGCTTTCCTGCTGCAGAAATTCTTTATAACGAGCAAGGTGCTGTGTGCGGCGTCATTACTGGATCAATGGGTCTAGATAAAGAAGGTAATCCAACAGATCAGTTTCAGCTTGGTATGGAATTGCGTGGCAAATACACTCTGTTTGCTGAAGGCTCACGTGGCCATCTCGGCAAACAACTGATTGCCAAGTTTGTATTGGATAAAGATGCAGACCCGCAAAGCTATGGCATTGGCATTAAAGAGTTATGGGAAGTAGAGCCTTCCAAGAGCAAGCCTGGGCTAGTAGTGCATACCGCTGGCTGGCCTCTAGAGAGCGATACTTATGGTGGATCCTTCCTCTATCACCTGGGTGATAACAAGGTTGCCGTTGGTTTAGTGGTTGGCCTTTCTTATAGGAACCCATACCTTTCTCCATTTGAAGAGTTCCAACGCTATAAATTACATCCAAAGATCCGTGAAACCTTTGAAGGTGGTAAACGGATTGCATACGGCGCACGCGCACTTACTGCGGGCGGCTTAAATAGCCTTCCTAAAACGGTTTTTCCAGGTGGCGCACTCATTGGTTGTGACGCTGGCTTTCTGAATGCTTCACGCATTAAAGGTAGTCATGCAGCGATTAAGACTGGCATGCTTGCTGCTGAAGCTGCAGTAGCAGCCATCAATGAGAACCGCTCTGAAGATGTTCTCTCTGCATACCCAACTGCATTCCAAAATAGTTGGTTGCATACTGAACTCAATCAAGCGCGCAACTTCAAACCATGGATGTCAAAAGGTCTCTACCTTGGAACTTTGATGGTGGGATTAGAGCAAAAGGTGTTGGGTGGCAATATGCCTTGGACAGTCCATCTCAAGCATGCAGATCATGAATGTCTTGAGCCGGCAGCTCAGCACAAGCCAATAGATTATCCAAAACCAGATGGCAAGCTGACATTTGATCGCCTGTCTTCAGTATTTATTTCAAATACTAACCATGCCGAGAATCAGCCGATTCACCTCACACTCAAAAATGATTCCATCCCTGTGAATGTCAATCTAAAAACTTATGCTGGTCCAGAACAACGCTACTGCCCTGCTGGTGTTTATGAATACATTGAGGCTGATGGCAAACCGCGCTTGCAAATCAATTCGCAGAACTGTGTTCATTGCAAAACCTGTGACATTAAAGACCCCACACAAAATATCGTCTGGGTTACACCAGAAGGTAGTGGTGGCCCTAACTACGCATCTATGTAATTATCATGATCCTCCACACTATGCTTCGCGTTGGCGACTTGAATCGCTCAATTGATTTCTATACCAAAGTATTGGGCATGAATTTACTGCGCACTACAGAGCGCCCTGAACAAAAATATTCGCTGGCATTTGTCGGGTTTAATAAAGGCAATGCCGACGGACAGTCAGAGATTGAGCTCACCTATAACCATGGTGTTCATAGTTACGATATAGGTACCGCTTACGGCCATATCGCAATTGGCGTCCCTAATGCCTATGAAGCCTGCGCAGCCATCAAAGCCGCAGGGCTTACGGCCATATCGCAATTGGCGTCCCTAATGCCTATGAAGCCTGCGCAGCCATCAAAGCCGCAGGCGGGAGTGTCACACGTGAGGCTGGCCCAGTCGCTGGTGGTGACACCATCATTGCTTTTATTACAGATCCCGATGGTTACAAAATAGAGCTGATTCAGCGCTAATTGTGACTGAGTCTGACGCTTTTCAATTAGAAATCCTGGATCGCTTAAGCGATCTTCCAGCTAGCGAATGGAATGCCCTGCTTCCTAAGGATGCAGGGCCCTTTCTTCGCCATGAGTTTCTCAACACCCTAGAAGAAAGCGGTTGTGTTGGCGGTAATACAGGCTGGCAAGTAGCCCACCTTGTTTTAAGGGATGGCCAGAAGCTGCTCGGTGCAATGCCACTCTATTTGAAGCAACACTCCTACGGGGAGTTTGTGTTTGACTGGTCCTGGGCGCAAGCTTACGAGCAACAAGGAATGCAATATTTTCCCAAAGCCCTTTGCGCTATTCCCTTTACTCCTGTTCAGGGCTCCCGAATTCTGAGTGCTGGCAATGTGGATGCTGGTTTGGCTAGGCAATATCTGATTAAAAGTTTAAAGACTTTGGTGTTGCAAAATGATCTTTCATCAGCACACATCTTATTTCCCTACCCTGAGGAAGTCTTCGAGTTAGAGATGCAAGGCTTCATGTTGCGAGATTCAGTACAGTTTCATTGGCATAACCAAGGCTTTGAAAATTTTGAGCACTTTCTAGCTGTACTAACAATGAAACGCCGTAAAAATATTCGGCGTGAGCGTGAGCAAGTTGCGCGAGAAAATATCAGCTTTAGACATGTTCCGGGAAAATCATCGGCTGATACCGACTGGGAATTCTTTTATCGCTGCTATGCAAATACTTATCTTGAGCATCGCTCTAGCCCTTATCTTAGTGCAACATTCTTTAAGTTATGGGCTCAGCGTATGCCTGAGAATTTACATCTTATTATTGCGGAGCGTTCTGGAAACCCCATTGCCGCATCGATGCTGGTAGTTGACCCTACAAGCTCTAAGTCCTACGGTAGATATTGGGGTGCGATTGAACACGTGCCCTGCCTTCACTTTGAAACCGCCTACTATCAGGCGATTGAATACTGTATTGTCAATCAAATTCAAACCTTTGAAGGTGGTGCACAGGGAGAACATAAGATGGCACGGGGTTTCTTGCCAACCACGATTCAATCCGCTCACTTTATAGCAGATCCTCAATTTGCAAAGGCAGTTCAGCACTTCCTCAATCGCGAACATCAAGGCATTGGTGCCTATGTTGATGAGCTTGCCGAGCACAGTCCTTTGAAATCGTCTAAAGTACAGCCATGAATTCTGAAGACACTAAATCAATAGCGCAAGATGGCTCTCACTCCCTCTCTACAGGAGATGAAGACTCTGACTCACCTTGTATTGGCGTATGCACCACGCTATACGATGAGATCTGCCAAGGTTGTGGCCGCACTTTGGCTGAAGTAAGCAATTGGGTATTCTTTTCTCAGGAAGAAAAAGATTCAGTCTGGCAGCGTATCCGCGCAGAAGGAACTGCGACACGCTTTCAGCGACAAGCTAAAGAAAATAAGCCCACGTAGTATTTTATAGATGGTCTTATTTGTGTGCTTATTTTTTATAAATAAATTGTTGTTTTAGCTTTATCAACCAGCTAATTCTTGGCTACGCAGATACTCTTCATAAGTTCCTGAGTAATCCACCACTGTGCCGTCCATCTTTACTTCCAAGATACGGTTAGCTAAAGCAGATACAAACTCACGATCGTGAGAAACGAATATCAATGTACCATCGAATTTCTCGAGCGCAATCTGCAAACTCTCGATCGACTCCATATCCATATGGTTGGTTGGCTCATCCATTGCTAGGACGTTATATTTTTGAAGCATCAACTTACCCCAAATCATTCTTCCTTTTTCACCACCGGATAGCACTTTGACAGACTTACCAATATCGTCACCAGAGAACAAGAGGCGACCTAATGTGCCACGAATGACTTGATCATCGTCGCCGGTGTTGCGCCAGTTATTCATCCAATCCATGAGCAACTCATCTTTAGCAAACATCTCGGTGTTGTCTTGGGGCATGACACCGACGTTAGCATTCTCAGCCCACTTCACATCACCACTGTCTGCAGCAATTCCGTCAAAGCGCTTGCTCAAAATCGTTTTTAGAAGCGTTGTTTTACCAGCGCCATTCTGACCAATGATTGCAATCTTCTCACCAGCACGAACACCCAGCTTGAAGTTTTTAAAGATAGTACGGTCATAGGCTTTAGTCAGTGCATTGCACTCCACTGCCATATTGTGTAATTTTTTCTCAGTATCAAAACGAATAAATGGGTTTTGACGTGAAGAAGGCTTTACTTCAACAATCTCGATTTTCTCTAATTGTCTCTGGCGTGAAGTGGCTTGACGCGCTTTAGAAGCATTCGCGGAGAAGCGGGCTACGAAAGCCGCTAATTCAGCAATTTTTTCTTTAGCTTTTACGTTATTGCTCAGTTGCTGTGTGCGTGCCTGTACAGAAGCCAGCATGTAAGAGTCGTAATTACCTGGGTATACCTTCAAAGTTCCATAGTCCATATCGGCCATATGCGTACAGACTTCATTAAGGAAGTGACGGTCGTGGGAAATGATGACGATAGTGCTTTTGATTTGATTAAGGATGTCTTCAAGCCAATGAATCGAGTGAATATCCAAGTTATTGGTTGGCTCATCGAGCAGCAAGACATCTGGATCAGAGAATAAGGCTTGCGCAAGCAGCACCCGTAATTTCCAGCCTGGAGCAACATTGCTCATCGGTCCGTTGTGTTGCTCAATAGGAATACCAATACCTAACAACAACTCACCTGCTTTAGCTTCTGCGGTATAGCCGCCGTATTCAGCATACTTTCCTTCGAGCTCAGCAGCCTTCATATAATCTTCGTCTGTAGCATCAGGATTGGCGTAGATTGCGTCACGCTCAGCCGCTGCTTTCCACATCTCCTCGTGACCCATCATCACTACATCGAGTACACGAACATCTTCATATGCAAATTGATCTTGACGTAGCTTACCCAAACGAATACCAGGATCCAAGCTCACATTACCGCTCGTTGGCTCGAGCTCACCACCGAGGATTTTCATGAAAGTAGATTTACCGCAACCATTTGCACCGATGAGGCCATAACGATTGCCGCCACCAAACTTCACGGAAATGTTTTCAAACAGGGGCTTTGCCCCAAACTGCATAGTGATATTAGATGCTGACAGCACGGATGTTTTCTAGCTTTCTGAAAATCAATTCAATAGTTACCCCCGACTTTTGGGGCAAAGACCATTATTTTAACGGCTTAGAGGGCTTGGTTGGCAGGAAGCCAATGTACTTGCTTAGACTTTGACCCTAAATGGGGTGAAATTCGTATGAATATCGTAAAAATCCTCATTTTCCATGCGCTTGAGGAAGCTCACGACCCAATAAGTCATTGGGGTTGCTAAAACTTCCCAAGAGGTCTTTAGTACGTATTGAGCCAGTGCTACCTGGATCACTTCATGGGTGGGCCAAATACCGTAGAACGCCAACACATAGAAGAGAGAGGAGTCTATCAACTCGCCGACAGCTGTCGAGCCAATTGTGCGCATCCACAAAAAACGCCCCTGAGTCCAGACTTTCATCTTCGCCAAAACATAGCTGTTTACCAGGCTGCCACACCAAAATGAGAACATAGAGGCCAAGGCGATACGCCAAGAATTCCCGAAGACCGTTTCGAGTCCCTGCTGATAATTAGCCATATAGGCGCCAGAAGCTACTGGCAAGGCAATCACTATTTGCGCCATGACGGCCGCAAATGCTAGAGCAGCAAAGCCTGTCCACACTGCTCTGCGGTCATAGGCATAGCCATAGACCTCAGTGAGAATGTCGCCAAAAAAATAGGAAATAGGGA
>TBL_comb48_EPIDRAFT_1002241_pt1 | contig 13537 bp, 11 predicted proteins | sample TroBogEpilimnion_37_FD_10681 | JGI IMG/M metagenome (IMG submission 10681)
TGAGTCATTAATTAAGCCCAATTTGAAAATTGGGTAAGGGTGCGACGAAGTGAAAGGAATTTGACGAGCGGCGGGGAGACATTTTGCATGGTGGTAGAAACACTTTGGCTGATAGCGGGGAAATATAAAAAGTTGTATATTCATAATGATGAAAAAGAAGCCCTTTTACCGGAAGCTTTATGTAGTTGTGCTCTTGTGCTGCTTGTATAGCTTTAGGGGGCAGGGGCAGATTAATCTGGTGAAAAATCCAAGTTTTGAAGATGTAAGTGCTTGTGCAACTGGTTATGATCAAATTGCGATTGCGGATTATTGGAATTCACTTGATACAAATTTAATTCACTTGGCTACAAATGAAGGTATACCTGAATTAATAAATGAGTGTCATATAGGTGGTCCATGGCCATACTATCTAACCTGCGCACCATTTAATTTATGGTTCTTTTCATACCCTCATTCCGGCAAAAACATGGCACAAGAATTGATTTTTCTACGTAATTTGAATGATAGTAATGAACAAAGGGACTATTTGCAAGGTAAACTAAAAAGTAAATTAATATCTGGCAAGAATTATTGTGTAACTTTTTATACAAAACAAGAACATGGTTCCTCTTATTCTTCGAAAGCAGCATCAATTTATTTTGATGATGGAACCATTGACACTACTTCTTGGCCTGCTAGAGCGCAATCACAATTCACTCCTCAGGTAACATCAAACAATTTTATTACTGATACTGCAAGATGGGTAAAAATTGAAGGTTCTTTTACTGCAAATGGAACTGAATTATTTTTTACTATTGGCAATTTCAATGATAATGCACACACAGACACATCATATCATTTGAATGATACAGGAACATGGTTTTGGCATATATTAAATCTCTTCGACGATGTTTCCGTCATCGAATCTAACACCCTCGCCCATGCCGGAAACGATACAACCATCCATAAAGGAGATAGCATTTTAATTGGCGAAATTACTGTTCCATATACTTGGTATAAACGCACAACTGCCGGACTTAGTTTAATTGATAGCGTGAGTGGTGGCATATGGGTTAAGCCTGATAGTACAACAACTTATGTTGTCAAACTCACTCTTTGTGGCGTAGTTACTTGGGATAGTATAAAAGTTACTGTTGTGCCTGTTGGTATTAATAATATAAATGCAAATGGCAATGTTATGCTTTACCCCAACCCCATTTCAAATGAACTCAATATAGCTAATGCCCTGAGTGGCACAAGTATTAGGGTATATGATATTGTAGGTCGTTTGGTGTATAATGGCATTTTCAATGCTAAGCAAGAAAGCATTTATACTGGCTCGTGGGAGTGTGGTGCTTATTTTTTAGAGCTGCTTTTGCCTGATGGTAGTAGGGAAGTGAGGAAGGTGGTGAAGTGAGTATATTTTACGACTAATTAAGGCCAATTTGAAAATTGGGTAGGGGTGGGACCAAATGACGGCAATTTGACGAGCGGTGAGCTTATATAACGCCAATCTGAAGATTGGCTACCGGTGCGACGAAGTGAAAACACTTCGCCGAGCATCGGGTATATTGAGTCATTAATTAAGGCCAATTTGAAAATTGGGTAAGGGTGCNACGAAGTGANNGGAATTTGACGAGCGGTGAGCGAATGTAACGCCAATCTGAAGATTGGCTACCGGTGCGACGAAGTGAAAACACTTCGCCGAGCATCGGGTAAATATGAAAGGCAAATTTTAAATTGGGTAGGGGTGGGACGAAGTGAGGGGAATTTGACGAGCGGTGAGCGAATGTAACGCCAATCTGAAGATTGGCTACCGGTGCGACGAAGTGAAAACACTTCGCCGAGCATCGGGTAAATATGAAAGGCAAATTTTAAATTGGGTAAGGGTGCAACGAAGTGAAAGGAATCTGACGAGCGGGGTTTTTGGGATAAAAAATTGTTTATTTATTTTGCTCATTATTTAATTAGCGGCATCCGTTTACCCATTTACGAAGTTTATTTGAGATTTCCAATACCGAGATGGGTTAGATTTGTTAAAATCTAAGGGAATGCAGTAGGGGCAAAGGGATTAAGTTTATCCACAAATCGTGAATTTCTTTTCTTGTGTTTACGGCTGCTATTTTAATATTTTCGTTCTCCCGCTACAGAAAAAATAGAGTATTAAAGTTAGAGCCAAGAGTTAATAGGTAGTGGACAAAAATCTTAAAATTTTAAACTGCTTTTATAAGATGAGTGCAAGTAAAACCAAACAAGCCAAGGGGCTTTCTTTTCAGCGTCATTATACCCAAGACGGTGTTAGTCCTTACGACATGTTCGAGTATGATTACCGTACATCGGTTATCCGTAATCCGAACGGAGAAAAAGTTTTTGAAATGACGAATGTGGAAGTGCCTAAACATTGGTCGCAAATTGCTACCGATATTTTGGCGCAGAAATATTTTCGTAAAGCCGGTGTGCCCCAAAAAGATGGCAGCTTAGGACGAGAAACCAGTATTAAGGAAGTGGCGCATCGTATGGCCAATTGTTGGATGGGTTGGGGTGATAAGTATGGTTATTTTGCGAGCAAGCAAGATGCGCAGGTTTTTTACGATGAGTTGGTATATAGTATTATGCATCAAAGCTGTGCGCCTAATTCGCCACAGTGGTTTAATACCGGTTTGTACAGCAGCTATGGTATAGATGGCAGTGCGCAGGGGCATTATTATGTGGATCCTACAAGTGGAAAATTGGAGCGTTCGTTGAATGCTTATGAACGCCCGCAGCCACATGCTTGCTTTATATTAAGTGTGGATGATGATTTGGTGAACGAAGGTGGTATTATGGACCTTTGGGTACGCGAAGCCCGTATATTTAAATACGGCAGTGGTGTGGGAACCAATTATAGCAATATACGTGCTGAGGGTGAAAAGCTGAGTGGTGGTGGTACATCGAGCGGTTTAATGAGCTTTTTGAAAATTGGCGACCGAGCTGCAGGAGCAATTAAGAGTGGTGGCACAACACGTCGTGCTGCTAAAATGGTGTGTTTAGATTTAGACCATCCTGAAGTAATAGACTTTATAGATTGGAAAGTAGAAGAAGAAAAGAAAGTAGCTGCATTGATAGCTGCCGGATATTCATCGGATTACGAGGGTGAAGCCTATCGTACTGTATCGGGCCAAAACTCTAACAACTCGGTACGTATACCTAATGAATTTTTTAGAAGACTAACCAATAATGAAGATTGGGAAATGACTGCCCGCAGTACCGGTAAGGTAATGCGCAAGTTGCCTGCTAAGGAGTTGTTTGAAAAAATATCTTATGCTGCGTGGCGTTGTGCTGATCCGGGTACACAATATGACAGTACGATTAACGAGTGGCATACTTGTCCTGAGGGAGGTAAAATTCGTGCATCTAACCCATGCTCGGAATACATGTTCTTAGATAATACCGCATGTAATTTAGCATCGCTGAACCTGCGCCGTTTCTTTAATGAAGCAGATAATAGTTTTGATGTAGCCGGTTTTGAGTACATGACCCGATTGTGGACAGTAGTGTTAGAAGTATCGGTATTAATGGCACAGTTTCCAAGTAAGGAAGTGGCCCAATTAAGTTACGATTACCGCACCTTAGGTTTAGGATTTGCCAACTTAGGCTCTATGCTGATGGTAAGCGGAATACCATATGATAGCGAAGAAGCCCGTGCAGTTGCAGGTGCTATTACTGCTATTATGAATGGCGTTGCTTACAAAACCAGTGCCGAAATGGCGCAGCATTTGGGTGCCTTTCCAAGATACGAGGAGAACCGCCAGCACATGATGCGAGTAATGCGCAACCACCGTGCTGCTGCTTATGATGCAGCTGAAGCTTATGAAGGCATTGAAATAAAACCATTAGGAATTAACGCTAAGTATTGTCCGGATTATATGCTGAAAGCCGCTACCAAAGCTTGGGATGAGGCAGTGCAGCTGGGCGAGCAATATGGTTACCGTAATGCACAAGCAACCGTAATTGCACCTACCGGTACTATTGGTTTGGTAATGGATTGCGATACTACAGGTGTAGAACCTGATTTTGCTTTAGTGAAATTTAAGAAACTTTCCGGTGGTGGTTATTTTAAAATCATCAACCAATCTATACCTGCAGCATTAAAGAACCTGGGTTATAAGCCTGAGGAAATGGATGCAATTGTGAAGTTTGCCAAGGGCCACGGTACATTTGCGGGAGCGCCTTATATTAACCACCAAACTTTAAGCGAAAAAGGTTTTATTGCAGAGGAGCTTAAAAAATTGGATTCATCTGTAGAGAGTGCATTTGAGATAGGCTTTGTATTTAACCAATACAATTTGGGCGAGCAGTGTTTGCAGCGTTTAGGCTTTACCCCTGAGCAATATTTTGACAAAGACTTTAATTTGTTAGAATCATTAGGATTTAGCGATGAAGAAATAGAAGCGGCCAATGATTATGTGTGTGGTACCATGACAGTGGAAGGTGCACCTTACCTAAAAGAGCAGCATTTGGCAGTATTTGATTGTGCGAATAAATGCGGTAAGAAAGGCGAGCGTTATATACATGCCCATGGCCACATACGCATGATGGCAGCAGTGCAACCATTTATAAGCGGTGCGATATCTAAAACCATTAATCTGCCTAACGAAGCCACTGTTGAAGAGATTAAAGACTGTTATTATTTAAGCTGGCAGTTAGGTTTGAAAGCATGTGCCTTATATCGAGATGGATCGAAATTGAGCCAGCCACTTAGCAATAAGAGCGACAGTAAGAAGAAAGAAGTTGCCGGAGAAGAGAAAGAAGCTGTGAGTGCGATAGTAGATATGAGTCAGTTAACCGTTGACGAATTATTGGAAGAAGTGAACAAGCGCGTGCAGGCTAGTCCGGATACCCAATTGAAGCGCCAATTAAGTAGAATAGTGGAGCGGAAGCAATTGCCATTTAAGCGCCATGGCTATACCATTAAAGCAAAAGTAGGCGGTCAGGCCTTGTTTTTAAGAACCGGCGAATATAGTGATGGTACCTTAGGAGAAATATTTATAGACATGGCAAAAGAAGGAGCTACCATGCGTAGTTTGCTGAATAGCTTTGCCATAGCCATATCGGTAGGATTGCAATATGGTGTGCCATTGGATGAGTATGTAGATAAATTTATTTTTACACGTTTTGAGCCATCGGGCATAGTAGAGCATCCGAATATTAAGACAGCGACATCGGTATTGGATTATATTTTCCGTTTATTGGGTTATGAGTATTTGGACCGTACAGAATTGGTGCATGTGCCTGACCCGCATAGAATGGCCAGTACAGATGAAGAAGATGAAAAACAGCAAGAATTATCGCAAGTACGCATAACAGCACCTGCGCCAGTACAAAAGCAAAAAGTACAAGCAGCAGCACCTAAGCCAGTAGCAGCAGCGGTGCAAAACTCGGCAGAGATTAAGAAGCTGATGGGCACCAGTGCAGATGCGCCGGCATGTAGGAATTGCGGTAATATTACTTTAAGAAACGGCACCTGCTATATGTGTCCTAATTGCGGCACAACTACAGGTTGCAGCTAAGAGCAAGCTTACTAACCCCATATACACGAGGCCAGGGAGAAATCCTTGGCCTTTTTTAATTAATAGTTTGTTAAGCATAGCTATTTTTTAACAGATGAAGGTGCTTTAGTTGTAACATTGTGGTTGAATGAATATGACCTATATGAAAAAAAGGATCGTTTATATATTGTTCTTGGCATTGTTGCCCTTAGCCACATTTGCCCAAGAGCTTAGCAGTTTAACCATCTTTAGTGAAGACGGCGATAAATTTGTTTTGTATTTGGATGGCGTTCAAAGGAACCAGCAGCCAACTGCAGAGCTTCGCGTAAGGGAGCTTACGAAGATGAGTTACAATGCGAAAATTATATTTGTAAACAGTAGTATACCACAAATTAATGGCGTTATTAAGACCACCACACCACAGGGTTGGAAGGCAGAAGTGACCTATAAAATTGTAAAAAGCCTTAAGGGAGGTTATACCTTGCGCTGTTTAGGAGTGATACCTATTAAAGACAATGGATTTTCGTCTAATAACGAGAGTGCTTATTCGGGAACGGAAGGAGGTGAGGAATCGCAATTTGTGGATCAGTTTTCGCCTACTACCCAACGAACTGAAACCGTAACTAGCAGAGATGCTAACAATAATATTGTAACTACTACACGAGTGAAAACAGGTTATGGTCAAAGAGATAATAGTGCCAAGAACCCTGCAGGTTGTATACCTATGAGTGGTGCTGATTTTGAAAAGGCTAAAATAGCGATTGCAGAAAACGATTATGACGAATCGAAATTGATATTGGCCAAGGATTATGCGAACAGCAATTGCTTTACTGCGCAGCAAGTGCAGGAGATTTGTAAGATATTTGTATTGGAAAAGACCAAGTTGAATTTTGCAAAATTTGCCTTTTCGCAAACCGTGGATCCTGCTAATTATTTTAGAGTGAACAGTGTGTTTGAGACATCGGAGAGTAAGCGAGAGCTGTATGAATATGTAAGCACAATGGTGAAATAAGAAATAGAGAATAGCAATAATAATCATCCCCGGCCTGCGAAAGGTTGGGGATTTTTTTTGGGATATGGAGCGTACATTGATTTTATTTATCTTTAGGAATAACCATAAAAATTAACATGAGATACTTACTATTATTACTGCAGTTTGCATTAGTGATGCCGATTATGGGCTTTGCGCAACCTAACAGCAGTTTAATTATTGAAGGTAGAGCAGAAGATAGATTTATACTATTTATAAACGGCCAGCGGCAGAATGAATATGCCTATAGCAGTATACGCATTAATGGTATTCCGCATTTTGATTGTGATGTAAGAATTATGTTTGAAGATAAGCGTATACCAGATATAGATATGAATATAAAATTGGTAGATGCCGATAAGCGGCATGGAGAAATTTTGTATCAATTAGTAATGGACAGGCGCGGTAGGCCGGAGCTAAAATATAATGGTATGTGGCCACCTGAAACTAATTATATACCTGAAAGAGGGATTTATGTAATGCGCTATTGGCATGGAGATGATAGACATGATGGCGAACATGGTGAACATAGAGAAGGTAGGGATATGCAAAGAGAAGTTGACCCTGTGGGGCAGGACCCTGTGCCACCGGCGGCAAACTACCACTCCGTAAATAATAATGGCTGTAAGTACCCTATGGATGCGGCAAGTTTTAGCGCTGCCAAAGACAATATAGCAAGTATAGATTTTGATGATACTAAGCTATCTACAGCAAAAACTATAGCCAATAGTAATTGCTTAAGTGCGCAGCAAGTATTGGAAATATGCAAATTGATGAGTTTTGAGGCCAACAAACTGGCATTTGCCAAACATGCTTATAGTAGGACGACAGATAAAGGCAATTATTTTAAAGTAAATGCCGCCTTTGACTTTGACAGCAGCAAGCAAGACCTGAACAATTTTATTGGTGGAGGTAAATAGAGTTTTCTTATAATGTGCTTTTAAAAGCGTAGCTTGTAAAAATGTGGCTTGTAATTTGCGGCTAGTATAATGTGCTGCAAAAAAAGCACATTAAAACATTACAACTATGGGATTTATTATTTTAGGTATAGTATTATTACTTGCCGGTTTAGTTATTTCTAAAATTAACGATAAGATTAGTTTTTTGGGAAAGCCCTTTATGAGGGGCGGAATTGCATTGTTGGGCATAGGCATTTTATTTGCATCTGTGGTGCAGATAGATACGGGATATATTGGCATACAGAAACTATATGGTAAAGTGCAGCCGGATATATTGAATAGCGGATTGCATTTAATAAATCCGCTGTTGGATGTGGAGAAAGTAGATACACGTACACAGAATTATACCATGAGCGGTGTACATAACGAAGGCGATAAGCTAGGTGATGATGCTATTAGAGTATTATCGGCAGATGGATTGGAGGTGACGATAGACCTTACCGTGTTGTACCGAATTATACCTGCGGATGCGCCTACTTTATTGCGTGAAACGGGATTGGACTATAAAGATAAGATAGTGCGCCCTATAGCCCGTACACGCATTAGAGACAACGCTGTATATTATGATGCAGTAAGTTTATACAGTACAAAGCGCGATGAGTTTCAGGCGAGAATTTATAAGGCACTTGAGGATGAATTTAAGAAAAGAGGTTTGATGTTGGAGAACCTGTTGATACGCAATATAGCATTGCCAGTATCGGTTAAGAATGCTATAGAGACAAAAATAAATGCCGAGCAAGAGGCGCAGAAAATGCAATTTGTGTTGCAAAAAGAAAGGCAGGAAGCTGACCGTAAAAGAGTGGAGGCACAGGGAATAGCAGATTATCAGCAGATAATTAGTCAGAGCCTTACCGACAAGCAATTGCAGTATGAGCAGATAAAGACCATGAAAGAATTAGCACAATCGCAGAACTCAAAGATTATTATAATGGGTAAAGGCAATTCGCCGATGATATTGGATACGAAGTAGCGGTGAGAGCGGGTAAATATGAGGTGTAACCGTACTGATTGTAATTTTAAAAATATTAAGTAGGTTTGTAAAAATAATAAGTAAAGATAATTAAAGATAAGTCGACCTACATAACATACATGGTTATGAACGGCCGCAACAAATCCCCGGTTTTTTAACCGGGGTATTTTTTAATCCCTGATGAGACCTAAGGAGTTATTATTGTCGGCATGTTGTAAAAGAATTGGTTTGAGATGTAGGAAATACTTTTCGACTCCAAATTTTCTTAAACTTCCTTTGTGAAATTCCATTCTATAAAGTGCATGTGTGATTATATCAACGCTTTGTATAAAATAAGAATGTTGTGAACTACGTTGAAATAAATCTTCGATAATGTTATTGGTTAAAGTTTTATTAGGAGATTGAGCATAGATTGAATAAGTTGGATTAATAGTTCTCATTTTTCTAAATAGGTTCATAATTTTTGCGCCATCGGTATCATCTGAAATTATGATACCGATGGATTCTGAATCTTTTTTTAAAAACAGGCTATAATGCTTTGCAAGTTTATTCCATGCCAGTATTTGAATTTCCCTATTACTGTTATATTTTGATTTATCTATACAAATATTAATGATTTTTGCTTGATTAAATATTTTGGGTATTTCTTTACAATATTCATCAAATAATTGCAGTCTTTGTGATTTTCTGATGTTTGTATATTCCTTTAATTTATTGATTCTTATAAGCTCGGATGCATGAATTTCGGTAGCTAGTTTTAGATTGTATTTTACTTTTAGCTGTTTTCGGAAAATTCTTAAGCGATTCAAATAAATGTGCCAATGTTTTACATTAATAATCATACCCGACAAAATGTAATGAGGCGAATTGTGATTGCCAATACCGGGATCGCCACTTTCATCTACATACATGATGTACATTTGGATAATTTTGTGACAAACATAAATTAGTCTGACCTAAAAAATACACTACTAACCCTAAATGGGGATTGAAATGTGCGATACCTTAATTAGATTTGAGTTATGGAAACAAGCATGGAACAATTAAAATACCCTGTAGGGAAATTTGAGCGGCCTGAAGGCTATAGTGCTGATGAGCTGACGAGATGGATTGCGGAGCTACAAGCATTACCAAGTTGGATGGATGCATTGGTTGAGAATTTAGATGCGCATCAATTGGAGACCCCTTACCGCCCCGGAGGTTGGACCGTGCAACAAGTAGTGCATCATGTAGCGGATAGCCATATGAATGCCTATGTGCGCTTAAAGCTAGCACTAACTGAAATAGAGCCTGTAATAAAACCTTATAAAGAAGCCTTGTGGGCGGAGCTTGCAGATAGTAAAACAGAGCCTGTAAACGTATCTATAACCCTATTGCATGCCATGCACCGGAGGTGGGTGGCTGTATTAAAAAGTTTAGGGAGTGATGATTGGCAGCGCTGTTATTACCATCCTGACCACAAAAGGTTGGTGCCCTTGTGGGAGATGACAGCTTTGTATGCATGGCATTGCAGGCATCATAGTGAGCATATTAGGCAGTTGCGGATAAGAAATAACTGGTAGGAGGCTTAAAATTTCGTTTTGTAGAATTAGGGCTTATCTTTGAAAATAATAAAACGTATAGAAACATGAATCACTTACACAATTTAATGCGCTGGTTGGTATTACTATTTGCCTTATTAACCTTGGTGAAAAGTTTTAGTGGTATGAGCGGCAAGAAAAAATTTACCCCTGCCGATAAGAAAATGCCTTTGTTTTTAATGATATGTTGCGATATACAATTGTTAGTGGGATTGGCCTTATATTTTATGAAAGGTTGGGCCAGTTCGTTAAGCAATGGATTGGATATGCATAATAAAGTGGCAAGATTTTGGAGTATGGAACATGGCTTGGGTATGATAATAGCCATTGTTTTGGTGCATATAAGCTATAGTACAGCTAAGAAAGCCGGTGAAGATTCATCGAAATTTAATAAGATATTTTGGTTGACCTTGGTGGCTATGATAATAATTGTGGCTACGATACCATGGCCATTTAGGGCAGACATTGGCAGGCCTATGTTTCCCGGTATGAACTGATAAACAAATATGCGAAGGGTAGTACAACCTTTTTACACCGCTTGGGTATTGCTCACCTTTATCATGAGCTTGCTTATAGCATTTCCGTTTTTTTTGATAATAGCTGCCGGCAATAGTATTGGCGCCAGGAGAGCAATTTATACTATAATAAAATACTGGTCGCGGGGGTGGTTATTTATAATTGGCATGCCTGTAAAAAGGGTGGGTGCCATGCCTGCTAAGGATAGGAAAAACGTGGTAGTGATGAACCATATATCCTATATAGACAGCATGGTGATATTTAGCGCCATACCGGGATATTTTAGGGCATTGGGTAAGAAGGAGATGTCGAAAATACCCATATTTGGCTTTGTGTATAAGCAATTGGTAGTGATGGTGGACAGAAGCAGTGCCCATAGCAGAAGCAAGAGCATGCGATTGATGTGGCGGGTATTAAAACACGAATCGAACATTGCAGTATTTCCTGAGGGTACCTTTAACGAGACGGGCAGGCCACTTAAAGAATTTTATGATGGCGCCTTTAGGTTGGCCATAAATGCGCAAACACCTATTTTGCCTATCCTATTTTTGGATGCTGCAGAACGTTGGCATTACAGTGCATGGTGGAAGATATGGCCCGGGCCGAACCGAGTAGTGTATTTACCTGAAATTGCGGTAGGCGGAATGGGTATGGAAGACCTGCCGATGCTGAAGAAAAACGTTTATGACGCTATGGAAGCCGGCTTAAGAAAATGGAAGCATTATAATAATAGCTGATAGCGGGGAGATTTACAGAATTGTTAAAATTGTGAATTTTAAGAAAGCTATAGCACTTAATTTAAGGGTGGAGGTATTATCTTGCCTAACTTTACATAAATAAGAAATTATTAAAATGGAAAATTATAATCAGAGCTCCAATCAGTTTAGCGACTATACCGTTGTGGGCTCCAGTGTAAAACCGATTTCGAAAACATTTATGGCATCTGTGTTTACATGGATGTTTGTAGCGTTGGGTGTGAGTGCCATGGTTGCGTATGGCGTGGCATCTAACAGAGAGTTATTGCTAGAGTTGTTTACTACCCCTTTAAGATGGCTGATAATTTTAGCGCCATTGGGCTTTGTAATGGCTATGGGTGTAGGATTTCAGAAGTTTTCGGTGAATACGATGCGTTTGTTGTTTATACTATTTGCAGTAGTTAATGGTATAAGTTTAAGTGCAATATTGGTTATTTACACCAGTGGGTCGATAGTGGCGTGTTTTGGATCGGCATCGGCTATGTTTGGTATTATGGCATTGATGGGTTATACTACCGATAAGGATTTGACCTCATTTGGCCGTATACTAACTATGGGGCTTGTGGGCATTGTTATTGCATCGCTCATCAATATGTTTTTAAAGAGTGATAGTATGGACTTTTTGATAAGCATCATAGGTGTTGCTGTATTTACAGGTTTAACAGCTTATGATGTACAAAAGTTAAAAAGAATTGGTGCGGGTGTAGAATATGAAGGTAGTAGCCATGATGTTCAGAAAATATCTATTATGGGTGCGCTTACTTTGTACCTAGATTTTATTAATCTGTTTATAATGTTGTTGCGATTATTTGGTCGCAGAAGAGACTAATTAGAAGCAAAATATAAGAAGCGGGGCGAAGTAGCGATACTTCGCCCCGTTTGAATTTAGATACCACCAAAGCGAATGCCTATACAGAAAGGATGCTGATCGAGCGCATCTTTTTGGAGGGAAGTAAGTTGGTAAGTAGCATAAAGACGGATAACATCATCGATACCCAGCTCGGCAGTGATGCAACTGTTAAAATCGTTGAAATCGAATTGGGAATGGTTATGCGTTTTACCACGCTCGCCGGAGATTTGTTTGGTCCAAGAAGCTAAGCGGTAGCCACCTGTGATACCGACACCATACACCAGCCATTTTTTATCGTTTAGGCGCGATTTGCAAGTAATACCCAGGGGAATATTGAGGTAATCGAAAGCCAGTTTATTTTTGGAAAAGCTAACTGTATCCATAAAAATATTGGGGCTTGGCGAGTTGCTGTAGCTGATGTTTTTATTGAAGCGGAAATTATAAAATTGCAGGCCCAGACCGCTTACCAAATACATTTTAAAGCCGGGAGTAGCTGTAAGGCGGTATTTGGTCATAAGCGGGTAAATATTAACGTTAATAGATTTGCCCAGATTCATATCGAAGAGACTGGTATTTTTTTGGCCGGGATCTACATTAAGAAATTTTTGAGCTGCTGCACTTGAATAATCGGTTTTGTCTTGAATATTATTGATACCCAAATCGATGGTGCAATAATTCATATGAAAGCGATTATTGTTTTCATTGTTATCGTCGTCGTCGTCATCTGTTTTTTCGCCATCCTTTTTAATTTGGAGGCCGTTAGTGCCAAGAGATACACTTGTACTTTTCTTTTTCTTAGGTGCTTCGTCTTGAGCGAAGCAAAGGGTACTAGCTAATAGGAATACCAGGGCTAATTTCAGCGATTTCATTTTGATTTATTTTTTAGAGGTTAATGGCTAATAGTTCTTTATTTCCGAGTTTTAAAACAATATCGGTTTGGTTAAGATTTTGTTTGAAGCGTTTAGCTTTTTTTAGGTTGCCTGCAAAAATATCCTTCATGATTTTTATAGTGCCTGAGCGCTTTTTAAGGATAGGCAGGTTGTTAAGGATGTTATTGGGTTTGGTGGTTGATGGGTTGAGCATTGCCAGTTGGGCGGTAGGATTTAGGGGTGTAGCGTCTTCAATACTGTCTATGCTATAGCCAAAGTGCGGGGGATTGTCATTTGATTCGTGAAAAATTTCTAAAAGGGAGCTATCTGTTTTTTGTAAATTTTGTACTTGTGCAATTTGGGGTGTTTGGTTTTTGACCATGTTAGTACCGGAGATAAGCGAAGCAGGCAGAGGTGATTTTTTGGGAGCGATAGGAGTTTTTACTATGGGTATAGTATATCCCATGACAGGAGAAGGCTTAAGGGGCTGAGCTGTTTGCG
>TBL_comb48_EPIDRAFT_1002245_pt1 | contig 13515 bp, 7 predicted proteins | sample TroBogEpilimnion_37_FD_10681 | JGI IMG/M metagenome (IMG submission 10681)
CGACGCGCCAAACAAATACAGGATTAACCAACCTAAACGCTGAAAATTCCTGATTAAACCAAAGTAAGCTTCTGAGGTAAACGCTTCTAAGCTAAGTTGACTAGACTCTTGTCGATGTAACTCGACCAACAATAATTCAGGTACTGAATAATTAAAATGAATACCCGCAATCGCTTGCATGGTTCTACCATAGCGATGCCATAGACCGTGTCGATAAACATGCTTCATACGTCCTATATTCGAAGGGCCATATTCAGCAATCGGTATACTTTCATCACCGTCAATGCCACAAGGCATACTGGCATTTAACAGTATTTCATCATCTAAATGTTCATAAACATACTGATGAACCTGATGCAAAGTGACCAAGGTATCTTGAATATCCGAAAAAGCAGGTGTAATCAATTCGATCAACGCTTCTGAATAATCGGTGGTTATAGTCGGATGCGTTAAGGCAGAACCTAAAGCTAAAGGATGGGGTGCTTGAGAAATCAAACCATTATTAGCAATACGTAGACTTTCTTTTTCTATGCCTTTAAGACCGCCACAGAGCAGGGCCTGAGGGTCATTAGCCAGAACTTTTTCTAGGCGAGGCATAAGCTGATTGTTAAATTGAGTCATAGAGTGGGCTAGTATTTACTGCTGTCCTGTATAATCGCCGTATTATAGAGGGTTTACCTCATTGAAGAAATATTATCGTAGTGAGGCACTCGTAGTGGACAAGAAGCCCCTAGAAATACTTAAGGCTGTTTTTGGTTATGATAGTTTCCGTGGCCAACAACTGGAGATTATTCAACAGCTCATAAAGGGGCAAGATGCTCTAGTATTAATGCCAACCGGTGGGGGCAAATCATTATGCTATCAAATCCCATCATTAATACGTCCGGGCGTAGGCATTGTCATTTCTCCGCTCATTGCCTTAATGCAAGATCAAGTCAGTGCCTTATTACAGTTGGGCGTTAAAGCCGCTTTCTTAAACTCCACTTTATCATCAGAAGCAACTAGAGAAATAGAACGACAACTCCTTAATAATGAGCTTGATTTACTGTATATCGCCCCAGAAAGATTAACCGCAACACGCACCGCAGCCTTATTTTCGCGCATACAAATAGCCCTGTTTGCCATTGATGAGGCTCATTGCGTATCTCAATGGGGACATGATTTTAGAGTCGATTATTTACAACTATCGATGCTGCATGAACAATTTCCTAATATTCCTCGCATCGCTTTAACGGCGACCGCGGACGAAAAGACCCGCCAAGAAATTATTCAACGCCTACAACTAGAGCAAGCTCCACTTTATCTTAACGGTTTTGACCGCCCTAACATTCGTTATCGTATCGTTCAGAAACAAAATGCCAGACAGCAGCTAATCAACTTCATTCAAACTGAACATAATGGAGATTCTGGTATCGTTTATTGCTTATCTCGTAAAAAAGTCGATGAAACTGCAGAGTGGCTTCGATCAAAAGGCATTAAAGCCTTGGCATATCATGCGGGCATGCAAAGTGACTCACGGGCTTTGCATCAACATCGCTTTCTAATGGAAGACAGCTTAGTCATAGTCGCAACCATTGCTTTTGGTATGGGTATCGATAAGCCCAACGTGCGCTTTGTAGCGCATCTTGATTTACCTAAAAGTGTCGAGGCTTATTATCAAGAAACCGGCAGAGCAGGCCGAGATGGCTTACCTGCCGATGCTTGGATGGCTTATGGTTTACCAGATGTGATTACCCTAAGGCGTATGCTAGCAACTTCTAACGCTGATGCAGCTCATAAACGCTTAGAACTGCATAAACTTGACGCTATGCTAGCACTCTGCGAACAAGTCCATTGTCGCAGACAAGCCTTACTAGAGTATTTCGGCGATCATCTTGAACAACCTTGTAATAATTGCGACACCTGCTTAGAAACCGTAGAGACTTGGGATGGCAGCTTAGCCGCACAACAAGCATTATCGTGCATCTACCGGACTGGCCAACGATTTGGGGTAGGTTATCTCATTGAAGTTTTACAAGGTAAAACCACCGAACGAATCATTAATGCCGCCCATGATAAACAATCTACTTTTGGTATCGGCAAAGACCTTGATGAGCAACAATGGTCTTCTGTATTTAGACAACTAGTCGCTAGAGGCTTGGTCGCTGTCAATTTTGAACATTTTGGCATACTACAATTAACCGATAGTTGCCGCCCAATATTGCGTGGCGAACAACAACTGATATTACGTAAAGATATCAAACCTGAGAAAAGTAAATTAGGTAAAAAAACATCAACAGGGTCTACGCGCGTCACCAGCAACACCGAACTTTGGGATGCCCTTCGCGCCAAACGCCGAGAAATTGCAGACAAGCAAGATTTACCGCCTTATGTTATTTTTCATGATGCAACGCTAATGGCTATGCTTGAAACCAAACCAGCCAACCGTCAACAACTAGCCTTAATATCAGGAGTCGGTGAACGTAAACTGGAGCTATACGGTGATGAATTTTTAGCCGTAATCAACAACCATGCTAGTAACAATAATACGATAGCCGATACCGTAACAGAAACATTAGAATTATTTAGGTTAGGTTACAACGTAGCTCAAGTCGCTCAAAAAAGAGCCTTTAAAGAAGAAACCATTTACAACCATCTCTCACAAGCACTAGAACAAGGCCAACTAAAATTAGACGAGGTAATCGACTTGCCCAAACAGGACATCAAACAGATAGAAGAAGCACTAATCAACTTACCTGAAGAACAACGAAATACGCTTAAGCCGGTTTATGAAGCGTTTGATGGGCAATATAGTTATGGAGTATTGCGCTGTGTTAGGGCGGCGATGTTGGGTTAAGTTTTATTTCTTATAGCTTTGATACTGTCAATAAACATTAATCACGACGACCGTAAGGCGGATAAATCTTGTAGGTTGAGGTGTAGCAAAGCGAACCTCAACATCTCATGCGCCACATTGAAGTTCGTTATCACTTACTCCCAACTTGCTAGCTTCTATGCTGGGCGCACAAACAGCTTTATCGCTTGCCCACCATTTGCAAGCAAAAGTGGTGGGCAGAAAAATGTTGCCCACTCTAACTGACTAAAAATCGGCTAATTATATGCAACATGCTTTGAATATACTTAGTCTCATTTATAATTCAACCTATACTTCATTTAAATCGAGAGGATGCAATGGGACCTTTTATTACTCCAATTTATGCGGCATTATTAGGCTTAATCTTTGTCGTATTAAGCGTAAAAACCATAATCATTAGAAGAAAAAATAAAGTGGCTGTAGGCGATGGGAATAATTTGCTACTGCAAAGAGCTATGCGTGTACATGCAAATTTTTCTGAATACACACCCATTGCAATTATTTTAGTTGGGTTTGTTGAGAGCTTAAAGTACAACGCAATTATAGTACATGTCTTACTCAGTGCTTTTTTGCTAGGCAGAATCATACATGCCTATGGCTTAAGTCAGATAGATGAAGATTTTAGATTTAGAGTTTTTGGCATGATACTGACGTTTAATGTAATTACAATTTCGTCAGCTTTAATTATTTTTAATTATTTAATCTGATGTAGATGGGGATGAACTAATTTATTAAGAATTGAAGATAGTTGATGTACGGGCAACTAAGCGGATTTCTTTAGGTTTGCATGATTAGCCATCCTATTACCTATATTTAAATCAAAATTAATAGCTTATTAGCGCAAGAACCTTTACCAATCCCCACAATTTTCATTAGCTATCTAATGCAGCACACACAATGAACTACACCAAAATACTTGAAGAATTAAACCAAGCCTCATTATTTGATCTACATCGATTACAGGCGGCTATCCATCAAGAATTATTGAATCCAAAGCGGAACAATCTAATTAAAGCCCAATTAAAAATTGGTCAATCCATCAGTTACTTTGAGCCACAATTAAATGGCCTAGTTGATGCAGTAATTTTAAAAATTCAAAAAACCCGTTGCTCGGTAAGAAATGTAAAAGACAATAAAACGTGGAACCTGCCTTTTTATTATCTGAATCTCAATGGGGTAGACGCTGATATTCAACCGGCGCACAATGCCGTTGGCATTCCCAAAAGTTCTTTAAAAGTCGGTGCCAAAGTTGGATTTAAAGATAAAGACAATAACGACCTGTTTGGTGAGGTGATTCGCCTTAACCCCAAAAGAGCTACTGTTAGAATCAATGAACATTGCCAATGGCTAGTCCATTATAATAATTTGTTTTATGTGATTGAGGGAGAACTTGGCGATACTAAAGAACAAGCTGTTATTCCGTTTGATTTGTAACCTGCCCAAATGCATAAGAAGTTACAAGCATCGTAGGGGCGTATGCAATACGCCCCTACCAATCATCACCACAACCTAATGACCCGCCTTTAACTTTAGAATCATTTCTTAAGCAGTTTGCTACGGACAAGATCAACTAACTTCATTGCAAAATCCAGCAATGGTTTTCGTTTAACGACAATAAGGTAAGCCATCAAACCTAATATTAAGCCATCAAATAAGCGAGAGAATGCCGAGGGCGCTTGTTGCTGGGCAACAATGGCAGCAGCCGCTTCTGATGGCTTAACAGGCGCCGCTTGCACAGCAACTTTAGAGGGCTTGAATTCGGCTTTTAAATCGGGCAAACCTAAACTACCCCATGAATCATAATCTTGCCAAATCGGGTACTTACCCTTCCATAAAGACTTGGAAAAGTAGGGAGCCAAACTCATTCCATGTGCTGAAGGAATACCTTTATCATCTACAAAGCCTTTGTAAACCACTAAACTAATATCACCGCCTTCGCCATGACCATCGGTAGTAAATGATTTCTCAACGTGATCATGAAACATCCAGATACCTTGACCAAAACTATTTAAACCATCATCAACACCGCTTAATGATAGATCAATACGTTGAGCAGGAACCATGCCATGGACATCACGCTGTATGTAAGAACCTGGGCCATTATCAACGCCATCATAATGAGTAATAGTCGGTTTATGACCATGAATGTGCATTGCTAATGATTCGGTATGACCATTTAAAACACGAAGCTTAACCTCTTGATTTTCTTCCATGTGTATCAAAGACTCCCTTAAAGTATAAGGAAAAGATCGACCATTAAGCATGAAATAATCATCAGTGGCATTAGTGATGTTGTATTCAGTATTCATGTGTTTGGCAACCAAACGCGGATCATTGGCTGATCGTGCTACTAGCTCATGTAATTCTTTATCAGCAGACTGATAATGCAAATCATATTCTCTGGCATATTTTTCCAGCACAGCCACAGACGGATGACGAACTTGACCTGCACCTACGTTTAAAGTTTGCACCCAATTATTAGGACGATTTTCTTCAACGACGAAAATCCCTTGCAAACCCATAGGAATATGAGTGTGTGGCTGAACATGGCAATGATAATACATGGTGCCAGGCTGCCTAGGCTTAATAACATAAGTTTTACTTTCGCCAGGCATGGTATCCATATTACTGGTTTGTGCGACGCCATCATTACCAGCCCCGCCGTGATTCATAAAAGGATGATCAATACCATGCAAATGAATAGAATGCGGCAGATAATGGGTATTTTCTAAAATGATCCAAACCACATCATCTTGCTCAACACGAATAACCGGGGACGGTACCCGTAACATCGGATTAGCTTCCAGCTCATATAAACTTTTAGTCGACATATCACGAGTTTTAGGCGCATAAACCCAAAAAGTCGGCTGTATGCCTGGAGCAATATCATAGGTCGTGGTCGGATCTTTCATGTCAGGCGTATGACCATTAAGTTCCACAACTTCTAACTTGATAACAATTTTATCTGGATCGCCATCACCGTCGATATCGTCGGATACAGTTACCGCATCGGCTGCCAATTGCGTTTGCATTAAGGTATCCATAGAAATACCATTGGTGCCTTTAACAAAAGCGGCAATATCTGCTGGATTATCTGGATTACAAAGCTTAGATTCTTGTATGGCGACACCATCAATTGATTGTGCTTTACGCCAAGCGGGATCTGTAAATTCTGAACAAACTTCTTCTATCGGCCCAGCATCAACCTTGATTGAAGGAGGCAAGTCAGTAGCAGCCTGACTTCCTATGTTTATCAAGAGCAGTGCAGTAGCACCGACATAGGTAATAAATTTCTTACGCATACAAACTTCCTCAGAAAACATTCGGTTGAGAATGAGACGCCGCCAAAGCGGATTATTTATTAATTTTTTCTATTTTAACGCAATAGTTTACTTAAGTCTTTTATGAACGTTAAAAGCATCATTATAGGGTGGTGAAAATCGTAGGGGCGTATTGCATACGCCCTAATAAAATATGCCCTATAAAATTGAACTTTCAATGTTCGGCGTATGCAATACGCCCCTAGGGTGTTTTTTTTCGTTTTCACGCAGATAAGAAACTTGTGTAGATACCGATGCCTCTATAGGAAATCCTATAAAAACTTTTAGTTTGTTATTGCTTCTTACCTTGATGTCAGCCCTCCAAAGAGCAAAATTAAACATTCACAAGCTAGTTCGTTATAAAGTAACACTAAGCTTTACCTATGCTTGTGGTTTTGAGATTATAGTCGGCATCGACTTAGCGATGAGGTTATCGACTAAGCCAATTTAATGACTTAAACATAACTCTAAATCGTGAAAAATCAAGCTCCTCAATATTTAGTCGGTATCGACTTAGGCACCACCCATACCGTAGTCGCTTATGCCAGCACTGAAAAGTCAACAACGGATATCCATTTATTTCACATTGAACAACTAATCGCCTTAGGCGAAGTCTCTGCTCAACCCTTACTACCGTCTGTGCGCTACCATCCAGCCGCTGGAGAACTATCAGCCGCTGACATAGCCTTTCCGAGCTACCATCAAGAAACAGAAATAGTCGGCGAAACGCCCATCATTGGGCTAGCTGCACGGTTATTAGGTGCGAAAAGCAAAGGTCGTTTTGTGACTAGTGCTAAGAGCTGGTTATCACACCCGTCTATCGATCACAGTGCCGACATTTTACCCTGGGGCAGCGCTGATGATGTTAGCAAGGTCTCACCTATTGCCGCTAGCGCCAGTTATTTAGCCCATATCCGCACTGTTTGGAGCCATCAATTTCCCAATGCACCTTTAGAGCAACAAACTCTAGTCATTACGGTACCTGCTTCTTTTGATGAATCTGCTAGGTCATTAACACTGGAAGCCGCTCGCATGGCGGGTCTTAAGCAAGTTCGCTTATTAGAAGAACCGCAAGCCGTTTGTTATGACTGGCTAAAACGCAATAGCAACACTATCAATCAAGCTTTAGCCCAAGTCCATTTATTATTGGTTTGCGATGTAGGCGGTGGCACTACTGATTTAACATTGATTAAAGTAGAATCCGGCATAGATGAACCCAAACTAACGCGCATTGGTGTTGGCGATCATTTAATGCTGGGCGGCGATAATATTGATTTAGCCTTAGCGCATTTAGCAGAACAGCGCTTAATTAATGGTGAGCAACGCTTATCAGCGGCTGATTTATCACAGTTACTAGAGCAATGTCGTTGCGCCAAAGAACGATTACTCGCTGAAGATGCTCCAGAGCAAATGACCGTAACCTTACTAGGTGGAGGTTCCAAACTCATAGGCGGCTCCCGTTCGGTCGTATTAACACGAGACGAAGTCAGAAGCATTGCCTTAGATGGCTTTTTCCCCTTATCTGGATTAGACGACCTACCCGACCGTAAGCGTAGTGGCGTTGTTGAATTTGGCCTGCCTTATGCAGCAGAACCAGCCGTCAGCAAACATATCGCCGCGTTTTTAAAGCTGCATGCCGCAGCCTCCACCGAAGCCTTAAAAGGTGAAGCAGAGTGCCAGACGCCTTACTCCTTAACGGAGGTGTATTTCGTAGCCAGCCCATCACCCAACGCCTAATACAGTTACTGAACTCTTGGAGTACCAAACCACCGGTTTTACTGGAAAATAAACATCCTGAACTAGCCGTCGCTTTCGGTGCCGTAAGTTATGCAATGGCTAGGCGTGATAAACAACTCAAAATTGGTGGTGGTAGCGCACGCAGTTATTTTTTAATCATTGATACCGAGCACAACGCGGCTCAACAAGGTATTTGCATATTACCTAGAGGCAGTGAAGAAGGCGAAGAAGTTATCTTAAAAGATCGGCATTTTGCCTTGCGCTTAGGTATGCCTGTCCGTTTTCATCTTGCTTCTATCAGCAGTGATGCAATCTTTAAAGCCGGAGATGTGACTGAGATCAATGATTTATTTCATTCCTTGCCGCCACTGGCTGTAGCGCTTGAGGGCGACAGCAACACTCAGGATACCGAGGTGATTGTACAATTAGCAGTCACTCAAACAGAAGTTGGTACCCTTAAAATACAATGTGTTGCAATCAATAACAATGATCAACGCTGGAATGTAGAATTTCAAATCCGCAAACAAGGCCGATCAAATTTACCTCAAGATACCAGCCTACCTCCCCAATTTGATGCTGCCGTTGCCAGCCTACAAAGCATTTTCGGCTCAAAATCTAAAGATATAGATCCCAAAGCCGTCAAAAATCTACGTGCTGATTTAGAAAAACAACTAGGCTGCGCACGTACAGAATGGAACACGCCCTTACTCAGAGCATTATTTGCAAACTTACTAGAAGGCTCAAAATATCGTAGACGTTCAGAAAGTCACGAACGCGTCTGGTTAAGTCTAGCCGGTTTTTGCTTACGCCCTGGCTTTGGCTATCCACTCGATGACTGGCGAGTAGAACAACTTTGGAAAACTTACAGTCAAAGCATCCAATTTGTTAATGACACTCAAAATTGGACAGAATGGTGGACACTCTGGAGACGCATTGCAGGGGGCTTGTCAAGTGCAGCCCAAGAACAGCTATTTGCAGACATCTCTAAATTTATCAACCCTGCTGCTGCCAGACAAGCAGGTGTCGCCAAACTTATAAAAAACCGTGGCTATGATGACATGGTACGTCTTGCTGGCGTTTTAGAACGCTTACCCATCGATAAAAAAATTCAACTGGGCGAATGGTTATTAAAGCGCTTACAAAAAGCTGGCGAGCCTAACCAAACGTGGTGGGCAGTTGGGCGCATTGGAGCCAGACAACCTTTTCATGGCAGCAGCCATAATGTAATTCCCGCCGACAAAGTCGCAGACTGGTTAACTCAAATGCTAGCTGTCGATTGGAAAAAAATACCGCAAGCAGGCTTCGCGGCAACCCTCATTGCTCGCTTAAGTGGAGATAGAGTGCGTGATATTGATGACACACTACGCGAACAAATCATCGCTAAACTCAAACTAAGCAAAGCACCCGCCTCTTGGATAGACATGCTAGAACAAGTTAAACAGTTAGACGAAAAAGAAGAGCAGTTAATTTTTGGTGAAGCATTGCCACCCGGCTTAAAGCTAATTGATTTGCCTTAAGGATATTGTAGGGTGTCAATAGCAAAGCGTATTGCACCGTATAATAAAAATTGCCTATCTTTTTATAATATATGCCAATAAATAGGCTCGATCCCGCCTTGCTACATCGAGTCTATTTACTAGTCGTTTTAGTTCATGTCGATTTTTTACGGTGTATTTTCTCAAACAAGCGCATAGTGTATTATGTAAGCTCATGAAAAGTGTTCACAAAGTCACAGCATCGAAACAGCCCCTAACTTATGAAGATACTCAACATCAATTTCAAAAACATCAATTCACTGGAAGGCGAGCATAGCGTCGATTTTGAAGCTGCTCCTTTCACCGACACCGGTGTTTTTGCGATTACAGGGCCCAATGGCTCAGGAAAATCGAGTATCTTAGATGTCATTACTTTGGGTTTATATGGTGAGACCTTTCGGTTTAATCGCCCGGCTGAACATGTGATGACTCAACAGACCGGTGACTGTTTTGCTGCGATTGAATTTTCCCTAGACGGTGAAAAATATCGCTCTAATTGGTCAGCTAGGCGGGCAGAAGATGATGCAAAACAAGCTTTACTTCCTATAGAAATGAGTTTGTATCGTAGCTCTGATGGCGAAGTATTAGCCCAATCCCCACAACAAGTTTGCAATCAAATAGCCGAAATCACCGGCATGAATTTTCGTAGCTTCACGCGTTCAATTTTATTGGCGCAAGGTGATTTTTCTGCTTTTCTAAATGCGCTAGACAATGAGCGCATGGATATATTAGAAAAAATCATCGGCAGCGACATTTATGATGATTATAAAAAAGACTTATTTAATAAGGCTGAAAAATCACAAAAAATATTAGACCATCTAAAACAAGAGCTAGATAGCATTGCTTTTATGGATCCTGAGAAACAAGAGGCTTGTGAACAGGATTTGAATGATTTTAATGAGCAGTTAAACGAATTACGAGAAGATCAGCAGCATACAAAGCAGCAGCGTGGGCAATTGAAGGCCATCACTAGCTTACAAACAAGCATTAGCGATCAAGAAAATGAACTTAAAACCGCTCAAACTCAACTTGAAAATCTACAACTCAAGCTTAGCAAACTCAGCGCGGGTAAAGATGCCTTAGCCTTTAAAGACGACATTAATGCTATTGCCGAAAAAGAACAGCTCATACAAGAAAAGCAAGCGACATTAAAGGATTTTCAAGTCGAACTTAGCCAACTTAAAACCCGACTAGGTCCTGAACAGGCCGTACCTGAATCATTAGCTCAAAAATCATTAAATGATCAACAGCAGACTTTAGATAATATTAAGGCTCAATTAAGCCAAACCGAGTTAAGTATTCAAACCGAAACCACGCAACGGCAATCTTTATCCGAACAGTACGGCGATAAACAGGCAACACTGAGCCAATTAGCACAATGGCTACAAGATCATGCCCTTGATGAAAGCTTGTTGACTGACTTACCTGAATTAGGCGTATTAAAAAAGTGTCGCGCAGATTTACAACAAACCACCAAAAAACAAACGTCATTTGGTAAGCATTCAAAAAAAGCCCTAACAACTTACAAAAACAACACCAATTCTCTAGCCGTCGAACTTCAAAAACAAGCCGAACTCACTGAAAAAATACCCTTAGATGAGCAAGAATTGCTTGATCTAGCCCAAGGCCATAGTACCGATGACCTTGATGCAGTTCGTTTAGAACAACAAGAGCGCGTTAAAGACTTACAACAACTATATAAATTAGCTCAAAGACATCAAAAACTAGCAGCAGGCGGTGGGTTTTTCTCGTTATTTAAAGCCAGAGAACAACCCGATTTTGACATTGAAGTCTTGACTATAGAACTTGAACGCTTAAGACTTGAAATGTTACGTGAAGATAACATTAAAAAAGTACTTGAAGATGCGATAGTCAATGAAGCCTTGTTAAAAAAAATGGCTCCCTCACGAATCCATTTAGTTGATGGCAAACCTTGTGCGCTTTGTGGCGGTTTACAACATCCTTATGCCAAGTTTCCACCCACACCCAGCAGCTCTAAACAAGCCTTAATTGACCAAAAAGCTAAAGTTCGGGCTTTAACAGAAAAAATAAGTACTGCTGATAGCCGTATCAACATTGCCCAAAAACAAATAGAAAGAAATTCTGCTCGAAATACACTACGCCAACAAATTAGAGCTGAATGGTTAAACTTATGTAATCGTCTTAACGTGGCCAGCCCTGATCTTGATATTACTAAGTTATCTTTAATGCAGGAGCTCATACAAAAAGAAAACGACGAACTTGCTAACACCGCTCTCTTTATCAAACGCTATCGCAACAAACAAGCCGAACTTAAAAAATCTAAGGCTCAACTCGTCACATGTACAGCGACTATTGAGCAATTACAAATCAGTATTGAGCAACTCGGTTCAAGTAATGAAGGCTTAACTCAAGAACAAATAGATATCAGCACAGAGCTCAGCGCTTTTGAGCAGCAAGAGAAACAACTAGCTGACAAGATACTCACTCAACTGACCTTACTCGGCGAAAAAATGCCTAACTATGGTCAAGAAGATGTCTTATTCGATAAACTTAATGCCCGAAGACAAGATTATCATGGCTATGCTTTCCGCCATAAAAGCTTAATTGAAGAATTAGCCACATTAGAAACTCAGCAAACTGCCTGCCAAGCAGAAATTTTGCGCTGCAATGAATTAGTCACTATCTACAATGATCAACTGAAAAAAGAAGAGCATATCGCTCTTCATTTAGCCTTAATCGAAAAACAAAAATTAATCGCCGATAAAGAACTAGCGTTGGAAAATCTTGCTCAAGAAATTTCAGACTTACAGCGACACCTACAAGAAAAATTAGCCAAGACAGCCTTTACTAGCGTTCAAGAAGTGAGTGACTTATTGAGGACAATAGCTCAGCAAGCGGATCTTGAACATAGCAAAGCTGCATTAGAGCAACATATTGAAGTCCTTAATAGAACCCTAGCAGATAATCAAAAGCAACTAGCGACTGACCTTGCTAACATAGATTTATCATTAAACTTGGTAGATTTAGACGTTCAACTAAAAAGCATTAATGAAAAAATAGCAATCACTGAAATGGAAGTTCAGCACCTAGAGAAACAGCTTAATGATCAACAAGGCTTACAACAACACTATGAATCGCTAACATTGCAATTGAATCAACAAACCGCTATTTCTAAACCCTATTTTGCAGAAGTTGCTTTATTCGCTACGGAAAGTAGTGGCATGGCCTTTAGACGTCGCGTTCAACAAACCATGGCTGACCAACTATTATCGCAAACCAATGCTTTATTAGAAAAAATCAGCGGTCGGTATTATTTACGCAAAGGTCATAGCGATCTAGGCTTAGCCTTAGAAATTGAAGATACTTATCAAGCTAATAATCGCCGATTACCTAAGTCCTTATCGGGTGGAGAAAGCTTCATAATCAGTCTAGCTTTAGCGCTCGGACTTTCTGAGTTAGCTAATAACGGCCGTTCAGTCGAGTCTTTATTTCTTGACGAAGGCTTTGGCAATCTGGATGCTGATGCACTTTATACCGTTATTAGCACTTTAGAAAGCTTACAGACTCATGGCAAAACTGTCGGTGTCATTTCTCATGTAGAAGCCGTACAAAAACGTATTAAAGCTCAATTACAAATCGTCAAAAAGCCTAACGGCATGGGCGAACTTAGAAAAGCCTCTTAAAAATAGTGTTGCTATTACAGCCTACAGATTGCTTTTTACGAGTTAAATAAGTTGATATCGATAACCTAGAGGCCAATCGTAATATAGGAGCAGGTCGCGACCTGTCCCTACGTTGTAAAATGTACAGATAATGCGAACTTACTTGTGAATATAGCTATGCGACTGTGAAAGTATTATGATTTTAGCCTCCCCCTTTGTAAAAGGGGAATCGAGGGGGACTCTATTAAGCCATAGGTTATTGATATTTAATAATAATTTTTTAATGGATCAAATCTCCCCTAACCCCTCTTTGCTAAAGAGGGGAATAAAAAGAATACTTTCACAGTCTCCTATGCTTTAAGATGTGAGTCGATAGCCCTTAGCATTCTAAAAATAGAGATTTACATGTTGATATCAGGATAAGG
>TBL_comb48_EPIDRAFT_1002253_pt1 | contig 13495 bp, 9 predicted proteins | sample TroBogEpilimnion_37_FD_10681 | JGI IMG/M metagenome (IMG submission 10681)
AAAAAGTGCTGTTGAGAAAGTCCATCACACCATCACTCGTTCTTTCGCCCGGATACTCCGTGGTTTCTGAGCCATTTACAACTAAAATAGTGGGAAATCCCTTGATCTTGTAGTTGCTAAGCTCAGCCTTATCTTTGTCAGCATCGAGCATTTTAACATCCACTTTGCTTCCATCTTTTAATGTAATCGGAGAGGCTGCCATCAGTTTATCAAATTCAGGGGCCGCTTTTTTGCAATGACCACACCAGTCTGCCTTGCAGATAATAAGAGACTTTGAGCCAGACTCGAACCCTTCAAATGCATGCGATGAATTATTATATACATACAGTAAAACTAGAAGTACAAACAGTACCATAAGAATAATACTCGGCTTCATTCTACTATATATTATATAATATTTAGAGCATAAACAATGACATATATTTATATACATATACAGTACACACAAGTAATACAAGTAATACAATCGGTTCAAATGCTATTTTGGTCCCCCTCACAGTCATCTTTAGAGGAATATATCCCCAAAGGGGGATGGAATCCTATATTTTCAAATCAAGATAAAATAAAATATACTGCACTTTATCTTCATTTTAAAAAGAAAGGGTACACTGCTGAATGTTCAGAGATAATGACTCAAATGATCCTCTTTAAAGAGAAGTACAAGGGATTGACATACTCAAAAGATCAGGAGCGCGTATTATCAAAAGCATTACTCACTGGGAAGTAACATCAGACCAAACATGGTTAAAAAGAATAGAAGTGTATTAATAAAAATACCATGAATCGTCGGAGCGCCACGAGGTGTAATAAATGTAATAAGATGCCCAAAGAAACGTTGAAATACAACAGACGTTTCAGGGTTAGCAAACAGGAAGAATACAAGTGCACTGTAAAAGCTGTATTTTAACTTTAAAAATACACGGTTAAATGAAAATCGGGCAGCAGGCTGCGGTTTATCATCAACTGAAGGTGTAACAGAGGTCATTCTATTTGGGCATCAGGTCTTTAAATAAAATAAAAATACTCAAGGCTAACTCGGAGTTCGTATATATTTTCTGTAGCTGTAAATTTACTAACTTATCCAGTTTCATCTCAGGGATCTTGCTCGTTTCTTTCCTAAAATAATGCGTAGGAAGGTCATCGATCATAATATCTTCATCAGTATCCACTGCTTCAAAATCAATCTCAAATACATTCATAGGAATATCTGATAAGTTCACACCGCATCCTTTGTCATCATATGACACATCTCCTTTACTTGAAGTACACAATATATATAAGTTATCACGTTTAAAGTAGGTAGTAAGTTCATCGTATACTCTGTCGGTTCTTTCAGGGGTACCTGCTTTTTCAAAGGCATTCTTTGTAGAAATTGTCATGTTCTCATCTAGTACAAGGAACTGCATATAAGCCAACTGTTCAGTAGAACTAGGTGTACCGCCATCATTTTTTATAATAGATGCCATGCGTATTTCAGGTAAATCAACAATCTGTCGCATAAATACGATCTTTTTTTCCTCCTCTGGTATACTAATTACCTTGCCTTCACACTTCTGTAACTGATCTTTAATAAATGTAAGTAGTGCTTCACTTACATTTTTAATTTTATAGATACCGTGATGCATATCATTCTCATTACTTGTAACCTTTTCAGATATTTTAGAGGTAATATGTAGTAGCTGTAATAATTCAGGAAAAAGAACGCGTTTTGTTGCTTTTGTGTTATTTGCTTCCTTTTTAAATTTAGAATTATCAACTAGAAAATCATATATGGGATTAAATAGAATTCTAAAATAACTATATAGGGGTAACATTGCATTAGACATTGATTTCTCAAATATTTTTAATTTATGACTGCCACCTGATACAGTAGTTGCAGTAGTTGCAGTTGTCGCAGTTGTTGCAGCATTAGACAACGGATTCTCTATCATCTGCTTTGTAATATTGTCATAATCGGCATTTGTAATAATCGGCACAGATGTATCCATTGGTTTTTTAAGATACTTCTTCATTTCGAGTAATTGTAATATGCGTACTAACTGTTTCTTCATTTGCTCGTTTGCATTATCACTTGATTTAACGGTATCCTGTATACGTTTCCCCACATTTTCAATCGTAGGACTGTTTTTTATGGTTTTAAGATCAATACTCTTAAAATAATTCAGAGGCTTTTCAGTAATACCTTTCCCCTTTTCCTTTTCAATTGCCTGAAGCTGTGATACAATGTCAGTGATACGAAGTGTATCCAACTGCTGTATAATATCGGCCCATTCGCACTGTATTTCTTTAGGGACTCTGTCAGGATTTAATAAATACCACGCAAGTGCAATCATTTTCTTAAATACTTCCTCTTCGTTCTCTTTTTTGCTTATATTACTGATCTTTTTAATATCATCGATGTTCTTTTCACACTTTACAGATATATCAGACGGGAGTTCATTGTCAGGATTCTCAATTGTATCAATCAAACGTAATATATTATTGTAGTACTTTTGAAGCACGATGTCTTTCACAATAGAGCTATTAAATTCCTTTGAAGCCTTTAATGAAGTAAGCCGCTCTTTAAGTATAGTTAGCAAATCTTCTCGATCTTGATGCCCCTGCTTCCCTTTAAACTCAACCTTCCTATTTATTTTGTAGGGGAGATACTTTACAAGTAGCGATTCTGTTTTGATATCTGACCCAAAGGTCTTAATAAATTCATTGCGATTTTTAAACCCTAGATCGACGGATTGTTCTGCATCTACATTGTAAATATCATCGCCTACATCAATCACTCGTGCTCCTCCATATTGTTTTATTTCTTTTTCCATACCTATAACATAGTATGGAAATTAATAGACATATATAGACACTTGTCATATGCCAACTCCATTAATAGTAAAATTGACAAATACGATTTAAACAAATTAGACAATATTATAATAATTAGAATGAATACTGTTATCCAATCAGGCAATACTAAAATCTTTAATCCATGGAATGCAAAGAATCGGGAACTTACTCCCTCGGATGCGATCCCGATTCTTAAACGATATGGATGGAAGGGTCGCATTAATAATTTTAACCTATTTGCACAAGCATGCTGTCATAAATCCTACGTGGATCGCCCTGAAATTTGGCAAGAACAGGCTGAATATGGTGAAGAGATTGTAATTGCTCCGTGTCCAGATGATTGTCTTCCTCTGCGTAAGTGCGACAATGAAGAGCTCGAATACCTGGGAGATCGTGTACTGGGTCTTGTTATTGCATCATATGTGTCAAAGCGTTATCCAGGACAGGGTGAAGGATTCTTGACGCGTATCCTGTCGCGAATTGTTAATAATAAACAATTGGGCCAAATGGCAAAAGAAGTGGGAATGGGTCAATGGATTATTTTAAGTCGCCATATGGAAGAAGTATGTGATGGCCGTAATAACCTGCGCATTTTGGGATCTATGTTTGAGGCATGGTTTGGCGCCCTATATTTGCAAGAAGAGGATGTAGGCCGTGGTCTTCAACAATGCAATGATTTCCTTATTCGAATTATTGAAAAGCACATTGACTTTGTACAGATTATTATTGAAGATACAAACTACAAGGACCAGCTTCTTCGTAAATTTCAGGCAATGTATCATGTGCCGCCTCGTTATAAAGAGATTGCCGTATCAGGGCCACCACACGATCGTGTGTTTCTTATTGGTGTTCTTGATCCACATGATAATGTGATTACAACCTCTACTGCGCGTAATAAAAAAGTGGCGGAACAGGAGGCTTCGCGGTTGGCATTGGAACTCCTGGAGGCGCCAGCACCTGTACCAACGCTCGTTACACCTGTGCAGACAAATAACGAATCCCCCCCACAAATGCCACCACTTATAATGTCAAAGGCTCGTCAGCAATCCCTAGAAGCAGAATCTCCTCCCGCACATGTATACAATATGAAGGACGATTCCCCAAAGACAGTAAAGAAACCCGTCCATTTTCGCCCAAAAGTCGCAATGGACTTTTAAGAAGAATATAAAGATATACAATACATATTATATTAAAATGAAGGTTCTTCTCTATGGTGCTAATGGCTGGATTGGTAAGGAATTGCATATTCTTCTAACGAAATATAATCATACCGTCGTAGTAGGTACAGTTCGTGCAGAAGATCAAAAAGGGCTAGAAGAAGAAATTAAAACAGTTCAACCCACACATATCATGTCGATGATTGGGCGTACACATGGCAGCATAGGAGATAAAGAATATACAACGATTGATTATTTGGAACAGCCTGGTAAACTAAAAGAAAATGTTCGCGATAATCTATATTCACCGCTAGTTCTAGCAATTCTTTCAAAGAAGTACAATGTGCATTACACATACATGGGAACAGGATGCATTTTCGAGTATGATGCTACACACCCTTTTGCTGAAGAGGAGAATGGCTTTACAGAGTCAGATGCTCCTAATTTTTTTGGGTCATCCTATTCAATTGTAAAGGGCTACACTGATCGCCTCATGCATTTGTTTGAAGATAGTACGCTAAATATTCGCATCCGAATGCCGATTACATCCGATTTTAGTTCTCGAAATTTTATTAAGAAGATTACCAAATATGCGAAGATCTGTTCTATTGCAAATTCAATGACGTGTCTAGATGAGCTTCTTCCACTAATGATTGATATGGCGGATAAAGGTGTCACAGGTACTGTAAACCTAACAAACCCTGGACTAATTACACACAATGAGATTCTTGAGCTATATAAAGAGTATGTAAATCCAGCATTTACGTGGCAAAATTTCACATTGGAAGAGCAATCTGAAATTTTAGCAGCGGGTCGTTCAAACAATTATTTGGATACAACTCGATTGGAGAGTTTGTATCCGAATGTAATGCATATTAAGGATTCGGTTCGTGTATGTTTGGAGAAGATGGGTAATACTCCTTGAGGGGGCCATCTATGCACCGCGTAGCGGTGCATAGCCTCCCCCTTAAACCCCCTGTTTTGATATATCTTCTACTGTTTTGATATATCTTCTACTGTTTTGATATATCTTCTACTGTTTTGATATATCTTCTACTGTTTTGATATATCTTCTACTGTTTTGATATATCTTCTNCTGTTTTGATATATCTTCTACTGTTTTGATATATCATCTCCCTTAAATCCATCCCACATTGATATATCAATAAAGCTGCACCTTATGCCAAGATCTATCCATTGTAAACAAATAATAAAATCGACAGTCTTTCAAATTAAAAAACTCAGCAGACGATTCAACCACTTCTGGAGCAGCGCATTCCTCAGGAAGTAATTCAAGCTCTTCAATCACCTCAAGACTATCACGCGACCCCATCCTAATTAATCCAATCACTTGATCACGGGTCTTAAAATGTTCATATAATACATCCTGAGATACTCCATACAGCACAGTAATGTATTCTACACGGTCATCAATATATTGAATCCCAACAGCCGTCGCTTCCATATTACTACATCTAAAATAATATAATGGTTTATATTCTTTTATAAGTACTAGAATGGACGCAAGTCAAATTACAAAATTACTACAAAAACAGAATACACGTTATATTAATCGTAGCCAAACAGTTGATTCCAGTACATTAACCTGGCAGAATCAGATTCAATCTGCAAAATACATTAAAGGGAATATTCCGACACAAGCAGACACAGGATCATCAAGTGCAGGAGTATGCTCCTATGGAGGTCAAGGAAAGGATACATCTCTTGCTACGGGTTCTACACAGCGCTATCCGTCTGTATATGCAGGTGCATCTGGTTCTGCTTCACAAGTCTATTCATCTGAACAGATTACATTGCAGAAGGCAGGCATTCAGGCATGTGCCGCCGCACCCACTGTATCCTATACAGTATTGCCTGAATGCTATTGTATCAATACAAATGGCCCCACTTCAGATAATCCAACCCCATCCATTAACAATAATATTACAAATCCCTATTTGCCTGCATTTGATACATTTTATCAAAATAAAACACGATGTGTCCCAGTAGAAGATCAGCATCAACAGCATTTTGTAATGCAATGCCATACACGTTTCCCTGATGCAAAAAATGGCACATCACTATGTACGGATTGTCAAAATGATCCTAATTTATGCGACGGATGTGTTGCATCAAATTAATGCATATAATGCGATATTATACTCTTTATGTGATATTATAGATAGTATAGTAGATGGCTTCTATTGCTACTGAACCAGCCTCTAAGCCAAAGGTTCAAAGAGGCGTTGCGCCCCGTACTTCAAAACAAGTATTGGTAATTACTGAAGAACAGCGACGCGCAATGGGTGCAAATCCAGGCACATTAGAGCCTATTCAACAGGCATTTCACGGTGATGAAAAACAAGAAGCAGTACCAAGTGCAAAACCTAAAAGGCGACCGACGGTTGCATCCGCGGCTACTGCATCTGCAGCATCCGCAGCAACCGCAGTAATTACAACACCAAAACCCTCTAAAAAACGTATCACTGCTCCAACGTCAGACTATAATCCTCGCATCGACTACGTTGATGAAAAACTAGAACATAATTTCGACACAACCCTCCCACAAGAGTTCACAGACTATCGAAAAGCACAGCATGAGATTATTACAGCAAACCCCTATCGCACAACAACTGAACTATATATTCCTCAAACACGTAGAAGTTTTTACCGATTTATCAAAGAAAATTATCAACAGTTTCGGTTATTGCCTAAGCCAATTGGAGAATTTGACCGCGAAGCCTGTGCCAAACTAGAACAAGCAGGCGACGGCGCAGTAGAAGCATTCTTGTACCAACAGTTTATTCGTGAATATATTCGAGTTGCCGCACCCTATCGCGGCATCTTGGTCTATCATGGTCTAGGTTCAGGTAAAACATGCAGTGCTATTGCGGCAGCAGAGGCCATTTATGGCACATCAAATAAGAAAATCATTGTAATGACCCCGTTTTCCCTACGAAATAACTTCATTTCAGAAATATCATTCTGTGGTTTTAAACATTTTAACCTGAATAATCACTGGGTATCACTGCCATTTTCTTCAGGAGGATCCGTTGTATATCACTACGCAATCTCCGTATTATCATTGCCTGAAAAGTACATCACTGCAATTCTACGCAGACCTGATGAGAATCGTAGAGTAATTTGGGTACCTGATTTTACAAAGCCATCCAACTACAGCGAATTAGACCAGCAACAGCGCGATGATATTCGCGAACAAATTATTGCAACAATTGAAGAACGAATTACATTTATTAACTATAACGGTGTACTTGCAAAGACTCTGAAGGAGTATGCATGTACTGCAGACCCTACAACGGGTGAACGCATGTTTGATAATAAAATCATTGTAATTGACGAGTTTCACAATTTATCACGGTTAATGCAGGGTGAGATTACACCCTATATTGTTAGACGCAAAGGTCGCAAACGTTTAATTGACGTGGAACCCATTGTTCCAGGAAAATGGGAACCAGGGCTGTGCAATAAATCTAATAATTATAAGCGCGCTTATTTGCTGTATAAATTGCTAACAGATGCCAGAAATAGTAAGATCATTGCACTGTCAGGTACTCCTATTATTAACTTTCCAGATGAGCTAGGCATTACTGCCAATGTGCTCGCGGGATATACAGAGGCAATTCGCCTCTCAGTTTCAACCACAGACGAACGCATTATTTCAGAGTGTAAGAAGATTATTGAACAAGAACTGCGCGTAGATATGGTAGATATACGTGCGGCAGATCAAAAGAAAGTTATTCTGATTACCCTATTTAATGAGAGTTATGAGAAAGTACTTGACGATAAAAATCAATTTCTCGGTGTACATTACAATCCTGAGGCACAAGATGGAGTCTACAAAGTATATGAGAATATCAAAGATAAACTACTAGAAATTCTTACACCCAAAGGGATTGTACTGGGTGAACCTGAATATGTATCCTATCCTCGTTTGCCAATCGATGAGGAAGAATTTACAACCGAATTTATCAATACAAATCCCATTGAAGACCATAAAGATGAAGCAATGCGCTCACCCATCCGTAATAAATTGGTATTAAAAAAGCGATTAACTGGGTTAATTTCATATTATGCGGGATCTAAAAAAGAGTTTATGCCAAATGTAGATAAGGATGAAGAAGTAAAGTGCCCTATGAGTGATTTCATGTTAAGTGCATATACTGTGGAGCGTAAAAAAGAGATTGAGGGTGAAAAAGGAAAACAACAGGAATCGGGTGATAAATTTAGTGCTGTCGAAATCTTTGCAAAGATGAAGAATCCGTCTAGTTATCGTTTCAGAAGCAGAGCTATTTGTAATTTTGCATTTCCTACTGCAATTCCTCGTCCCTTCCCAAATTCAGTAGAGGAAACGGATGAAGTAGCAGAAGTAGAAAATCTAGATGTTGCAGAAGCTGAATTTGTAGCATCTGAAGAGGATGTTGCATTGGAGAAAGCAGTAGAACAGGAAGAACAGCAAATTGAAGATCTATCTAAACCTGATGAAGTGGCTCTTGCACAAGAAGGTGGTAGAAGCGATAACGATAGTGGAAGCGATAACGATAGTGGAAGCGATAACGATAGTGATAACGATAGTGGAAGCGATAATGGAAGCGATAATGGAAGCGATAGCGATTATGAAATGATAGGTGGTTCAACCGAAGATGGAACAGTGCCAGATTTAAGCAAGATTGCTACCACTAAAAAACTTGGCAAAAAACCAAGTGTACCAGAAAAAGCAGCAGTTGCTGCAGAAGCAGTAGCACCAGAAGCAGTAGTACCAGAAGCAGCAGCAGCAACAGAAGCAGTACCAGTAGCAACAGAAGCAGTAGCAGCAGTTGTAGCAGCACCTATAAAGAAGAGGATTAGGCCACGTGTTGCTACTGTTCCACCGCCCGCAATTGAACTACCAGTAGAAGATTCGAAAGAAGAGCGAGTTGAACCACCCACTGTAAAACCCTACAAAGTACGTATTGTAGATGCAATGAATAAACTCGATTCATTAAAAGAAAAATATCTAACATTAGATGCCCCCAATCTCGAATCGCGTCTTGAAAACTACTCCTCTAAATTGGATAAAATGCTACGTAATATTAATGCATCCAAGGGAAGTAATCTGGTATATTCACAGTTCAAAACAGTTGAAGGCCTTGGTGTACTTGGTCTTGCCTTAAAAGCAAATGGATTTGTAGAGATTAAAATTGTAGGAACAGACATTAACCCTTCATTCTCAGAGGAAACACAGCAATCATTTGAAAAGGGCCAAGGGGACAAACGTTTTATCCTATTTACAGGAGAAGGCTCAAAAGAACGCCGCGCCTTAATTCTAAATATTTTCAATGGCAACTTTGATAAACTACCCATATCTATGCGCTCTATTCTTGAAAGGGGCAACTTTACAGAGAAACGCAATAAGTATGGTGATATTTGCTGGGTCATTGGAATTACAGGTGCAGGCGCAGAAGGTATTTCACTTAAATGCTGCCGCTCCGTCCATATCATGGAACCCTATTGGAATACAGTTCGCCTTGAGCAGGTGAAAGGTCGTGCCATTCGTATTTGTTCTCATAAGGATCTACCCTTTGATCAACGCACTGTCGATATTTATACATATTACACTGTCTTTTCAGATGAACAGATACATCAGCCTAATATGATTGATATGCAGATTTTAAATAAAGATAACAGTGTCACATCAGACCAAAATGTACTTATTGTAAGTAAGAAGAAGGACTTGTTTAATTCTGGTATCTTAAAGGTAATGAAAGAAAGCGCAGTAGACTGCGATCTGAACGAAGCGGATAATAATATTGGTAAAAACCCCGCAGATATTATACAGTGTACCAAGATAACAGGTAGCAGTCAAAAATTCATGTTTCACCCAGATTTAATACAGGATAAGATCGAAACCACCATTACATTTAAGGAAGAGCAGCAAGTAATGGATCAAGCAAATCAAAACTCAGAAAAGGCAATGCAACGACTAATGTCACAGCATTCTACCCTTGTTTCACAGAATGTCTTGTCAAAAATGAAATCATCCACGAAAACAATGATGATGGCAGTCGTTTCCATTGATGACGTGGAATATCTCTCATATCCTACAAAGGGTAAGGGAGGACTACAATTTAACATATATCATCGCGACGATTTTGACTTAGCAAACGTGGTTGGAGAATATACTGTTGATCCTGTCACGGAGCAAATGAGCGGCTATCGTCTTTATGAATGAAACAATATTCGTCTCTTATTTTTATTACTAGATACTACTTCATATACAGTAATAAAAACAATATAGTATTATATACTGCAAATACGCAGTACAAATACGCAGTACAATAATGCAGTACAATAATGCAGTACAATCACTCCATAGTGCTGTATTTATTAAACGCAGTCGGCCCCTGTGTATAAATCCAGTTTGACAGTGCTTCACGATAAATATCATCCTGTGAGGCCTGTTTATCAAAGAAGTGCACCCATGCTACATCATATGTGAATGCAGCAGTTGCATACATTGCAGCCCATGCTCCACGATATCCATTTGATCCAATCATAACATTGCACGCATTCTTATTCTCCCCAGGTGAAATCGGATTCCAAGTTCCATTGGGTGCAAATAACTGCTTACCTCTATTTACAGATACTGGGCCATACATTGAACCCCGTGAATTAATCAGATAATTAACATCATAAATCTGTAAATCAAATCCAGTTCCCTTATTATTAATAATAAACATGACCCACACATTTAAATTAATGGTTGTAATATTACCCGTGCGTTCGACGCCATTTCCAATATTATATTCAATGTAAACACCTGCCTGACTACCATTAAGAGGTGTAGTAATAATATTATAGTAATATGTACCAGGCGGGCCCATGGCCAAATTAATAATGGACTCTTTAACAGGCATGGACTGAAATCGTACAGGAACCGTTATTGTTTTCCAGCTTTGATATGCAATATTATTAATATTAATAATAGAGTTCTGATTCATACGAACAAAGCCTTTTTTGCCAGGCACAGATGCACGTTCATCCGTCCGTGTATGAATATCTAGGCCACGCTGCTCTAATAACCGCGAAAAAATGGCAGGGTTACGCAATTCTTGAAATGCACCTGACTTGACATTGACTTCATATGTAAGAAACGGTGCACGCGGCTCACACGTCAATGAATAGTACATGGGTTGAAACGGCGATGCCCCACTAAATGGCGTTGCATTCACAGTAAATGCAAACCAACCGCCACCATCTACAAAGTAGAGACGTGTAATGTTGGGTGTAGTCGCTTTAAATGGTGCAGGATTATTGGATACATAGGTAGTTGCTCCTTGCCACACCATGCTTCCAAAATGCCCAGGCGCATCTACATTACCATATCGCAGCGCATTATAATCATACTCGGCGGGCTGATTCGTTGTAATATAGAATCCATCATCTACATTAACTTGGTAGCGAATTGTTGCATCGGACGGTGCGCGAATATCAGTGACTTGTAACATAGAACCATTGACTGTTCCACCAATCTGCGGAAAGCGAGAGGGTTGGTTGGTGTATTGAACAATATCACGCTCAATGGTTCTCTTTAGAAATCCACCAACTGCGCCAATATCGCCCCATTGTGATGGAATAAACCAGAATACCTCTATGCCCTGTGTATAGGGTGCGCGATCAATCATCTTCTCAGGACGAATGCCCAAAAACTTAATCATTGCATTACGCTGTGTTTCATAATCCGTGCTGTTCATTTGCGAAATAAGTTGGCTCAGATACTGCTTTACAGCACCCAAGTTACCCATTGAATTATAGGTAGCAATGGTATCATTTGTAGGATACATAGTACCAACCGCTTGCCCTCCCATTTTTTGAAAGATAGACTGCAAACAGCGTAGATCAAATGGCGCAACAGTTCCATCCGTTAAATCAGAGCAAATATCATAATTCGACAGTGCACCGCGCTGTAAACAGAGATCCCGTGCAGCCGCACCAATAGCACTGTTAATGGGCTGTGATGTATTTCCAGACAGCTGTCGAGCCTGCTGTAGTACAGTGCCAACGGTGGTTTGACCCTGACGTAATATGTCCAAATTTAAGGGGGGATTGGCCACACGATTATAAATTTTAACCGCATCAGCATTACGAAGTGACGCAATATAATCATCAGGATTGGGTCGACCATGCAACGCGATAGCAAGCGCTCCTCCATCCGTACAGCCTCCCGCAATGACTTGACGATACACACACTCGGACGAAAGGCGACCATTGACAGGCTCGCATGTACGATCTACGACGGGCTGTGGACCCGCAGCAGGGGGTGGCGGCGGAGGACATTGGCCGCTGGAACGAACAACCGAATCAGGGCTGCAATTTCCACGCGGATCGGACTCATACAAAGGTCGCCCCACATTATCAATTGGTACACCTTGATTTGTGTCTGTGCAAAAGCCACATGTGCCATTAAATACATCACTGTCTACCTCCGTACACGCCTTCAATGCCTTGCATTTGTCAAGCAACATCTGTTTCTTTGCAAGTTGCAAATCAAAGTACCATTTTTTATGTTGAGGCGGATCAAAGGTAGACATGGCGGATTCATTCGTGCCAATAAATCCCTTTGAAACCACAGGGTAAGGGCTGCCACGATTGGGAGGAGTATACATCCAACCACATCCAACACTGGAGGCAGGATTCTTAGTAGCAATGAGGCGGTCAATATCAGATGAAGCACACTGCCGAGCAAGTGCTGCTAAATTGGGACTGACATCTGGCATAAAAATGCTATTGGGTTCCTGAACTGCATAATCTTGGTATTGGGTTCCAACGGTATCTACTGTCTGTATTGCGTTATCAAACCCTTTAAGACCGGAAGTACCCGAGGGAATAATATTAGGAAGTGCATTAAAATACACTTGTTGATCATCTATATAGGAAGCATGTGGATCATTTCTAGATTGAAATGATTCAGACAGTCCTGCTAACCTAGCGAACATCCTATTCTTGTCATAGTAAGTAATTAATTATAATATTACACTAAACGGGGCATGGTACTAAATTGACGGAATCCAAATTATGGATCAACCGAATTGGGTACACATGCACAATTGCATACAAAATTTGTCCAATATTTACCACCAGCACATCCTGAACCACATCCCCACCATGCATGGTTTCCTTTCGTACTGTCATAATATCCAGGATTACATACGCCCTGTGAATATCCAGGCGGCGGTATATTACGATTACGTTCTACCTTTGGCATATCTTCAGACCGATCCACGAACACAGTGGGACTCGGTGGAAACCAAGTGTATACTGTATTTGTGCTAGTAATTGGATTTGAGATATAAACGGGTGCACTGTCATTATCAAGCACATACAGTGTAGTGCCATTTATACGCGATTGACAGCAATCTTTGCGATTTACAACGACAATTTTATAAATAGACATGGGTGATCCTAGATCAATTTGGATCCAAGGCACATCATAACACGATGAATGT
>TBL_comb48_EPIDRAFT_1002265_pt1 | contig 13454 bp, 17 predicted proteins | sample TroBogEpilimnion_37_FD_10681 | JGI IMG/M metagenome (IMG submission 10681)
TTGATACAGAAAATGCGTTAGATGAAGCATGGTTAAAGGCACTTGGTGTTGATACAAGTGAAGATAAGTTGCTCAAACTCAACATGGCAATGATTGATGATGTAGCAAAAACCATTCACGAATTCATGAAAGAATACAAGGAAATGACTGACCGTCCGAAGGTCCTCTTTGTCATAGACAGCCTTGGTATGCTTTTGACACCTACTGATATTAATCAGTTTGAAGCGGGTGATTTGAAAGGTGACATGGGTCGTAAGCCTAAAGCACTAACCGCTCTTGTTCGTAATTGTGTTAACATGTTTGGTAATTATAACGTAGGTATGGTTTGTACAAATCACACATACGCAAGCCAAGATATGTTCGATCCAGACGACAAGATTTCAGGTGGACAAGGTTTTGTTTACGCATCTAGTATTGTTGTTGCTATGAAAAAACTCAAACTCAAAGAGGATGAGGATGGTAACAAAGTGTCAGATGTAATGGGTATTCGTGCCGCTTGTAAGATTATGAAAACTCGTTACGCAAAGCCTTTTGAAACTGTGCAAATTAAGATTCCATACGAAACAGGTATGAATCCTTATTCAGGTATGGTTGATATGTGCGAAAAAGCCGGCATATTAAAACAAGAAGGTAACCGCTTGAAGTGGGTTGATCCAGAGACAGGTGAGGAATTCAAATTCTACCGAAAAGAATGGAAAGATGATAAATTAGATATGATAATGAATAAATTTCATTTGAAAACTTCTGAAACAACAACCATTCCTGAGGAGAAAGAAGAAGATGTTGAATGAACAACAAATTGGTGATATCTGGGTACTATTTTCTGATTATATCGATAAGAAACAAGTCGAAGTAGTAGCAGAGCGTTATGTAGATCTATTGGCAGACTTTGGTACTACTGATAGAATCATGCAGGGTTCTATGGGAGTAGATCCTGTTTTAGATAGCGCAATTGAATACTACCTCGATGAGGATAGTGAAGACAATGATGATATCGACGAACTGGAGTTTTAATGAGTTGGTACGCTAAGGTTGCTAAAGATATTTCAAATATTCCAGATGCGGCAGACTATTTTAATGCAGAGTTACAAGATGCAAGATTAGAATGCCGTATTAGTGGTAATGTTGAACGTGCCGCGGCAAGTATGCCCGGTATTGTCGAACAACGATTTAGTCAACTGCAAGAAATTGAAGCAATCTTAGAATATCTCAATATTGAACTACGTCGTCTTAAAAGCCAACACTTTCGTAAGTACTTAGAAAACTATCAACGTGCTCTAAGCTCACGAGATTGTGAAAAGTTTGTTGAAGGCGAATCAGATGTAGTCGATTTTGAAAAAATTATCAACGAATTTGCTCTTCTACGCAACAAGTGGTTGGGTATTACCAAAGCACTTGATCAGAAGCAATGGCAAATTACAAATATTGTAAAATTGCGTGTTGCTGGTATGGAAGACGCAACATTATAATCAATTTGCCCAAAAGGTATACCGTAGGCCTTAAATAATATTGAGGCCTATTTTTTTCTAAATGGTTGCATTTATAACTTTGTCAGTGTACACTAACTAATATGACTACAGTAGATAACCTATTAATACAAATTATTGATCACCCAGATGATTATGCTAAGAATTTGTTCCCTAAAAAAGATTTTGATATACTTAACAACCTATACAAGTCTATTACAGCAAATTACTTCATAACAGAGAATCAAGGACGTCTATTAATTAAAATTCTTAAAGAGTATCAAAAGAAATTATCAAATTTTTCTGAGGCTATTGATGAAGCAACTACTGCGCCAACTTGGTCAAAAACATTTAGGTATGTTGAACAAGTAAAAAAAATATATCTTGAAAAGAATTCACAAGATGAACTAGTAATGGTTATAGAATTTACATTTTCATCACAAATTCGTAAAATTTTACAAGACTTAACTCGCACTTGTGAAAACCTAATTGTATCAAATACTGGTAAGAAATACTGGGCAGACTTAACTGAAAAAAATATTGTAAAACTAGTTGAGGCATTTACACCATTAAATTTTGATATCGATGAAACTATAAAAAATCACTATAACACCATAAAATCATGGTCGAGTAATACATTTTTTGATCAGTTTTTAATTGCCAATATGCCTGGGCAAAACTTTCAAAAACACATTACTGCTGACTTAGGTATTGAAACTGCTATTGATCATAACATCATTGCTGACCGTAGTATGCGATATCAGTACTCACTCGAAGCTCCACGTAAAATTGGTGAAAATTTAACTGAAATTATTGCTAACCGCACTAAAACAAAAGTATGGATTGGTAAGGAAGATTATGATTTGCCGTCAGTTATTGCATCATTAATAAATTTAAAACGTCTTCCAATGCTAGTAGTCTTTGATACGTTTATTGATTCTAAATATTTAGAAAATTTAGAAATGCTAAATGATGCCTTAGAAAAAAATGGAATTTTTGATGGTATTGGCGTGTATTTTAGATTACCTAATGACGAAGTAGGAAAACAATTTAATCAATTAATCAAAGACAAATCATATAATACTAATTTAGGTAAAGACACTAAGGTAGCAGTTGTAATGAGTGGTAAGCTACCTAAATTTTTTCTTAAAAATACTTGGCAACCTATGAGTGTTATTGCACTAGACACCAAAATGGGTTTACGACATGGTAAAACTGCTGTATACTCTAATTGTTGTGATTGTATAGTTGAATGGTCCGACAAAGAAGTTTTGTTTGAAAATAAGGTTATTGGCAAATGGCAGTAAGATTAGTTATTAGAGATGAAGTTAATATTAAGTTTGAAAACTTATCTCTAGACGCACGAAAAAAATTAGCCAATACCTTCAAATATGAAGATCCTACTGCTAGATATCGTCCTGCATATAAGTTAGGACGCTGGGATGGTAAAGTTAGTATGTTTGGACTTGGCGGCAACGGCTATCTAAGTCAGCTAGAAAAGTGCATGGAAATATTATATGATATGCACATTCAAATTGAAGACGTTGAAGATTTAAGAAATGCAGGGAAAATTTCGTTTGATCCTATAACAACTCATTACTGGGCAGATCAAGGTAAAGTATGGCCCGAAGGACACCGATTTGCTGGGCAACCTATTGTACTACGTGACGATCAAGTTGAAGTTGTAAATCGATTCTTTGAAAACACACAAGCACTACAAGAAGTTGCTACAGGTGCTGGTAAGACAATTATGACAGCAACATTAAGTCATTGTGCAGAAAAATATGGACGTACTATTGTAATTGTGCCTAACAAGGATTTAGTTACACAAACAGAAGAAGACTTTGTCAATGTTGGATTAGACGTAGGTGTGTATTACGGTGATAGAAAGATGTTAAATCACAAGCATACCATTTGTACTTGGCAAAGTTTAAACATCCTAGATAAGAAAAGTAAGAACTGGGACGCAGAATTAGCAGTAACATTGGCAGAGTTTTTAGATGGTGTTGCTACTGTTATTGTTGATGAAGTTCACATGGCAAAAGCAGAAGTTCTTAAGAATTTACTTACACAGAATTTATGTAATGCTCCTATACGTTGGGGACTAACTGGTACAGTTCCTAAAGATGATTTTGAAGCACAACCTATTTTTGCATCAATCGGACCAGTAGTAGGCGGCATTAAAGCACATCAGCTACAGGAGATGGGTATATTAAGTAATCTTCATGTAAACGTGCTACAAATGATAGATTTACCAGAATTTAGATCCTATCAAGAAGAATTAAAATATCTTGTCACTAACAAAGACAGGATGACATATATTAGTAAACTCGTTAAAGGCTTATCGGAATCAGGCAATACACTAATCCTAGTTAACAGGATTGATACAGGCAAATTATTAACAGAAATGATAGACGACGCTGTGTTTATTTCAGGCGAAGTTAAAGGAACAAAGAGAAAAGAGGAATATAAAGAACATGCAACAAGTGATAATAAAATTACTGTGGCGACTTATGGTGTGGCCGCTGTGGGTATTAATATTCCTCGGATCTTTAATTTGGTTCTTCTGGAACCCGGAAAGAGCTTTGTCCGCGTTATACAATCTATTGGACGCGGTATTAGGAAAGCAGAGGACAAAGATTTCGTCCAGATCTGGGATCTAACTTCGACTTGTAAATTTGCAAAACGTCACCTCACAACGAGGAAGAAATTTTACAAGGATGCCAAATATCCATTTACTTTAGAAAAAGTAGATTGGCAAAAATAAGGAATCATGCAGATATTAACATTAGATAACGAAACATTCTCATTAAACAATTTACCTGAAGAAGTAGACGAAAATACTCGTTTTGCAGTACTAGATAATAGTTCACCAGCAGACCCAGATTTTATGTTTATGCCTTTAATATTCTTAGAAAGCTTCAATTCGCCTGCAATGGTTTTAAGAATCGGCGAAGACGAAGTAGCTATGCCTATTGATTGGAGTATAGCAGTAGGCGATAGTCAAAGCGGTTGTGACATCGAAATTTTACCCTTAACTAGCTTAAATGATCGAGGATTTGAAGCATTAATTTTTAACCCACTAAGCTCGTTTAGGGTAGAGTTTAAGAAAATACAAATTGTAAATTTCTATAATGACGTCAAATGGTATTTTCCTAAAATGAAAAATAATCAATTATTAGCTACTCCTACTCGCTTTGGAGAAAAGCCAGATTGTGCGTATTTTGTCAAAGAAATTAGCCGTCAAAGCGAAATAATTCAATTGGATAAATTATTATGACATTAAGAGTTGCTTACTTTCAACCAATGACACTGGCTATTGATCAAGTGCCGCCAGTTGAGTTTAGTAAAATGTATAGCCTAGTTGAAAGCCTACATCAACACCCAGAATTAAATGACAGTAAAAATCCATTACTGAGCATTAGAGGTGGACAACAAGTTCAAGTATACCCGAATCAGTTAGGCATAGATGTTGGATGGTTAACTACATGGTTAGAAACAATTTGCAAAGGATATATGGAAATTATTATCCAGCAAAGCGGAACTGAAGAATTAAAATTATGCCGCCCACAAATTGTTAGTGCATGGACCATAAGACAATTTCAAGGTGATTATCAGGAAATGCATAGCCATCCAGGCGGACATTTGAGTGGAAATATATACATCAGTGCTCCTGAATTTGCAGAAGGTAGTTTACCTACTGATGGGCAAATATTATTTAGATTGCCGCATACTAAAGATGTTAGTAAATTTATTATGCAGGATGTATGGAAATATACTCCAACTCCAGGCACAGTAATATTATTCCCTAGCCATTTACCCCATACCGTTTACCCGTGGAAAGGAGTAGGACATAGAACTGTTCTAGCGTTTGACGCAATTCTAGTACCAAAGGATCAGTAATGGGACAACTTGAACCGGGTGCTGTTTACATATATGAAAGTCCGGACGGCGGTGATAGTATCTATGCTCGAAAACAAGGCGAAACTGAACGGATACTAATCGGTATTAGTTATAAAAAACAAACAAGAGATGAAGAGCTTAGACAAGCCCAGCTTTGGCACGATATTCGAAAAACTGCTCACACCAATGAGACTTTACAAAAAGCGATTGATCGTGTTATAATATTATACGAATTATGCAAAGAAAATAATGGCGAACAAACACATAGACCTCTTTAAAGAAATAATACCTTTAGTTGATTTAGGCGCAAAATCTGCATGGGCAGAAGCTAGTGAAGATGAGCGTAAAGAGATCAAAGGTGACATGTATAATCTCAATCGTTATATCAGTAGTGTAAAAAGTAACAAGAGAGAGATACAAGAACATTTTGTACTAACAGTCAACGAATATTACAATAAGCATTGGGCAAGTTTACAAAATCATCCAAACTTATTGTGGCAGTTGCTATGTATGTGTAGCTATGATAAAAAGACACAATTCTTTCACGAATGGATTCCAAATAAGAAACGTGATACAAAAGGCGGCAAAAAAGCCAAGCTATTGGAAGAATTAATGCCCGATAGAAAAACTGACGAAATTGAATTGTTGGTTAGTTTAAGTACAGATAAAGAAATTAAGGATCTAGCAAGAGCGCACGGTTGGGATGAAGCTACCATTGCTAAAAAATTAAAATAATGTTGAAAGAAATATACGAATTTGATAATTTCCTATCAGACAAAGATTATGAAATCGTATGGTCAGAATTTAACAAGTTTGATTGGACCTTTACCGCAAAAGCATCTGCAATCACTCCTATTCCTGTGCGTAGATTTTGGTATAAAGAATTAAAAGAATCTCAAGTTATTGAAAAAATATTTAAAAATAAAATTGAAAATATTTTAAACAAAGAAGTATCAACTACTAGACTATACGGAAATGGACAAGCACATGGACAAACTGCATGGGTACATCAAGATGAAAGTCTTGACAATTTTGGTAGTTTAGTATATTTTTTGCATAAAGACTGGGCTCCTCACTATGGTGGACATTTAATCTTTATAGAAAATACAAATCCGCCTAGAGTAATAAAATCAGTATTTCCATCGACTAACTCAGCAGTAGTGTTTGATTCAACGTTATTTCATTGTGCATTAGAACCAACTGTTTATTGTACCGAACAAAGGATAAGCATTGCTTATAAATTTAAAATCCATGATTAATCAACCTTATGTTTGTCAGTATTGCAACAAGGGATTTATGCAGGAAAAAACTCTTGCAGTCCATGTCTGTGAACAAAAACGTAGGCACTTGGCTAAGTCAGAAAAGCATGTGGTATTAGGTTACGATACTTATAATAGATTTTATCAAACAACACAAAATAATAAAGGTAATAAAACATATGATGATTTTGCAAGAAGTCCTTACTATAATGCTTTTGTTAAGTTTGGCAGTTTTGTTAGTAACGTCAACCCGCTTTATCCTGATCGTTTTATTGATTATGTGGTTACTAGTGGTGTTAAACTAGATCACTGGTGCAGAGATGCGTTATATGATGACTATGTTGTGCATTTAATAAAAACAGAAGCAGTTGAGACAGCACTTGAAAGAAGTATAAGTCATATGCTATCATGGGGCAATGATAACAAAGCGCAATGGAATCATTATTTCCTGTATGTTAGTTTAAGTCGTGCTACTTTTGATATTAAAGATGGTAAAATTAGTCCTTGGGTTGTATTAAATAGCAATAACGGCAAAGCTATGTTAAAGAAATTTAATGACGAACAACTAACGGCAGTTAGTGCAGTAATGGATGTTCCATTCTGGTTAAGTAAATTTAAAAAACTACCTGCAGATACAGAATTAGTTAAACAAGTAATCAAAGAGAGCAATATATAATGCCAGATATTGATTTAGATTTTGCAGATAGAACAAAAGTTTTAGATGTGCTAAAACATATAGATGCACGACTTGATACAGATAAAAAGCATAACACAGGTGTGTATGTGCAAAGCATACCATATAATCCTGTAACTGGACTAAGTACTATTGATTACAAAACTGCTGAAGATAGAGGATATTTTAAGATAGATTTCCTAAATGTTAGCGTGTATGAAGGTGTTAAAAACAAACAACATCTTACTAAACTATTGGAGACAGAGCCCTTATGGGATCTATTACTAGAAGACGACTTCGTCAACAAACTCTTTCACGTGAATGGGCACGGATCTATATTGAGACAAATGAAGCCTTCCTCGATAGAACAATTAGGCGCAGTATTGGCCATGATTCGCCCCGCGAAACGTTATCTGATTGGGAAAGATTGGACTACGGTGATGAGCGAGATTTGGACGAAACCGGAGAATGACGAGTATTATTTTAAGAAGGCACATGCTATTGCCTACGCACATGTAATTGTTGTGCAGATGAATTTAATTTGCGAAGGGTTACTTAACTCTACGGACTAATTGAACTGATTTACGTTTTACACGTTTCATAGTTAAGTTCATTAAGTTAACTACCGGCCCTAAGATAACTCGGGTATCTTTGCTGTTAAATGTTTTAATAGCATAATTAAACGGGCCTATTTGATCTCGACAAAATATGCTAATTGGGAATTGTCTATTTGATTCCCACCACCATATTTCACCTATTTCTAAAAATTTAGTTTTTTCTTCTGGAGTGTGCAGGGCGTTGAGGTCGTAAAAGCTGGTTACGTACTGATCCTGGTTGATCACAATTCCTACATATTCGTTGCCTCCGTAGTTCAAGACACTGATAAAGGGTAGATTTTGTTCGATGTTGTCTCTTAGTTTTGCCATAAATACTACTATTAAAGGTTTCCGTTAATGCAAAAAGTTCAAAGTTATTTATACCCTAATAGAGTTATACTATTGGCTGATTTGGCGGGATTCACTGTGGAGAACAAAGTGGCATACGCAAGAAGACTAAAAATTTATAGTGGCATTGATAATGTCATTCAGTTTGATATACAAAACGCTGATCAAAAACGCATCGACTTAACTACGCTACAAGATATTGAAGTTAACATCATGGATGCTAGCGGTAAGGCTCTAAAAAACAGTCCGTACCAGCCAACTCTAACTACTAGTGCAACAGCCACTGGTGTTACTGTAAATGCCACTAACGGAAAAAGTACTACAACAACATTAACTGTACCAACAGCTAATATTGCAGGGGCAGGGTTTGCGGTTAGTTACACTATTAGCGGAACTAGCATTGTAGGTCCAGTAGTGGTTAGCAGTATAAGTTCAGATGTTGATTCAGGCACAACTACATTAACTGTAACTTTCCCTAATCAAACAGTTACATCAGCTACTGGAGTTAGTATTTCTAATATCATTAAAGGGCTAGCACAAATTACTATTCCATTAGATGACTTAAACGAATTAGATGATCAATATCTAAGTTATAGTGTAACTGCTGTTGATCAATTTGGAAATAATATCCTATTGTACGCAGATAGTAATTTTACAGGTGCTGGTAAAATTGAACTATTAGGTGATGCTATGCCTGTGTTTAGAGATGATCGAGTATATGATGAGTTTGTAGGCGAGATTAACTTTATGGGCAATGTTACTCAACAAACACCTGCTATTCCTTGCAGTTTTTATGAAGCTGAGCCCACTGAATATATGAGTTTTGACATATATCTAAATAATTTCATTGGAACTATTTGGGTCGAAGGAACAGAGGACATGACTATTGCTCAAAGTTCTTGGAGTAACGCACCACAATTTCAAACTTTTAGTTGTACTACTGCAACTACAACTACAGTATCATTTAACAATGTATCTGTGGCAAGCACAGCCGGGCACTATAATTACATGCGCATACGTTGGCAATATCCAGATGTTTGGCAATATGGTAGCCAACAAGATCCTACAACAGTATACGGATCGATTACCAAAGTCGTTGCAAGTTCAAATTAAATCTGCTATAATTAGGAATGAGTCTAATTGCGGATACACTCCTAACTTATCTACCACCTAAACGTAAAACAACCCCTAGCGGTTGGATAAGTTTCAACGCACCTTGTTGTGACGACACTCGAGGACGTGGTGGGTTTATTGTCAATGCCGGTGATGCTGTTAGTTATCATTGCTTTAATTGCGGATTCAAATGCAGTTGGCAACCTGGTAGACATATAAGCAAAAATATGAATAAATTCATGCGGAATTTAAATATTCCGGATGACACTATCAATCAATTGCGGCTTGAAGCACTTAGACTAGATCAAAATAATACAGCAGAAGTTCGCACAATTATTCCAAAGTTTGATGAACGTGCGTTGCCAATGGACAGTTTATCTATCATCGATTTGCTAGAAAATCCTCCAGAAAAATTGCTACCTGTATTAGAATACATGATAAGTCGACATTTGTTTCCTGAAGACTTTCCGTTCTACTGGACACCTAAAGTTGGATTTAGTAACAGACTAATCATTCCATTTATATTTGAAAATAAAATTGTAGGTTGGACTGCTCGTGCAATTAATTCAGATGCACAGCCTAAATATTTGTCAGAACAACAACCGGGCTATGTGTTTAATCTAGACAGACAACGAAATGATAGAGAGTTCGTGATTGTAGCAGAAGGCCCGTTTGATGCAATAAGTATTGATGGATGTGCGCTACTAGGTGCAGAAATTAAAGACAGTCAAAATTGGTTGTTAAAGCAGTTAGGTAAAGAAATTGTGCTAGTACCAGATAGAGATAAAGCAGGACAGGCAACACTAGAGCAGGCGCTAGAATATGGTTGGAGTGTTAGTATGCCGGACTGGCCCGAAGGTGTTAAAGACATTAACGATGCTGTAATTAAACTAGGCAAACTAGCAACACTTTGGTTGATAGCGTCAGCTAAAGAATCAAACAATCTTAAGATACAATTGAGGGCAAAGAAATGGTTCAACGAATAATTAATTTTATTTTGTATCCTTTACATTGGTACAAGGAACGACAAGCATTTAAAAAACGTCTAGAAGAATTACGGAAACGTGATCCTTTTATCTACAAATGATTAGCTGGGGAATAAATGCTCTTAATCACGGTAGTAGTTTAGCCGTGTTTGATAGAGAAAAATTAGTTAGATTTGAAACAAGTCACAACGACGATTTAGATAGTAAACTACACTATGATGCAATTACATATCATGGCGCACCTGATCAAATTTATTGGTATGAACGCCCTTGGATTAAAAAAGCAAGACAAATTCGTGCAGGACAATACAAAACAGCACTCGATTTAACTTCACTACCAAGTTGGAACCAAACAAGGTGGGGACTACATTATGCAAAATTTAAATATACTCCACATCATGCTAGTCATGCCGCCGCTGGATATTATACTAGTCCATTTAACCACTGTGCCGTAGTTGTATTAGACGCTATTGGAGAATTTGAATGTGCAACCATCTGGAATTGCAAACATGGCGAAATGACTAAAGTTTGGAGCAGAAGTTATCCACATAGTTTAGGATTATTTTATAGTGCGTTCACCCAGTTTGTTGGGTTAACTCCAATTAAAGACGAACACTTGCTACAAAAAATGGCCGAGCAAGGTAACCCGGCTAATTTTTTAAACTATGTTAGAAGTTATTTTAATTCTGGTACAGTATTAGATCTAAACACTAATTTTCATCGTGGAGTACTACATTGGGATAACAATGAATTAACTACGCTACAAGAACAATGTGACTTAGCCGCGGCAGTTCAACAAGTTTTTGAAGAACAAGTTGAACTAGTAATGACTACTGCTAAATTATTCACTAATGCTGACTGTTTGGTCTATATGGGCGGATGTGCTATGAATAGTCGGGCAAATCAAACTGTAGTTGAACCTATGTTTAAGTACCGTTGGAGCTTGCCAAATCCAGGTGATCCTAGTAGTAGTATTGGATCAGTACTATATCATATAAAGCAAAGACAATGGCATTGGAAATGGGATCCTGTCAAACACATTGCAATTAATATCTAAAGGAATTATAATAATATATGGCACAAAATACAGATTACGGTTACGATATACAAAAATTATATTTAGAAATGATGCTAGCAGATGCGGCAACATTTGTTCGCTGTCAAAGCATTTTTGATCATACATTGTTTGATAGACGCTTGCAAGATTCTGCAGAGTTTATGAACAAGTATGTAGAAGAACACAATGTAATGCCCACAATTGACATTGTAAATGCCGCTACTAATGCAAATTTTAAGGTTGCAACAGAACTACGTGAAGAGCATTTTGATTGGTTGTTAGGCGACTTTGAAACATTTATTCGACATAAAGGACTTGAGCGAGCAATCTTAGAATCAGCCGACTTATTAGAAAAAGGTGAGTACGGTCCAGTTGAAGAAAAGATTAAAGCCGCGGTACAAGTGGGCTTGACCAAGGACATGGGCACTGATTATTTCTTAGACCCACGTGCTCGTCTGATGAAGATTAAAGACAGCAACGGACAAGTATCCACTGGTTGGAAAGCTATGGATGACAAATTATTTGGTGGCATGAACCGTGGTGAGTTGAATATTTTTGCAGGCGGATCAGGCGCAGGAAAATCACTATTTTTAGCAAATTTAGGCATCAATTGGGCACTTGCTGGGTTGAATGTAATCTACTTAACCTTAGAACTTTCAGAAGAACTAGTGTCCATGCGTATGGATGCAATGGTAACTGGAATGGCCACTAGAGAGATTTTCAAGAACTTAGATGATGTAGAAATGAAGGTTAAGATGATTGGTAAAAAATCCGGATCTTACCAGGTAAAATACATGCCAAGTGGCAAAACTACTAATGACATTCGAAGCTTCTTAAAAGAGTATGAAATCAAATTAGGACGTAAAGTTGATGTGTTGTTAGTTGACTATCTTGACTTGTTAATGCCTAACTCAAAGAAAATTAGTCCAGCAGATTTGTTTATTAAAGACAAGTATGTATCTGAAGAATTGCGAAATTTAGCGGTGGAAAAGAACTGTGTGTTTGTTACAGCGGCACAGTTAAATCGTGGTGCTGTTGAAGAAGTTGAGTTTGATCACAGTCATATCTCGGGTGGTTTGAGTAAAATTCAAACAGCAGATAACGTGTTTGGTATCTTTACAAGTCGTGCTATGCGTGAACGTGGACGTTATCAATTACAGCTGATGAAAACACGTTCATCAAGTGGTGTTGGTATGAAAATTGACTTAGAATTTAATATTGATAGTTTGCGTATTACTGATTTAACTGAAGAAGAAGGTTATGGTAATCACAATAGTCAATCAGCAGGTAGCACATTATTGAATAGTATCAAACAACGTCAAACAGTTAATGCATCGACTGGAGAGATTGCAGATCCAATGGCAGGAGCGGCAGTACCAAAAGTTCGTGCAGAAGTTGCAAGTAGCAAGCTAAGAGATTTGTTAAACAACTTGCCGGGCGACGATATCTAAGCATTTTTTAATAAAAAAGATAAGTACGTATATAATGGAACTATATCACTTACGCTCAATCGACGATCCTTTGACTAAAGTAGTCAAGGATGATCCTGTGCGTCCTCACATTCCATTAGAACAACGTATTAATGATGCCGCTGAAATTCTAATCCTTAAGGCTGGGGAAGAGATCTTAGCGGCAACATGTTTACAATGGTTGACTGATATCCCTAAAACTGAAGAAGATTTAGTTAATATGGACAAGTCAAAAGATACAGCAGTATTTTACACCATTTGGAGTTACAGTCCAGGCGCAGGACAAACTCTAATTAAGAAAGCCGCAGAATGGATCTTAGGTGAGCATAAAGATGTTAAAAACATTGTTACACTAAGCCCGCAAACACCAATGGCTCGCCGATTTCACTTGAAAAACGGCGCTACAGTACACAAAGAAAACGAAACTACTGTAAATTATCAGTACTACCGCAAAGACTAAAAACGGGTAAATACTAGTTATATAGGACTAGTATTGCCATGAGCAAAAGTGTACACAGCGTTAAATTAATCCCCTATGATTCAGTAGATTTAGATAGATTATCGTACACCAACGGCGATATAGT
>TBL_comb48_EPIDRAFT_1002266_pt1 | contig 13450 bp, 14 predicted proteins | sample TroBogEpilimnion_37_FD_10681 | JGI IMG/M metagenome (IMG submission 10681)
ACTAGAAATTGGGAAAAAATGGACACCGTTGAATTTCATGGCTTGAAAGTGATGCGTAATTTTGTTAGACCCAATGATGTAGGGTGACCAAGCGGTCGAGGCGACAACTATCCTGAAACATACCGGCCCCGAAGTCACAATTAAAGCGTGCCCAGAAGGAGCATCATGAAAGCTAATTAACATCAAATCCACAATTTCTTCGCACGCAGATTTCGGCTGGCACCTGAAAACAGTGCCTCTACCGAAACCCTCTCCATCACTTTCATTTAAATTAGTCCAAAATAATTTAGCCATAGTTATCTCTCAATGTTATGCCTACGAGATCGATCTTTCGAATTTCTGACTGGGCTTAAGTCCATATAAATCTCTCCCAGGTGCTTCCCTCGAGAGTTCAATTTCTCTAACGTCCCATGCAGAGTATCGACCGAATAATGAATACCATCTCCGTCAGTGTGAACCGTTCTGTTGTTTTTTGCACTTAACTTTCTATTCTTCGTCCAACCATTTTCTTCAGCCACTGAAGCGGCCTTGACTCTTATTTTTGCTACCCGTTCCCCATCCGACAAATTTCTGAGATACTGATGAAATTCTTCCAAAGACTTCGCGGCAGAATCAACAGCCTTCTGCTCAGCTTTCGCAGCACCTTTGAGTTTCTGAAGCTCATACTTTGATTTTGAGCGAGCCAAGTGCATAGCACCTTCAAGCCCACCTCCCATGCCACGGGGAAGCAATGATTTAACGATCTTGAAAAGTCCTTTGGAAAGGCTCTCAACGAGATCAGTTCCACCACCGGTTAGAGCACCAAGAACCGAAAGAGCTCTTGAGAACGTGTCAAGCTCACTTCCATCAATCAAATCCCGTCCCGTTATGGCTTCGTAGGCATCTCTCCCAAGATTGAAGCCAGGAAGAAAACCTAAACCTATGTCAAGAACGGATTTTCCAATGAGAAGTTCAGCTTCTGATAACCCCACTCTTCATGAAAACTGAGCACTCTGGCTTCATCAGAAGCAAGCTGTGCTGCCGAGATCAAGGACCCTAAAGATGCCTCTACCGCAGCTTCTGCGATCTTTTTTTTTGCTGAGTCTCTTTCAGAAGTAGGCTGAATCGATCGAATTTTTCCTAATGGATTTGGATAATTTTCAATTGCTGCAAGTACTTTATTTTGCGAAACATTCAGGTCACTTTTCCAAGTATTAAGCTCCTTTCTCAATGACTTCGCTATTCCTGGGTTCCAGGAATGAACAGTTTCACCTACAATTTTTCTAATGTGTTCAGGAACTTTTGCTGATTGATCAAAACCATAACGATCTCTCTCATCGCCTTCTTTCAGGTTACCCTCAGAATCAATCCAATAGATTTTTTGATCCCCAAATCTAATGCGGTATGCGAAACGATCCCCCTGCACTTCAGCTTTCTCAATAGAAATAGCAGGCTCTTTCAGACAATTTTTAAAAACAGCGCAACTTAAGCTGCTCATTTCTGATTCCGATAACATCGGATCACAGACCTCATTGAGCTGATTGCATGCAAACAGAGGCTGATCTTAAGTCAGTTTCTGATACCAATTGGAGATAAACCCTTCTTTTTCATCTTCAGTTAATGGTACTTGCTGAATAATCTCCGATCCATCGGATCCCAAGGCACCTGCGAGGAAAAATACGTTTCAGAAGTCTTTTCTACGACATTCTTCACAAACGAGAGATTTTCAGAAAAAGTCTCAGCCAAAGGCACATCAACTTGCATCATGACTTGAGAAATTTGATCATTCAATTGAAGTTTTAACTCCCGATGCGCAGCAATATCCTCTCCTAAATGCTGATCCTCATCGCACTTAGCTAAAACCATTTCTGCTAAAATGCCTCTCTCAAGAAGAGCTAATTTCGATTTCGCTTGATATATTTCAAAAAAAAGCCTTTGCTGATCTGCAAGTTCTTCATTGAGCTCTTTTATTTTCCTCTTAACATCTTCGGTTCTAGCTGAAAACTCTTCCACAGCCTTTTTTTTTGAGGCCTGAAATTCACGACACGATTCTTGAAGACGATCACCTTCTTCACGAATACTTTTTTCTTCTTTCTCAAGCTCAGAATGAATAGCTAAAAGAGGGGGTTTTTTTTGATCGTGCTCCCACCTAATAGCTAGGATTTTTTTCTTGATATTAATAAAGAGTAATTTTCTCATCATCGAGGCGCTCTCTTGACCCTCCCCACAATCCATCACGAAAAGCTTCTCTTCCCAATTCATGCACTTATTATAAAAATCCTCATAATTATTTCCATAATTGAACTTAAGAGAATCGATAACGACTTTACAATCAGATTCCAGCTTTTCCTCTTGCTGTTTCATTTCGGTTTCCAAGGGCTTAATAAATGCTTCTAATTGACTTTTTTTGACACGCTCTTCTTCAAGCATTCCAGCTTTTACGCCATCGAGATCATCACAAAGTGCTTTCAAAATCGACTCTTTTGTCGACAATTCATCATTGTATCGATCAGCTTCTTGATTGAATCGATTTTTATCAGCTTCAAAATTTTGGTAATGCCGATCAAGCACTTGTTTCACATAATTAAGATAATCCTGACAACGATCGTATCGATTGCGCGCATCTACAAGCTGGCTATAATTACCTACGAGCTGAATTCTATTATAGCCATCAACTGCTTCTGAACACTCACGATCGACCTCTAGCACATAAGGCACATAATTCTCGTAAACTTTTCTCTGTCTGTTTGCTGCGTTTTGGAAATAGCCAAGTGCATTTTTCTCTGCCTCAAACCACCTATCGTGAGCATACTTCTCTTGATCCAGAAGAGCTTGCATCAAGTGCACCCATATAAACGTTAAAATTAGTAACAGCTTCATGAATTTTTTGAGCGCTAGGATGCGTTTTGTTTCCAATACTTTCCTGGAAAGTACCCAATTCTGCTTTCAAAGAAATGGATTCACCAAGCTTCTGAACAAACTGATCCATTTCGACTTTAAAATTTTGAAAAATCGAGTCAATCTCTGAACTAAGACTCTGTATCCTGCTGTCACGAGAGATACTCGCTTCGTATCTCAGCCTTCATTTTAAGGAATTTTTCGTGTTTTTCTTCAAAACTTATAACACGATTTACGCTACAAATCTCTCGTTCTTTTTTCTCAAAATCATCTTTTATTCTTTTTTTATCTTGTTCAAATTCTTCCGCTAATCGATCGCATTCCTTTTTCAGCGGACTCTCGTCACTAAGTAAATCTATCTGCTTCTGATAGTACTTGGATAAACGAACTACATGATCTTGATAACCTTGAATAATATGGTTTGCCATTGCATAAAAAAATGGCCGATTATCGCCTTTTGCAGGAGATAGAACCAAAAATAAAACGAGGAAAAAACTGAGTATAGATTCGAAAAGAAATGCCACAGAAGCTCCTTTTAATGTATGAACCTTATCCAGTTATTTAGTATCGAAGACTTCAAAAATTGTTAATAAAAAAACGAATGCCACGTAACCAATAGGAACTTCCCCTATCCGTCCACTTAGATCCGGACTTGAAGCTTCAGGGGTTACGCATATGAATGGCAGCCATCTTTTGCTTTCTTCTGATACTTTTCTTGGTGGGTTCTTTTTTCAAAAGATTCAAAGCCATTTATCTAAGATTCGTTTTTTGGACCTTAGTTTCAAAGAGAAAAAATCAGCCCCTGATTCCTATGACTCCACAGTACTGTGATTTTATCCGCTGCCGAACTTAGCTCTCAGTACTCTCATCTTGCCTCCGGTTTGACTTCTTACTGAACATAAAAATTAAGGTTCTCACGTGCCAGGTACAAAACCATTCACGCTCACCGCTAAACAACCTCTCATCTGCATGCAATGATCTAGACCTCTTTTGAACGCTTCAGGCTTTTGATCAACCCTCAGACCTGAGGCCCCCCTGCGATCCACATGAGTGGATACTTTTAAGTGCTCATCCATCTCTTTACGTCGAAGTAGTAACTAAGATTTTAGTAGATTTTGGAAAAGGCCCTGTGAACTTCTTAAAGCCCCTGACAAACTAGGACCTCCAAAAGCATCGCCTGCCAAATAAAGATTACGAGCAGGGCTCTCAAACCAACGAGGCCAAATACGCAATGGCTGACAGTATTTCCATTTTTTGATTTGCAAGCAGGTAAATTCTGGCATTTGACGAACCATCACCTCAGATGCTTGAGCTTGAATTTCATGATCCTCAAGATCGAAGTGATCGCGACTCCAGTGGGGATCCATCACCACAGTCCAAGAAGGTCTTTGTGAATATCCCTTAGCATGTTGCGCACAAATCGAAAAGATCCCGCCTCCTACTTGCTCCCGATAAACCCAGGGCTTCCCATCTTGGGTTGCTTCCACAAGCAATACCAAAGCACGTGAATACTCAATATCCAGACCGGGATCAAAATCAATTTCAGACATTTTTAAGATTTCAAGCGACTGTGCAATAGGGCAGGTGAGTACCACCTGCTGAGCTTTTCTCACTATGGCTTGGTCATTCTTCAAGTACCAAGTCCCTTTTTTGTATGCTAACGAAAGAATCTTTTCTTGATAAAAAACAGGTAAAGAACGCGCCAAGACTTTCGCTAGATCTGTCATACCCAGTTTTCCACAAAAGCTATTTTGCTCATCTTCCGGAAATGACAAAAGAGCAGAGTTTTGCTTCCATAAATCAATCCACCTTGCTGAAACTTCGGTTTTCTTGATGCATGGAGCTCCGTGATCAAATCTCAGATTTTCGATTCTTCGGGTTGCCATACGCCCCCCACAACCCCTGGATTTTTCAAAAATTTCAAGGTTTAATTTCGGAAATTCATGAACTAAATCCCAAGCCAGAGACAATCCCGTTAACCCAGCGCCAACAATAGCAAAATCCAAGTCCATTTTCTAGCCCATTACGAAGAATACTCAAGCATATTTTGCCAATATTCAGAGACATCAATTTGAGCTTCTAAACTTTTTAGGATGGAATAAACCCCCGCTAATTTTCGATGCAAAAAGATTAAAGAATAAGGTGGAGGCGAGTAAACTAATACCTCAGCCAATGCCTTCGCTGCCTTTTGTGAATTCAAATGGTGCTTTTGATCCGAAAAATCAAAATAACGAGATCCTAATTGGTTCGAAAAAAAAGGTCGAATCGCTGTCTGAAGTAAAGCTTCGAAGGCCTGATGCGCTAAAGCTGACTCCCTCGAATCTATCAGCCCCAAGGCAATCGCATGCTCTTTTAATGCCACACAATCTTCAGATGCCGCAAGCTCAAGAAGACGCACATAATTTTGAATAAACTCGCGGGGATAACGCCTGGTAGCTCCAAAATCAAGTAATACCAAGGTGGATTGAGAATCGTTGATTAAGAAGTTAGCCCAATTGGGATCTGTTTGTACCAGTCCCCACTGAAAAAATTCATGAAAATAAAGATCCAGTACTGCAATCGCTAAAGATTGCCGCTGATCCTTAGAAGGCTTTGTAGCAAGCCAAGACCTTAAGCTCACCCCCTCCTCAAAACTCATCCCTAAAACCCGCTCTGTAGAAAGCTCATCGATTACTTCCGGCACAACATAGGAAAATCCCCCCTGAGAAGTGATCCCTGCCATCAGCGAGTGATATTCCTTTTGAAACTTTGCCTCTTGTCGATAATCAACTTCTTGAATTAATATTGTCCGAAATTCCTGAAATAAGGGCTCAAGATCCATACGACGAGAAGTGAGCTTACAAAAAGAACTCGCGATAGTTTTCAGAATCTTAAGATCCGAGTCAATCGAATCTGCCACCCCTTGATACTGTAACTTGAAGACAATGTCTCGACCCTGAAATCGCGCCTGATGAACTTGACCAATGCTTGCAATACCTAAAGGAGTTCGAGAGAGACTTTCAAGTTCGCTTAACTTTTTTTCACCGAGCTCTTCACGCAAAAGAACTTCCATCTCCTCAAAGGGTTGTGCCACTGCGGATTTTTGAAGCTGACTTAAAATTTCAATGGCCTCTGGTGGAAAGTAGTGATTTAAATCAAGGCTCAACAATTGCCCCGCCTTCATCGCTGCACCCTTAAGTTGAGACAGGCTATTGACAATTAAAACGGCTTGTTCCAATCGAGACTTGATGCTTCCCGATCGTACTTCCCGAAAACCCACGCGCGCCGCTAAAGTCGCAAGCTCTAACGCTCGACTGAAAGCTGATGTCTTCATACAAAAACTCCTAGAAAAAACACTCGAAACTCAGAACAAAAGGCAACCCAAGCAGGTTCATAGACCCTCCTGAGATCCTCACTGAATACCCCAAGCCATTCTGAACAGATTTTCCTGATTCAGAAAAAATTCCAACAAGGTATTTGCAACTAGAATCATTTGCTCTAAAGATTGGATTTTCTCTGGATCCACATGATTTCTTGCATCAGAACAGATGAACGCTGAAAAATCTTGTGTGATCTGCTGAAGCATTTTAGCTTCGCGGGTTCTTAAAATACCTTGGATCACCTCATGGACATGATTCACTGCAATATAAAGCTTGATCTTGCGATTGGGAGCCTGAGCCTCTTGAATCAGTTTAAACCGGCATAATTCCTCAAGAGCAGGACTGATAAGTGCCTTCGATAACGCTAAGCGCTCCACTAAATCAGTACAGCTCAATGGGATCTCAGAAAGATAAATCTGGGTCCAAATGGCTCCATGAACACGCCTAAATCCCCAGTAGCGTATAAAATCACCAATGGACAGGGATAACTTGCGAAGGCTACGGTTTTCAACTTTACTTTTCACGTAGTTCATACTAGCATGAACCATGTAAAAGGCGAATGGAAAACTTAATGACCCTGTAATAGCTCTGGATACAAAAAAATCAGACTAAGAAAGATAAATGATGTCCTTGAATAAAAAGTGCTGTTGTTTTTTGACCTGCTTGGGTTTTCAAACATTAACGGCCTGCTCAACTGTTTCATTTCCCACAGTTCCAAGTGTCGATTTAGCTCGCTATATGGGAACGTGGTATGTCAGTGCCGGTCGGTTTACCATGTTCGAAAAAAATGTGAATAACGCCGTTGAAATTTATCACTATGACGAAAAAACGAAGACCATTGAGGTTGATTTCTCCTACCGCAAGGGATCTCCAGAAGGCAAAGAGAAAAAAATGCCTCAAAAAGCTTGGGTTGTCGAGGGGAGTCAAAATGCTCACTGGTTGGTCTCGCCTTTTTGGCCCCTGAAATTTGATTATCTGATCATTGCTCTAGCGGAAGATTATTCATGGGTAGCTGTAGGGGTCCCTCATCAAAAATACCTTTGGATCATGCATCGTAAAAAACAAGCAAGTCGTGAAGAAATCAATGCCATCCTCGATCACCTGAAGACCATCCACTACAATACCGATGCCATTGAATACGTTCCTCAAAAATGGAATGATAACGTAAGATAAAAGGAAAACTCATGAAAATACTAGTCACTGGTGCTACGGGCTTAATCGGACGTTCATGCATTTACCCATTGCTTTTAGCCGGGCATGATGTAAGAGCTCTTGCTCGAAGCCCCCAAAAAGTTACAGAATTACCTAAAAAAAACGTTCACGCTTGGACAGATGATCAAGTGCCTGCTTCCGATTTAGTTTCTGGCTGTGATGCGATCGTGCATTTAGCGGGCGAAGCAATTGCTGATAGCCGCTGGACTGAAGAAAGAAAAAAAAAGCTATGGAATTCCAGAGTTTCTGGGACCAAAAACTTGGTAACCGCACTCAGTACGCTTTCTCCTTCTGATCGACCCAAAGTACTCCTCTGCGCTTCAGCCATTGGAATTTACGGATTAAGCACGGAAGCATTCGATGAGACATCGGAAGTTGGTAGGGGATTTTTATCCGATCTTTGTGTCGCATGGGAGAAAAGCGCGAATGAAGCCGAAAAATTAGGGATTCGAGTAGTCAATTTAAGAACGGGTCTCGTTCTTTCGAGAAAAGGAGGACTACTGTCTCAGGCAGGACCCGTGGTTTTAGGTAGCGGCAAGCAGTGGATGAGCTGGATTCATGAGCAAGACGTAATTGACTTTGTGATACACGCGATAGCAAATCCCGATTGCCATGGCCCGTACAATCTCACCGCACCCCATCCCGTCACCCATGAAGCTTTTACCAAAATACTGGTTCAAACTTGGGGCATCCCCCTCACCATCAAAGCTCCAGCTCCCCTGCTGAAGATTGCCTTAGGTGAGATGGCTTCTATGATTTTAGCGGATCAAAAGATCTTGCCCCAGAGAACACTTGCATCTGGATTTCAGTTTAAGTTTAACAAGTTAGAGGATGCCATCGAAGATCTTCTCGGAAAATCTTCTTTTTTAGACCGCCATTTTTCTGTCAAGCAATTCATTGCTTGTGAGCGATCTGAAGTCTTTGCTTTTTTTGCCAAAGCTGAAAACTTAGAAATCCTAACTCCACCTTGGCTTCATTTTCAGATCAAAAAGCAGTCAACACCTACGGTACAAACAGGAACCCTCATTGATTATCAATTAAAAATACATGGAGTTCCTACGAAGTGGAGGACGCTGATCAGCCATTGGAACCCAGAACAGTCTTTTATTGATGAGCAAGTCAAAGGACCCTACCAAAAATGGCATCATGTACATACCTTTGAGACAGTGCCAGGTGGCACTCTGATCTCCGATGACGTCACCTTTCGATTGCCCGGATGGATTTTCGGCAAAATACTTCTTCCTTGGATCCAAAGAGACATCCGCAAAATATTTAAATACCGACAGAAGAAAATCCAAGAGATTTATTCTCAAGACACAACACCATGAACTTCTTACTGTGTAAAAGCCATTTAGGAGAAAATCTGCAATTACCTGGGATCTTCGATGCATGAGCCTTGGGGGATCCATTGGTTTAGGAGAGATCTTCGCATTCCAGGTAACGAAGGTTTAAAAGAGAATTTCAAGCAAACCCAAGGAAGAACCTTGGGCCTTTTTTGCTTCGATCATAAATTTCTATCGAGATCTGATTTCTCTCACCACCGTTTTTCATTTTTTTTAAAAACACTCAAGAAGCTCAAAGAAGACCTCCATGCCCAAGGAGGAGATCTGCTCACTGTGGATGCCCCAGCAGACCAAGTTCTTCCTCAGCTGCTCGCTCATCTCTGCTCCCATAAGATCAGACCACCGTCTTTAATGACCTGGAATCGTGATTACGAGCCCTTTGCGCGCCAAAGAGACGCTCACATCGAGCATCTTTTGAAAGCTCAGGAAATAATGATTTTTCAAGGAAGAGACCACCTTTTATTTGAGCCTCATGAAATTTTTCCACCAGATCAACCTGATAAATTTTATCAAGTCTACACTCCATTCGCGCGCAAATGGTTTGCCAAACTTGCTAGCCCCGAAGGACAAATACGACTGAAATTACAAAATAAAATCTTTCAGTATTTCGAAGAAAAAGTACCCAAAAACTACCATTTTCGTATGCATTGGTCAGATATCCAGCAAAAGAACTTCCCTTTTTTTGACGCTTTGGAAGCCTTTGAAAAAATAAACGAAAAAAAAGTCACACTATCCATTCCCCCAGCCGGATTTTTTGAGGGATTTCGTCAATTGCTAAAATTTAAATCTAAACTGCAGTCTTATCAAAAAGACAGAGACTATCCGGCTAGCCAAGGCACCTCAAAGATTTCGCTCTTCCTAAAAAATGGCAGCCTGACAGTCCCACAGGTTTTGTTTTCCCTTGGCCTAGAAAATGTCACAATGAAAAAAGAACCCTGCGGTAAAACTCAATTTGTTCAAGAACTTGCCTGGCGTGAGTTTTACTACTCCATCCTTTACCATCGACCCGATGTTGAAAAAAAATGCTTTTTAAGCCGTTACGACAAAATTCCCTGGGAAAATAATGAAAAATGGTTTCAAAGATGGAAAGAAGGAACGACGGGATTTCCTATTGTCGACGCCGGTATGAGAGAACTTGGTTCAACGGGATGGATGCACAACCGTGTGAGAATGATCGTCGCTTCTTTTTTGACGAAAGATCTTTTGATAGATTGGCGCTGGGGAGAAAATCACTTCATGAAAGAGCTCTTAGATGGAGATTTAGCCCCAAATAACGGAGGCTGGCAATGGGCTGCTTCCACGGGCTGTGATCCTCAACCCTATTTCAGAATTTTTAATCCCTGGCTTCAAAGCCAGAAGTTTGATCCCCAGGGTCAATACATAAAGAAATTTGTTCCAGAACTCAGAGATGCTCCTGTCCAAGCACTTCACGATCCAAATGCTGATCGAACCCCGTGGAGATATCCCTCACCCATGGTCCAACATGCACAACAACGTGAGAAGGCTTTAAGCCTTTTTAAAAAAATGATCCTTCCCTCAGGATAGAGAAAGTCTGAAGCTCCCCACTGATAAGGGTAAAAAATGTTCTTGGATTAGAAAACAATTGAATTAATTTATTATTTAAGTAGACAAGAATATCCACTTTCGAACGAAAGCGCGATGTATTTTGAAATAAAAAAAACATAAGACTCCCTGAGGAGTCTTATGCAAAGATACCGAAAAAGAGCCTACTAAGCTCTAGAACGTACTTTTTTAGTCACTAACTTCTTTTTCTTAAGAACCTTACGGCCATCTCTAGCTTTAGGTGCTTCTTTTCTGCTACTGCTTGCTCCACGAGAAGACAGGTACTGCCTGAATGACTCTCTCATGAGCTCTGACACCGTTCGATGTTCAGATGCAGCAAATCTTCTAATTTCATCCGCCATTTCAGGAGGAAGGGACAAACTCATTATTTTAACAGTTCTCATAACATACTTCCTATTATTTAATTCAATTAATTGCAATATTGACTTGCAATAACAAACAACCATTCTTGGACTTAAAATCCCAAGTTTTTTACGGTTGCCGCTACAATAAAATATTTTTTAGAATTATGCTAGCAAATTCTATCTATTTTTAAAAATAATCTGAAATCACCCAAAGTATTAATTAAAAAGATAAATAAAACGGCCTCTAGCAAGAAAAAAAATACTTTTCTCAAAGCTCAACCAATAAATCAGAACAAATAGCAAACAAATCTTAACAGTGCAACCCCGGAAAAGCATTCTCTTAAAATTTCTGCTTTTTCGACCAATCAATTGCTATTGATTGACTCACTCCCCCTCGATTTTTGGGTACTCTGACCCAAATCACCCCCTGAAAAGGCGATTTTTCAACTCAAACCAAACTTCTCAATCCACTTTTTACAATTTTTCTTGGAAAATGCCACCCCAACCCATAATCCTTCTACGCATCAGGGCTCAGGTCTTGCCCTGATCTTGTAGCCTCATCTCAAAATCTCCTGCAAAAAATACATTAATACTAGTCCGCCTACCCTTCCGAAGGAAGCTCAGCTCTCTTCAAGCTCGCAACAACACTCTTTCCAAGCCTCACTGAGCACTACCCAAGAAATTTTTTCCCTACTTCCGAAGTTTTACCTGGTCCATAAATTAAAAAACTGAATTTTTTTCTCGCAGATTTCTTTGCTTTTTTACGAACAAGTTGTCACTCCACCTATACCTCATAGCCTAAAATCTTCATGATCTCTTCTGATGAGAATCTAAAATCTCCTGCCAAAAAATCATTTATAAGTGCCCCTTATCAAAAAGCACTTTCTTGAAGACCCAAGAACCTTCTCCTGGATTGACACTTCGCTGTTTGACTGAACTTTCATGCAGGAAAATAGCAGTACTCCCCCTCTCAAGCACCTACTTCAACCTCAAATGAAGGGTTTTAAAAATCTGAATCTGAGTTTTCATAAAAGAGAACCACACAGAAAAGATGCTCACTGGATCGCTATACTCATACTTTGTGTGAGCCAAGATCTTTCAGTGAAAATCTCAGACCCCCTTAAGATTCAATAACACACCGAATCCTTCAGAAAAAAAGACAATTCAATCTATCGAATCTCCTTCAAACAAGACAAAAAAACCTTTTGCTCTTTTCTCCTACTCTCTCCATTGCTCATCACCCCTGACCTCAAAAAAAAGCTCCATCTCAGGTATTCAAACTCACCGAACGACAACCGAAGTCCCATGCAACTCAACAAGAACACTGACAGGCAATACAAAGGCATCTGCGCTCAAAAGATACTCATAAAGAGCATTTATCATAAACTAAATTTTTATAATTCGTTATCACGTACTGAAAATTCACGCGTCAAGAACACCTAAGCCTAACTTAACAGAACTTACCCTTACGATATCAGCGCACCAGGAACATTTTTTATACCACTCGTGCGATCCAAAAATACAACCCTTCTCCAACCTAAATCCAAAAAAAACCTAATTTCATCTTGTTGCTCATTTGAACCGAACCCCAACCTGCAATTTTATACTCCCTCCAAGGACTATAGGAAAAGTCAGGAGCAAAAAAAAGCGTGTCATCGTAACCCAATAACAACCGAGATCCTATAGTTAATCCATTGAAATCTATATCTTGCACACGAGCAATCTCGGAACCGGTATTCAAGGATCCAAAGCTTCAACCCCCGTAAGACGCAATGAACAACTTAAAGCGCGTGAGAAAACCACAATCCTAAAAGAAAAAAACTTTGATAAAAAATGCATAGACGCATCGTATGATAACAGGCATCATAAACACTACAGAGTACTTTCTTGAAGAAAGAGCCCCTAAGCATTGCACACGTAAGAAAAAAGACTTAAACTATCCCGAACACAGAAGAAACCCAAGCCCAAAAAAAATTTCCATGCAAAGGCATTCAAACTTACGAAACAACGAAGCTCCCTCATACCCACCCATCAAAGCCTCCAAACTTTCTGCTCGAAAAAATCTCTCTGTATCAATCACGATACTCTTTGATGGCTTACGCAACCGACTCAGATCCATGGATGTAAAGGTGCTCACAGACAAATACATGGAAGCTGAATGCTGCTCAGAACCAAGCAAATTTAGCGTAAAAATGAACGAAAGAAAAACAAGGAGACACTCATATCAAGCTACGTCTGAAAAGCTTCTGTCTTTTCTTAGGCATCAAAGATTTCTAGACAACAAGAAAAATAAAAAAGAATTCCCATGCAACGCTTAAACTAGCACTTCAAAAGCTTGAGATTTTAGCCACAAAAAACCCAAAAAAGGGTTTTTCAAAGCCAAACCATTTTCCAGCAACAGCAAAAGATGGATACTTAGAAATCCCCCCTGATAAGGCAAGGAAAAAGTTCTTCAACTTCCCACCTCAGACAAGAAAAACCCAAACAGAGCAATTTACTTGCGAACAGGACAAATACAGAAAAAAACATGCATCAAAATTCAAACGAATGCGTCAAAAACTCAGCCTAATGGTTGAAAAAGACCTGACTCTCAAAAATACTGCTAGCCCCGTGTCTCAGGATAGTTGTCGTGCCAAGTGTTGAAAATAGGGGGGCGAGAAGATAGGGTTTTGAGACATGAAAAATCGTAAAATTTATTCAAAAGAGTTTAAAGAAACTTTAGTAGAAAAGA